>ENA-ORXT01002323-ORXT01002323.1-marine-metagenome-genome-assembly--contig:-NODE-2323-length-23023-cov-11.584372_pt1 | contig 23023 bp, 24 predicted proteins | sample MGYA00237868_ERZ511482 | MGnify/ENA metagenome assembly ERZ511482
GGGGGGGGGGGGGGGGGGGGGGGGGGGGGGGGGGGGGGGGGGGGGGCGCGCGCTCGGGGTGGGGCCGGATGCCGGAAGCGATTGTCTCAATCGCTATTCTGATTTCATTGATTCTACGCCATCCGTGTCGGATTCGAATCCAATCTGCATGGATCGAGTGTCCGCTGAAGTGGACCGATAAGAATCAGTCGATCTCGTGGTCGGGTGGCGGACGGCTTCTGGGCCCTCCCGATCTGCCGCGTCTTTCGTCGCGGCCAGCGTCTGGTCGTTTGTGGACCAGTCGCCATCCGCCACCATGGCGCCATCGTTGTCGGGGCGTCGTCTTCGCACCGCCTCGTCGCACACGATGCGATGGCGACGTCCGCCTCGTCCAGCGACACGGGGTCGTTACCCTAGTCCTACATGCAGTCCCGATTGGCGCAGTAGCAGGGGTGGCTGCACACGCTGGTACGCCGTGTGGCCCCGCTCTATGCTGTTCTTGTTTGCATCTGGGACTATTTTTCCGTGCGCTCCTGGCATCGTTTGTCAGGGCGAGAGGCGAGGGCTTGCGGAGATGATGGGCGCCCATACTGGAGATACCTCCTACATGATCATTCTTCATCCTGCTGACCGGGACGTCACGTGTTCTCCATGTACCTTTTTCCGCTGTGCTTTGCTTTCCCGTTCACTTCGACCTCCGCCGACAGATGGTGAGGGCCGGCATCGAGGTTGTGCGCGGCGCTCTCGGCGCGCCCGACGTGGCTGCCGTGTCGGCCGGCGGGCCCATCGCGCCTCCGGCGCTCACCGTGCCTACCGTACCCGCCAGCATGCCCGATGGGGCCGCTGGGCCCGCGGAGCCCGCTGTGTCCGCGGTGCCCGCCGCGCCCGCGATACCCGCCGCGTCCGCGGTGCCCGCCGCGCCCGCGGTGCCCGCCGTGCGTCGCTGGGGGCGCCCTGGGTAGCGCTTTTGGGGGGGTGGGGGGGGGCGGTTTTCCGCGCCGCGCCCGCCGCGCGCCGCTGAAGGGGCCCTGGGTGGGGCTCCCTGGGGGGTGGGGGGCGCGGATTTTTGTGCGCCCCGCCCGCGATGTTACGGCTGCTGGCGGCTCGTCGGGGGGGCCCTGCGTGCCTGCTGGGGTCGTGCAGTTTTGGCTCTCGCGCCACCGGAGATCCGCCACCAGTTGATCCTGCGTCGTTCTGGGTGGGTCGTTTGGGGGGAGTTGACTTTTGTTTCTTTTTCGCGCGGGCGCTGGGCCACCACCGAGAGCTTCAGGGGCACCCTCGGGGGGGGTGGGTGTTTGCCGCTCCTGTTTTTTTGCGCTTCTGCCGCAGCGCGTTCTGGCGCCCAGCGGGGTTGCCGGTCTTGCTCTTGGCGGGGACGCTGCGTGGCGCCACCGGCATAGGTGGGGAGCTCTTCTTTTTTGGCGCGGCGGTGGTGACCGCCCCCACCTCGTGCGGCGTGAGGGGGGCAACGCTATCGGTCGGATATCGTTCCTGCGCACCGACGGTTGCCGCTGGCATGGAACTCGCTTCCCTGCTGCCGGTCGTGCCCGTCCGCGTGCGTCCGACGCGGTATTTAGGTGTCACCCACCGCCACCACCGTCTCGCCCCCGGACGGGCAGCCCATTCCTCTTTCGCGTGGAGTTCTCCCATTTCCTGCACCATTTCCTCCTGCACTGGCGCGCCCTACGAGCCTGCTTCCTCCTTTCGACCCCTACCCGGTTGCCGAGTGCATTCTCCTCGCGATGGCCTCATCTGTGAATGTGGTACACGCTTCCACCATGGCGGCTACCATCGACGACGCCTTGGTGGTCTCTTCTGCGTTGGCAGCGGATCCAGCTGCTGGCGTGCCAACTTATCCGACGAGCCGCTCAGCTTCCGCCGCCATCCCAACGTTGGTAGCGACGCTGGAGAGCTCCCGGACGCTCACGGCGGCCGGCAACGCAGCCAAAATTGCAACGGCCACCCCGACGGCGCCCCCCCCGACGGCGGCGGTTGCGGCGACGCCGGCGGTGACGCTGGCGGGCACGCTGACAGCTGTGCCGACGCTCACAGCCGCCGGCGTCGTCCCCACCAACGCGGCGATCACCCCGACGGCGCCACCCTGGATGGCGGCGGCTGCGGTGACGCCGGTGGCTATGCTGGCGAGCGCCATGACGTCGATGCCGACTCTCGCGGGCGCCCCGACGGCTGTGCCGACGCACATGGCCGCAGGCGTGGCTGCCACCAGCGCGGCGGCAACCTCGACAGCGCGCCCCCCGACGGCGGCGGTTGCGCTGACGCCGGCGGCGACGCTGGCGGGTGCCCCAATGGCTCTGCCGACGCTCTCGGGCGCCCCGACGGCTGTGCCGACGCTCACGGCGGCCGGCGTCGCCGCCACCAACGCGGCGGTCAGCGCGACGGTGCCCCCTCCGAGGGCGGCGATTGTGGCGACGCCGGCGGCCATGCTGGCGGGCGCCCCAACGAATGTCTCCACGCTCACGGCGGCCGGCGCTGCAGCTACTAGCGCGGCGGCCACCCCGACGGCGCCGCCCCCGGCAGGCATGGTGGCACCGACGGCCGCGGCGTTTGTCGCTTCGGCAACAATGGCGGCTACACAAGCGAGGGCTCGCGCGGCCAACGGCGCCCAGTCGCTGCCACTGCAGCGGTTGCGTCGGTAAGCTGTGGCGGTCAACGGCGGCAAGGTAGCGGACAAGACGGTGTCGAACCTGGTGTCGCTCATCTTCTTCTCCGGCCGGGTCCATGACGCCCACCCGGGGCTGAGGGTGCTCATCCATGTGTCGGGCGTTTCGTCCGGAGGTGAGCTCAGCTGGGCAAGCCTGTTTGGCGATGGCTGCTACGTCGAACCGGATGTGCTGCGTGTGTTTGGTCAAGCGCACCAGTTTTGTCGGGGCCGTGACCCACTGACAACTGCTGGAAACGCTTCCTCGTGCCATCCGGCGCGACTGGTGGGCACTCATCACCGCGGCGGCGTCGAGCCAAAGGCGAGTGCAGTTCCCCCCCCGTCGCCTTCTAGTGACGAACTTGCATTCCTCGACGCGATGGTCGCGCCGCAGCTCGACAACCACGCCCCGTCGCCGATTGAGCTCCAGCGCCTCGCTCGGATGGCCGCTCGTGCGGAGGCGGCGTCGCGCTCGCCGAGCCCGCCGTCGGACGGCGTACCACCACGAGAGAACGCTGGGAGCGACGGCGCTGCTGCTGCTGCTGCTGGGAGCGGGGATGCGGTTGGCGGCGGTGACGGTGACAGCGGCGGTGACGGTGACAGCGGCGGTGGCTCGACTAGCGGTAGCAGCGCGGGTGGCTCGCCGGCAACCCGCCTGCTGGCGGCTTTCAACACCCCCGGCGTCTTGCCCTTTGTATTTGAGTCGGTCAGGCCACCCCTGAGGCACGTGCCGAACAAGGCATCCCTCTACTTTATGGACAATGTGCTTGACCGCAAGCGCCGCGGCACCATCTTGCTGCTCCGCAACGTCCTCAAGGCGGCCGTCCTGTTCTTCTCCATGACGTTCAACCAGCGGGGCATCCAGGAGGGCTTCTACCGCTGGTGGACGTACCAGCTGATCATCGCCCAGGAGGAGTCGGGGCAGCTGCCCAAGAGGTGCCAGTGGCCGTTGAGCGTCGTCGTTCCCACCCGCTTTCTGACTCCCAAGGCCGCCAAGAAGCTACCCGCCACCACCATGCCGACCGAGCCGCTGCAGAGCAGCTGCGAGCAGCCGGCCGATGACCAGGCCCAGGAGGACACCGACATCACGCCCGTCCCCAAGAGGGTCGTCGACCCGGCCATGATCATCGAGTTGCGTGCCATCCCCACCAACGAATCCCACTGCAAGCAGGAGGAAGCAGTGGCGGCGATCCTGCTGCTCTGGGACAAGGAGCCGCGGTCGCGCTCCTGCATGATGGCGGAGGTGTTCCGCGTGGACAAGCAGGCTGGCAAGCGCAAGCAGCATCAGGTTCGGCGCAAGTCGGCGGCGAAGAGCGCTGGTGCCTCGGCAAGCGTGGCTGTCGCATTGGCGGCTCGAACAGGGGGCGCGGACGGCGGTGGGGGCAGCGGAGGTGGAGATTCCGCCGCTCGTGCAGCGCCACCTGGGCTTGGGTCTGCCGCCGCTGCGCGGGCCAGTGCTCGCCAAGCCGCAGCAGGCGTCGCCGCCGCGGCCAAGCGCACGCTGGAGGCGCCTGCTGCGGGCGCCCCCGTCAAGCGTACTCGCGTCTCTGGTGGGGACGACAATGGCGCTAGAGCAGATTTACCTGATGTCAACGACGGGCCGTGCGACCTGTTGGATGAGCGAGGCGTCACGGTCGCCAACGGCGTGGCTGACGTTGGCCGCCGGGTGCTGCACACGCGCGCGGTACCGTCCGAGTTTGTCGTCATCGAGGTGAAGGCGGTGGCGCACTCTCGAGCGACCTTCATCTATCCGCACGAGCAGCAGTTCCCTGTCGAGCCGCCCGCAGTGACCCTGAGGTTGATGCGTGACACGGTGGGTACCTTCATTGTGTGGAGCCTTGCTTCTTTGCTCTCCCTGTAGTGCATCCTCTTTACTGCGCTTGTGTTATTATATGCAACCCGTCGTGTGAAGCACAGTCATAGAAAGCCTTCTACTTCTTTTTCCCGGTCGTGCTTTTTTCCGCCTTTTCCGGAAAAGTGTGCTTCTTCACTAGTCGAACTGAATTGTGTGTTTCGATCTTAAACGTACTCTTGAGGGGATTTCTTTGGCGATGAAACAGGATTTGACTGACTGATCTAAGCAGCGCCACGCTCATGGGAGAGAAAGCGCCAAGCACGCCTAGTTAAGGCCGGACATCTGGCTTGAAAATATTTCGCTAAATCGGCGCCACGTATGTCACATTCTTACAGCACGAGGCGTAATTTGACCACCCATGACGCCGCTGTCGCCGCCGCCCGTGTCGCACGAACCGTCGACGCCGCCCGTGTCGCACGAACCGTCGCCGTCACCATCGCCTACAACAGGCACCCCACACTCCCCTCGCCCCGATGGGATCCCCCGTTACCAACCGTGCCTTCGACGTGCTGCTGCTTGTCCTGTCACTCTTTGGAGGCGCCCTGTCCAAGCATCGACATCCATGGACGGCGACAACGAGGGCGTGTGTCCGAGGTACGTACCCGGCCGCCTCCGCCGATCCCGATGAAGCAGCGTGAAGCAGTCAGCGGCATGAGCATTTGAAGGCATGATTGGAATGCGTGCCGGCTGGGCATCTTTTTGAGCCTGGGATAGCATGCGGGCGTGCTCCCATTCTGTTCCTGCTGGGGTGGACACTGTTCCTAACAATGGCACGGCTTCTATTTATCTTTATTCTTCTTTCCGTATGTCCTGCATCGTTTTCTTGATTGCAGTGTGTTGCTTGACGTAGCAGATCAAGTAAAGGGCATCACCCACCCCGCCACCGGGCGGCCGATGCCTTTTATTTTTGGACTTTGCTCTCGGGCCTTCCTTCCGCCCGTAACGGCCGCAGATGAGTACTTGTGCACGGTCTCCCACCTACGTGCTGATTTAGAAGCCCACTCTGAGGCGGCGATGCTGGGGAGGAGCCGTAACGCTCGGCGCTCGCGTGTGCTTGCTTGTGGAGTTGTCATTGGGGTATCCAACTCATGCGCCATCCCCCGACGCCCTGCCCGTGTAAGGATGTCCAAGCAATTGGAGGCGTGCACAAGCCAGCGGCATCCCGCCGCTAGCACATCCCCTGCCAAGTACACGCCTGGTCCGGGAATAAAGCCCTACCTCTGGCCATCTGCCCAGGCGGACCAGGAGCGCGCTTCCTCTCCAGCGGGCCGAACTAGGGTGTGTGCTGGGTGCAGGACAAGTGCTGAGAGAGCCGCTAAACGCGTCCGAATTGAGGGTCAAGCCCAGACACTTCCTGCATCAAGCACCGTGCCAGTGGAGGAATGTGGTGCGGCGGGTGGTCCGCGTGCTGCAATGGTCCTCGGCACCCCTTCGGGACTGCATGCGCTGTCAGAGGCGGCGGCCACCGCCTTGCACCTGCCGGTGCCCCCCCCGCTGGGTGTGGACCGCCTCTCCTGCCTGCGGCAGAGGACCCCACGGGTGGGTCCCAGCAGGACGCATCGGAAAATGCATGTGGTGCAAGCGACAAGTCTGCAACGGACACCCCGCCGTTGCAAGAGCCGCGCGGTCCTGAGAAGCCGGGGCACGCCCTCGCAACTCCACGTGCCTCGGTGGCTGAGCCAGGGAGCGTGCCTCTTGACCTCTCGCGGCAGTCGTTCGAGCGATACTTGGCGGCGCTGCTGGACAAGTATGACTCGTTGGCTGGGCCTGAGCTGTCGACGTTGGACACCCTTCTCAACCGCCACCTGGCTTCCACGAGACCTCCGGACATTTCCGTGGCCTTCAAAAACGGCGTGAACCGAACTTACGTGTGGGTACGTAACGGACGGGGCAAAACAGTAAGTGATCGCCACCTCCGACGACGAGCTGAGGCTCTGACGGGGCTGCAGGCCCGGATCACGGGCAACCGGGCCTCTACCTACGCGTCAGCCCATGCACGGATCCTGCGGCAGGCCCAAGAATCACGGGGCTTGTCAGTTGTCCCTGTGTGCGGGGCTGGCAGCTTGCCTGCTCGTCTCCAAGCCCTACTTGCGGCCCGCTGCAATTTTAGCGGCGCGCAGTGGAGCCAATTGCGGGAGGCGTTTGGTGGACGCCATAGCTGCTTTTCCAGTCGCGAGACGCTGTGGGGGGCAGCGGCGGCGGTGGCTAACGAGCCGGGACGGAAAGTGCGCACTGACGAGCGAGGCGCCCACTTGGTGAAATTCCACAGCGCTCCCGAGAGCGTGGCGGAGGGGCTGTGGTCGTCAAACCAATGGGTGGACCGCTTCTTTCGGGACGGGGCGGGGGCTAAGATTGCGCACACGACGGCTTTTGTGCACACTGCACTGGGTGAACCCTACACCCTGCATGCTGATTCGACGCCAAACTTACATCTGTGCGTCGGGTTGGACAAGGGTGGGCGTGGCACGCCCACTGCCAAGCTCGTGGCTACTGTGGCCAATCAAGCCTGCCCTCAGAGCCGTCCTAACAGCATCTTGATGTCGACAATGCCGTGCATTGCCGATGACAATGCTGCCCTTCATGACATGATTGGGCCGTGCGTGGTGGACCTGGAACGGACCCTCAAGCGAGGCGTCGTCGTGGGGAGTACCCCCAGGCCTGTAAAGCTCATCTGGACAGGGGACCTGTCCTTTTTGTCGGCGCTGGTCTGCCATGCGGGGGCTACGGCGCGGTTCCCGTGTGTGTTCTGCCCTGCTGTTATACGACCGGGACCCTTGCACGCGGAGTTGATTGCCAAGTATGGCACGCTCCAACGGCGTGGGGCGCCTCTGACTGGGCTGCGCACGCGTCAACAATTCCTCAACGCGATGATGGCCTACCGGACGTGCGATAACGACAGCTTGACACTGCCGTGATCCCCCAAACAACATCTTCGATTGTCAAGTGTCCATTGCTGGCGGTCGACCCTGCCAAGGTCTCTGTGATTCCCTTGCACACGACTCTAGAAGGTTCCCTCACGTTAATTTGACTTGGGTTTGGAGGCCGCCTATGAGGCTGGGGGGGCAGACGCCTGCTTGGAAACCGCGGAAGCTCTGAAGCGGGCCCAGTTGGAGGACATTCGTGTCAGCCGCGCACCCTACCACGGTGGCGCTCTCGAGGGGCGCGAGTGCCATCGTCTGACCGCCAAGAACCCCCTGGTTTGTGCCGCATTGGCGCCGTACCGGTCGACGGGATAACTGGCCGCCCTGCGCACTGGGTGGACCGACTGGGAGGCAATTGTCGGGACGCTCAACACCGCTGCGGACATTCCGTTGACCGATATTGAGTCGTTCAGACGACTGCCGCGGGGTTTGGTGCCCCCCCTACAAGTGGCCTTCCCTTGGCTAAGTGTAACCCCCAAACTGCACGCCCTTGCGCACCACGCGCCTGCCTTTTTGCGGCGGTTGAGCTCCCTGGTTGCCTGCGGTGAGCAGGCGCTGAAGGCCTGGCATGGTTTCTTTAATTACTCCCAGGCTCGTTGCACAGCCGACTAGTTCTTCGGAGCGTGCAAGCGGCTGGTCGAGCAAGCCGCGCTGCAGCGCCAGCCGGGGGCCCCATCTGAGCTGGCCAACGGCCAACGCCGCATGCCGTCCCAGAAGGCGGGGGCGCGCCTGGCGACGCGGCCAAATGACGGGCGCCTGCGGCGCAACAAGGACGCCCAGCGCACCACCGTGGCAGGCGACTCCCGCGCGGATGAAGAAATGTGCCAATGGGCAAAGAAGCGTGCGTGCAAGGCAATGCCGCACGTGGACGCGTCCAACGCTCGGCACGAGGTGGAGTACGGGTCGGATGAAGAGTACTCAGATAGTGAGCTTGTGGGCGTGGACGAGGGAATCGACCCAGTGACAGCCTTGGTGATAGCGTAAAGATGTTCTTTCTATGACTGCAAGTACCCCGTGAGTCCAGCGCTCTCGCTGCCTCTTTAGTTATTCGGAAGGCGCGTTGCTCCCTCCGCGATGGCGCAGCTCGACTTGCGGAGTCAAGTGTCGCAACATATGAGCAATTTGCGAGTGGATCTAAGAGGCATTCCATTCTCTTCGCGTGGAAGAAGCTGTCCACGTGGATGGGACAGGCCCTGTGAAGGGCCTTGAGGGGAGATTGGACTGAAAGAGCTGGATTTTCATCTCGTGTGCCTGTCGAAAGGTTGAAACTGAGCCAACTGTTCGAAGGATACGGAGTGGACCAATGTGGTGCCGATTGCATCCTCGAAAGTGATCCGATCGACAATGGTATCCCTTCCAGCAGCGATGGAACTGTGGAAATCACATGAAAAGCCGCATGTCCGCTTTGTTGGGGTCTTAACTAGGCATGGATGGGATACCGCAGGGCTTTGGATGGGCTTTGGATGGGCATTTCCAGCCGATGGCGTGGTCCCCAGCTCCGCCCGGGAGTCCTTCGTGTCGAGGTGGCCCGCTCGAGAGACACCGTGTGATCCTTGGCAGGCTCGGCCGTTTCGTATTTCCCTGGCCTTTAGGACAGGGTGCTCTCAAAGTGTAGTGATGAACACATATACTTAAATCAAGGGACTTTATCTCCGTTTCAGAGGTTGCAGTCTGAATTCGTGTCCTCAGCGCAGTGCACCTCGTTGCTGGATCCACCACGAGCCCGGTTCTGGCTCAAACTGCTCGTAAACGCTCGTTGAAAACGGGCTCCTGCTCGCACGCTGGGAGTGTTTGCTCGTATCCCGTCCAAAAAACTCGTTGTGGCGTGCTGGCGACGAGATAAGGGCGTGATTAAGAGCTCTTTGAAGTCCGTTCAAGTTCTTACAAGTGCGACTTGATACGCTAAACTGTTGCGGTGCTCAGATTGGATCTGTGCCGAGTAGGGCAAGAAATAAGTAGAACGACACCATCATGCAGCCCACGAGCAGAGAATGGTTGCGCCCACTCCGGGGCGGTGGGTGAGAAGAGAGCAGACAGTTTTCGTAGCCTGCCGCCTCTCTCCCGGCGTGATCCGCTCTGGCCGCCGCCGCAGCCGACACCCTTTCGCGGCCACCTGCCCCTGCGGCAGCAAGCAAGCACCTCATGTCGTATAGCGTAAAGAATGCACCCCTTCTTCCTTGCTCCCTTTGTCCTTCATCGGCTACCCTAACGTCGAACCCCCCCCCCCCCCCCCCCCCCCCCCCCCCCCCCCGCGGCCCCCCACCAAATCTGGCCGGGGCCCCCCCCCCCCCCCCCCCCCCCCACAATGTACTAGGTTGTTTCACAAAGGCGAGTCTGGTGCGGATCCGCACCGGGAGGCCCCCTGTTGAAATGAGGGAAGGTTTCGACCATAAATATGAATATTCTCTGGTTTTGCGCACCTTTCGAACGTCTCTCGGATCCGGTGGTGTCCAGACCCCCCGTCGTTCACGATAACGCTCCCGCACCCTTCCATTTCCGGCGCTCTGGATCACCCCCCCCTCTGACGGCGCGGATTTGTGAGAGTGCGGGGGTGCGGATTCCGGACCCCCCTCCCACGGGTGCAAAATGAAGGGGTGCGTCCGGCGCCCCGGAACGCTCTGCTCTTGCCCAACCACGCCCCTCCCCATCACCCACTCCCACCCCCACAGCCGCCGGAGACGTCGGCGCCCCGGTTACGGCGATGCTCGTTGCCCCCCTGCCATTCCCGACAACGCCCCCTCCCGTCCCGTGCCCCCGCGGCCGCTGCCCGCGTCGGTGCGCCGCCAATGGCGGTGCTCGTTGCCCCCGGCGCGCCGACTGCTGGCGGGGCGACTGCTTGCAGCTGCGACCGGGTCGGTGACAAGCTGGGCCGCTACTAGCGGCTCTCCTCCCCCCGCCCGTGGCGAGGCCGCTCTCGCCTGCTGTTCGCCTCGGCGCCCTCATCAGCGTCTTTTCGCCGGAGGGCGGCGGCGGCGACCTGAAGGCCGCCCTCGACGCGAAGATAAGGTTGGCAACCACAACGGGAGTGGTGGCCGCCGCCGAGGACGGGGGTGGGAGGCGGCGGCGGGGAGGGGTGGGGGGAGGGGGGGGGGCAGGTGGCAGACGCCGTGAGAGAGCGCGCCGCGGCGGTGTCGCGGGGGGAGTTGCTTGTCGCTGTGGTGGGGGCGGCGGATGTGGTCCTGGCCACGGCGGCGGCTGAAGCAGGCGGTGGGGGGGGGGGGATACACACCACAGGTGCAGAACGGGGGATTTGGCAGGCAGCCCTTATCGCCCCACGCTGTCAAGACTTTGCCCCGATCGCAGCCTCAACCCCCACGGCCGCCGCCGGCGTCAATGCGCCGACGTGTGCGTAAGCCTTTAGCTGTCGGAGGCAGCCCCCCTCCCCTCTCCCCCCCTCCGACGCCCCCGCTCGTTCCTCCCGGTGGGTTGGCCGGCGGCGAGGCGGCCGCTGGCGGCGGTGCCACTTCCAGCTGAGCTCGGGTGAGCGGTGAGGTGGCGGCGTCCGGGCGCCCCCCCCCCACCCCACCCCCCCCTCCCATGGCGTCTGTCTTCAACCAGGTGAGGCGACGCTACTCGCGCCCGCGTCTCCTTCGTGACAGGCGATGGGCATCTCCCCGCCCTCATGCCACCAAGGCCGAGACTCTCTCGCCCCCCCCCCGTCGGCGACGCTACACCATGAAAGACGCAGCCACCGCGGACAGGGAGGCGCTCGGGGTACCGGCTATGTTGGAGATCGTAGTTAAGGGGGATGCCGTTGACGTGGGAGGGGCCGTCGCCGCGGTCATCCTTGACCTCGGCACGGCTGCGTCGCCGCAGCCCCTGTGCGGCAGCGCCTCTCTTCGGCACCCCGCGGGTGGTCTTTTTTGATGATGCACCGGCGCTCAAAAAAGAAAAAGAAAGAAGCCAATTGTGGCTGTCTGTTTGTTGTCAACTTTCACCCCACACGACGATGCACGTTTCGATAGGTCCCGCTCGCACGCGTAAACTGGCACACTTTTTCCATCACAGTGTTGCGTGCCTCGTTGGCATGCGCACCGGGTTCAACCCAGGGGTTGTTGGGGCCGACCGCGTCTGTGGTCTCAAGCTCTGGGTCATCGTGCTGGCGGCAAATGTTGTGGAGTACACAACGGACAAGCGCCCAGCTGGTGGCACTGTCGAAGTCCTTCTCCCCGTTGAGACGAAGACGCAGCTCCTTGAGGCCCGTTCGCAGATACCATTCGCAGGAGGCGGGGCCCGCAATCCGAAGCTCTTATCGGCTCGTTACTCGCGCCGCGCGCTGCGCTGCAGCCCGTTGCATCCCGCGTTTGTCAACATACGCGGTGGCGCCGCGTATGTTGACAAACCGCGCTGCGTCGCACTGCACTGCAGTTTCGGCGAATGACCACGAATTGAATAAAAGAAATGCTGTACTGGAATTCAATTTGTGCTCAACCAGTCGCCTTTTCTGCGTCTAACCCGCGGCGACAGCACCAGCAGTCGGTCTGGCGAACCGCTCTCGTCTCCCCCCACCTCGTCTTTTTTTTCCACTCCGACATCCATATCCCTGCCATCCGATCACCAGCCCCCATCCCATGGCGTCCCGTATTACCGTGAACCGGCTGCGATCGCTACTAAGCGAACGAGGCCTACCGACGGACGGTTTCAAGCCGGCGTTGATTGAGCGTTGTCGGGCCAACGGTGTGGCTTTGAGTGGCCGTGACGACGAGTCGGCGCCCACGCCATCGGCATCGCCGGGGAGCGGTACCCCGAATTCGGGATGGTCGGGGCCCGTTCTGGCGGCATCGACTGCGGTGGAAGGCGTCCGACCGGACGCCTCCTGCAACCGGGCCATCCACCCTGATGGACCCGCAGCTCCGGCCGCCACGACCATCGATGGCGCCGATCCGACCGCCCGTCCCGGGGCCGTGGGGGCGGCATCGTCATCGTTTTCGTTGGTTGCGGCGGGCCAGGCGCAGAATTTGAGCTCGACGTTCGCGGCTCCGGCGGTGCCTGCTGATACGGTGGGGCTCGTCGGCGAGGGCAGCCCGCCCCTGAGTCGTGTGGGGTCGTCACCTCGTCGGGCCCCAAACTTTAAGAAGCACGAGAAGGCCCGCCTGGCCCACATTTTATGCACACCTGAGGTGGCTGCTGGGGTGGTGACGTCCCGCGGGGTGATGTCACGGCAGCAGATGGATGCACGGACCTCCCGCGGGGCTGTCTGGGTGGTTGTGGTGGCCTCCACTTTCAACAGCTCTGACACATTTGACGTGCTTAGCGAGTGTGCTGACGGGGGTATCAACCCCAACCTACATCCTCATGTTCGCACCGGTGAGACTTTGAAGTCCAAGTGGACAGATGTACGTTGCAACCGATTCTCTTTGCTTCTCGCTGGCACTGTGCTTCTTACGTCTAGACTTTCCACTGCAGGCACTGCGCATGATTCTGACGCGACTCTGTGCTCTAGTTTTTGTTGCTTTCGTGGTTTTTCTTCCTTGACTTGTGGATGGTTGGTCAGTTGACTGCATCTTTTTGGCCGGTGTACAAGATGTATTCTAGCTCAGGTCAAAACGAAGTCGCCCTATGGGGGTCTTTTTCGAACGGTGACACCGTGCTCGACTATTGCTTTCATCTGTTCAAGACAAACGACGTGGTGCTGAACTTGGTGAGTCCAGATGCCGCTGGGGTTGAAGGTGACATTCCGCCACAGAAGGGGCAGGAAACCCGTACATTGTCAACCAACCGCATCAAGCGCCGACGGATGGACGACGGCAGCACATTGGCCACACTGGCTGCTAACTCGACGACCCTTGCTGAGGCCATCAGCAAGCAAGCTAGTTGTGGGGAGCTAGCTACTCTTTCCGAGACCCTCAAGGACTTGCGGGCTGCAGACGCTCACCCAAGATTCATCGCAGCCGTTGAACGGAAGTTGGACCACATCTTGTTTCCCGCGGCGGAGCCGAACGCGGCGGGGGCTGGTCGATGTGATAGCGACGCGGGCATCTCGGCCGCAACTAATGGGGGTCCGAGCGGGGGTGGAGATGGCGATCAGGAGAATGGCTTGGAGCGTTTTCTCTAGATGTGAGTGTCGGTGACTGCTTGGATGTGTTGTGTGACACTGTAGCGACAAAGCTGGTTCTCAAACTCGTTTGATTCAAAACATGCTACCCACGCCAGGACGCATCAAGTCGAGCTCCTCGACTCTACGGGTCATTCTGACCCTCAGGTCGGAGCGCTTGCAGTCCCGTCGGCGACCACGCTGGTTGGCGCCAATCACATCGGTAGGCGCCAAAGATGCGTCACCTCCCGCCAAGTCGTTGCCCCACGGAGCAACCACACAATCGCGTGCGTTCTCGTTCCCACGGCAAAAGTTGTGCAAGCGAAAGCACGCCCGCACCAAACTTGGTCGCTTCGCAAAAGGAACACGCAAAGGGCGCCAAAACACACCCCAACGCCACGAAAGCATCCCGAAAGCTTGTTCAATGTGGATGCGGCCAGAGGACTGGTAGAAGTTGTAGCCATCCTTCCATTGGTTGCCCCTCCCACAACTCGGCCACGGCACAGCCAAAACTTCACTTGCTGCACAGGCCTCATCGGCCACAATACAGTGGCCGTCCTCAATCAAGGCCGCCGTCAACTCGTGTGAAGAGTCTTGCAGCGTCTGCCCCAGTCGCGTGCAAGTAAAGGCCGTCGAGTCATGGGAGGCGCCCGGGCTCATGCAGCTCATCCATTCGAACTTGTAGTCCGCGTCACATATGGCTTGCGTATTGAAGGCATAAAACCCCGTCCGACTGTAGTAGTCAGCCACGCACTGCACATCTGAGCTAAGCGGCTGCTCTTGACGCACCGCCACGCCGTCCAAAGCCCCAATCACGTTGCCAAAGGGAGAAGCGCGGCGCCGCTGGAAGCCACCCGCGTAATCCAGGCGACGTCGACGGCAAGCCAGCTTGAAATCAAAATCCAGGGTAGGCGACGCATTGACGGCGTCAATCACTTCCCATAAGGACCCGTAGAGCGTCGCGGCGTGCACGCCAAAAACTGCACAAATGTCGACGTAGCTGCCGCCGCCCAAGTACCGCAACGCCAGAGCCGTCCGACAAAATGGAGACAACCCGCGACGAGGAAGACGGGGGCGTAGAATGTCACTCAAGTCGCTGACGGCTTCCGCCGGCATGCGCATAGCACGGTCAAAGTGAGCGCCGTAGCGGGCCTGTACGTCCTCAATGGTGGAAATGGTGTTTATAAAAGGGGGTGAAGAAGCAAAGAGTCCCCGCCGACTATACAAGGCCGCGGACGCGTCAATGACGTGCGCCGCAGCGGCCGTCTGCCAAGCAGGTGGGTACATGACGGTGCAGGAGGCTGCAAAGAAGGTGGGCGTCCGCGGCCGTGCCGTCGACGGACAAGAAAGACACAGTAGTACTGATGATCAAGTGCTTGCGCCTAGAATCTATTTGTTCCCGGTTGCTCCTAAGTACATGATTCTCTCTTTCATGTGCAGACCGGTTCTTTCGCAGTTCGTGCACCCCGGTTCTGCACTCCCCGCGAACTGCGATTGCATCTGCGAACGGGCCTGAGGCTGGAAAAGCGGCCCTTCAGTATGCCGATGGCGTGCTCGGAGCGCACGCGAAGATGTGCCAGCTGGTAGTTGAAATTGCGCCTGTCCGACGTCGTACATTCCGGCTTGACAAAGGGACCAATGACCCATGAGGAGGATTACATTCCCTTGTCACCGAGCAAGTAAAGTCCAGCAGAGAAGTACACTTGTGGGTAGCGATGCCAGCTGGAAAGCGTTTGTACGAAGGCGTCTGGTGCCGCGCCCGTGCCGCCCTGCACGACGTTAATCAGGTATCCATCCCAGTCGCATGTGATGACTGCGTTCAGGCTGAAACGGCCCTTACTGTCGTAGTAAGACCACGAGTGCAATGCAGGTTGGTATGCCAAAGGAGAAGTGGTCCCGTCAGTGGCGCCAATACAGATATCAAAGCCATGAGAAGAGCCGGCCCACTCAGCCTGCTGCGCCTGACGCTGAGTGTTCGGCCAGCGAATGACGCTGGGAGCCAGGCGCTTGAGCCTCTTCACAATTCTCTCACTACGGTTCCCGAAGACACACCGAAAAGATCAGCGACAAAATGCACACGGCTCCCGTTTCTATAATGTCCAAACCTGAAGAGGGCAATAGCCAATTGGATGTCAAGCCGTATCTGGGTGGTGCCGCGCTGAGAGGTAAATAAATCCCCTGCATGGGCACGTAGCATAGACAGAACATACGCGAACGTCGTCCGGCTCATCCGCATATACGAGCAATACTGATCTTCATCAGAGCGGAGAAACATGTTCGTATACCAGTCGGCGCACTTGTATCGAGTGCGCCGAACAGCTACGAGATAGCGCCGGCTGCTCAGTATGGCCAGCGCCTGCTAGGACACCATCCACAGCACGCGGATTGATTGGACCTGCGGCACACTGGGAACATGAAAGAGATTGGGAGACATTGCATTCGCCTCACTCATCGCCGGCAGCAGTGTGAACAGGACAAAACGGGTCCGCAAACTTGCAAGCACGGGCTTGCGGATGCCGCGAGCCATGGCACGTCACAGGATGCGCTCACCACGGGCACCCACGCCAGTGTGCCGCGCGAGGGGGGGGGAGGGGGTGCCGTGCGGGAGGAACACGTGGTTGCCGCGGCGCGCGAAATAAGCGCGCGTCTGAGAGACGTGCACGGCAGATATGCGTCAGTCCAAGCACTGAATCCAGCGCGCGCGTCGTGGCTGGAACGGACACGATTATGCGGGGCGAGGAGGCGCAGTCGAGTGTGGCAATTCGAGAATGACAGGCCGCAGAAACATGCGGCGCGGCCGCACGCTACATGGAGGAGAGGCAGCCGCTTGGCGCGGGAATGACAAGGAAAAAGCCGTTGACAGCAATGCGTGTCTGAAGGAATGGAACGAGAGAGCAGTTTTATGGAAGACATCGACGCAACTACATGTACCTAGACGGAGTAGATTATGTACTTGTGTTCGCTGGAACTCCCGGCTTGTTGCGGTGCTTCTCAGAAAGAGTAGTCTCTGTATCGCATGTTGCTCTGTTTCTGCTGGGTCATCCCTCTTGGTGCACTATTCTGACCACTGCGTGGGGCGTGCAAAAGATGGACAATGCTGACAAGCGCACACATTGAACGACACACGCACACTCACCAATGCACCGAGTAGAAAATTCAAGCCAAGAACACTCATTAACACAGAAGCACACACACAACACACACAGAAGCACACACACAACACACAATAACACACAGCCACGTCCTCATTTCTTGAGAATCTCATGCAGCTCGTTGGCCACACCAGGCAAGTCAGGCTGCTGCGCCAACAAACTCGACAGCGCCGCGATTCGCGCCGTTTTCTGCTCAGCCTCGTGCCGCCGCCCGCTATCCTTGAACGTCTGCGTCATTGCAACGAAGAGCTCGGACGCGCCTGGAATGAGCGCATTTTCGGCTTGCGCCGCTCGCACTGAGCGGCCACTGGCCCCGCCGGCGAGCTGCGATCCCGACGAAGCGCCGCTGCGGCCGCTGTCGTCGTTGCCCCCGCTGCCCCCGCCGCCACCCAAAGAGCCACCTGCCACAGGGGAGCCGCTGTCGGCGGAACCGCCGCCCACACGACCCGCACCAGCCGCGGAGGTATCCGCCCTGCCACCAAGTGACTCATTGTCCTCGTCGTTTCCGACCCCGTCGATGTCGTCGCCGTTGACATCGGGGGCACCGCCGACAAGGTCGATAACGTCTTCCGGCGCGTCGTCAGGCGGCGCGCCCTCAAACACGCGGCCGCCCCGCTGCACCCCGCCGACCAACAGCAGCGCCCCGCCAATCACGCAGATGATCATGTTGACCTGGTCGTTGGAGCAGCGCCAATAGCCCGCCTGCCGGTTGAATATTTCGTTGACCATATTGGCCGGGGCGCTCGCCGCCCCACAGGTGCTGGCCTTCGCCACCTCGGCGTTCTTCTCGTAGAATTTGATGGCCGAATCGACGAGGCGGCCAAACGACTTGGCCGTGAAGCCGTGGCGCTTCACCTAGTTGCTGCGGTCCACTAGGTAGGTCACCACGATTGCGAGGTGGAGCTGCGCAGTCGTGCCTCGGCGCGCGTGTCGCACCGCTCGCTGCGTCATGACCTTACTCCACCGCTGCACGGCTCCAACGCGCACCCCGGCCAGGAATATATATTTCCCCAACCATTGACGGGAGGGGCTCCCCGTCATTTGTCTCAGAAAACCCCGATTCGCTCTCTCTGCCCTCGTCCCTCACCGCCAGTGCCAGCTGGGGCGCCAGCGGGGGAGCCCGATGGAGGGGCGCCTGACGGTGTGCCAGACGACGGCGCACCAGACGGCGCGCCAGCTGGTGGGGGGCAGGAACGAACAGGCGCCAGGGGGGAAGAGGGGGGGCGAGGGGGTGCCGGTGGCATGATTGGGGGTGAAAGAGGGGGAGGAGGCGGCGGGGGGTACTCTTCGGGTGGGGGTGGAGAGGGTGGGGTGGGATTCGTCCCGCCGACACCTGCCATCGGCGCGCCACCACGACCACCACGACCGCCACCGCTACCGCCGCTGCCGCTGCCGCCGCCGCCGCGCCCTCCGTATTGGGGGCCTTCCATGGGGGGGCGGGGGAGATGCCGCTCCCCGTCTGTTGCCGGATGCTCTTCTTCACCTCCACGGCCATGGCCACGGCCGCGGCCCCGGCTGCTACCACGGCGGCGGCCGGCGCCTGAGCCGGCGCCGGCTCCGTCCAGCTTGTCGTTGGCGATGTGGCGGCTCTTCCGCGGAGGATATGACGCCATCGTGTCGTCGGGGGTCTGCGGTGTTGAGCCGGGACGCGCGGCACTGAGCGGAGCGGGTGCGAGTATGCTCGTTGGGGTTCGATTTTGTAGGGTGACACGCCTGTGGACTTTTTATTCGTGCTGTTCAAGAACAATGATCCAGTAATGGAGCATGCCAATCCTGATGTGGGTCCAGCAGGCGTCGTAGGTGACAACGCTCTTGAGACCTGAGCCAAAACGCGCTGCATGAAGACGAGACAGGGCAAGCGTAAGCTCGAATAGAAGGTGCACACGCTCGAGAGCCATGTGCAAAGCTGGGCCAGCATGGCAGCTTCCTCCTGAAAGCACACCGCGAAGCGCGGAGATGGTCTCACTCTCAGCTACACTCAAAATCCTGCGTGGTGGCGGGGCTGCCGCGGAGCACATCAGAGCCTTTGAGAAGCAACTCCAAGATGCCATCCTTCCGCACCCGTCGGCGGACGGGTCCGGTCATCCTGGTGCGCCTCAGGTGGATCCTGGACCAAAACGGATTGACTGGTCTGGGGGGCGTGGGTCGACGGTGAACCTCGAGGATGCGTCAGTGGGTGAGAGTGGGAGCTCTTCTCGCTTTGTGCGCCGAACGGAGTGGTCAGACGACGAGATGTGATGCACTTGCGTTGTGAGATGTTCATTTGGGTGTTTTGGAAAACCGGGAGGATGTCACGAGATTGCTCGCTTCTACAGAACGCTGATGTTCCAAGTCGTGTCGTACGGGCCCCCAAGCATTAAGCGAACACGTTGTGCTCATGCTGGGATTCTTCTTAAGCTCTTTCCCACAGTACCACTGGTTTGGCCAAGGGCATCCCCGCACATGCTTGAAGTGAAGCGCGCACAGTATGGTGGAAGAAGAAGAACGGTGCATCAGACAGCGAACGCCGTACAATTGAAGGTGACAACATTCGTACCAGACCAAGACGCAAAATACCGCGCTCCTCCACTCGGCTTTTTATTCTAACTCTCCGCTCTGCCGGCTCGCAGTCGCGGCGCCGACCACGCTGGCAGGAACTAGAGCCATAATTTCGTGCAAACGACACGTTTCCACCGTGACGAATGTTCGCGTAAGGCGTTACCGGCGCAGCCGCTGCGCTGGAAAAAGACCGGCCGAAATTGTGCAGAATATGCCCAAATCAGGCCAGACCGCTCAAGAAACGGTACCCGCAGCGGCCGCCGACAAAGAAACCACCTCCACGGCACGATCCCGAAAAACTGCTCAATGTGAATACGCAGCAACGACGAAAAGTATTTGGATGCATCGCGCCAACGGCTACCTCGGCAATGCCCCGGCCAGGGAGCTGCCAGCGGTTCACTGGCTGCGTACGCCTCGTCCGCTGCCATGCACTGTCCATCACGAGTTTTGGAACGTGCGAGGCCGCTTTCACAATCCCAAAGTGACCGACCCAGGCGTGTTCCCGAGAACGCGGTCGAGGCATGTAAGGAGCCGGGGCTGGTACAAGCCATCCTGCGAGATTTGTAGTCGGAGTTACTGATGGCTGGGGTGTTGAGAGCATTCAAGCCCTTCCTCGAATAGAAATCTGCGACGTACGCAACGTCCGTCCACAGTGGCTGCTCCTGCTCGATGGCAATCCCGTCGAGAACCTCATAGACGCTGTCGAACTGAAAGTTGCGGCAACCCTGCGAATCCGAGGCGTAGCTCCTCCGTCGAGTAGAGTTCTCCAGCAGGTACTCTAGAACTAAAGTAGGGGAACACTACACCGCATTTGAAAATTCCCACCACGCACGGTAGACCGTCCCGTTCGTCTTTGATTCTCAGATCAAGGAATGACAACATCCTGCCGCACTTCGTCCGAACATGACATTAGAACACCCTTACAGGTTGCGACAACCGTCATCCAGCTTTACAAGAAGGTGTGTCGATAGAATATAATCGTGAAGCGGTGTCTTTCTGTTCTAGAGCGGCGTGCCATGAGCACAACGGTGCTAGTCCCTCCCAGAACAGTACTGTTTCCAGGGCTTTCTCTCACTCGAGTTCCATCCTTTACACGCTTGAATAAAGTGCACCCTACTAGGCCACTTACTCGTGATGTGCATAGTATCAGGTGTGCACGACGGCAGCCCGCCAGGCGCGACGATGGACATCGCACGAGCGCTCCCGGGATATTGCAGCCAAGTCTATGTGACAACGTGGGGACTATCCTTCTTCGCCTGCCACAATCAGCGCAGCCCCTTCTGTATACATCCTATTGACACTGTATGCAATCTGACCCTGGACGCCACTCACCCCGCGCGCCATCCCCCCGTGGAAAGATCAAGAATGATAACGGTCCTCGAACAACCGAAGACGGGGGAGGACAGAGAGTCGCCGGAGAAGCTCTCCCAAGGCGGAAAGTACGAGCGGGGGGGGTGGGGGAGGCGGCGGTCCGAGCCGCGACAATGAGCCCTGTCGCGATGCTGACAGTGCGGGTGAAAAAGTTATGTGGGACGAAGGCGCGGACGATGTCGAAGGGGGGGCTCCAGCCGGGCTCGTGGCACAGCGAGTAGAAAAGAAAGTGTTGCAGAGGGTTTCGATCTGCCCATCGCAAGGCAGCGTAGCGGTATCAAGCCCGATAACGTGTTGAAGAATAGGTGCCGGTCCAAAGAGCTTTCCAGGATATATTTTGGGCTTCCAAGGTGCCACGTATTCATAGAAGCCCTTTGGAGCGGTTCGTGGCAGTGGCCAAGTTCTGAAATCTGAAAACCTGTGTCCAGGACCCTCCCAGCGCAGCAATATGCTGACATCACTCATTTCAGCCAATGAAAGAGGTGAATTGCGCGTCCAAGCCAACCAGATGACGTCATTTGCTGATGCGACAACCCCCACTGCTACAGTCAATACCAGCTTATATGCGCTCCGGTTGAATGACACCCTATGATACGACCGGGAGATTAATTATGTCCAGAATCGGCCATTTTGCCACTGCGGAGCAGGAGAGAAGTTATACCTGATCACAGCGCGGTCGTTTGTAGCCCACCTTTTCCTGCATGGCTGTGCGTACGTCAGGATGACATATAAGCAGATACTGACCGTAACTGCGCATAGCCCCGCCAGCCCACCCCACGACGAGTTAGTACCAGGGCTTCCCAAGCGTATGGGTTTTCACTTAGCGTTGGGTAACGCCGCCTGGTCAATCTGACTGCGTTGGGGTTCTGAGCCCCGGAGACCCAATAGCGACTCGTAAAACATAATTTTCTATTATTGTGTGTTTCAGTAAGCGTTCCAAGCGACGTCTCGTGATCGTGGTGCGTAAGCGTCCGAAAAGCGTCACAACCACAGTGTACCCCCCAAAGTATATAAACAAGCCCCTGTCTTTGTTGATATTCACTGCTTTGCAGTGGGGGTCACTTTTTTTACCCATCAGTTCCTGTGATCTCCCCGCCCATGCAAGGACTCTGTTGAACTGTTTGCCGCTTTTGACCGCTCCGGCGCCGCGATGCCTTTTTTGTGCTGTGTAGGGTTGTGCAACACGCCAAAGGCGTGTACACGAACACCCCTAAGGCGTGTTTAATCTGTGTTTTGGGCGTGTCCCGCCGACACGCCCAACCTCAAAATGGCGTGTTTTGTGCCGGGGAATATTTAGATGATGTGTCCGTCAATTCCCGGGGAATATGTGGGTGAGATCAGTCGGCCAGTAGTTGACACGGTGCGGGTGGTTCATGAAAGATCGAGAGGGTTGCAGCACATGATCCCAGCTGGGATCTTTGAGCTGATTTTCTCGCAGCGGCACTGTCCGTCCATTCGCGCCTGTGCGTGAGACAGGCGGGCGCGAATGGACGGACGTGCCGCTGCGAGAAAATCAGCTCAAATTTCCCAGCTGGGATCATCTGCTGCAACCCTCTCGATCTTTCATGAACCACCCGCACCGTGTGAACTACTGGCCGACTGATCTCACCCACATATTCCCCGGGAATTGACTGGTCATACCTCTCCCGCGCAGGGGGCTACCATACGATTCGCGGGGTGTTACTTTGTGGGCGTGTTGGCGTGTTGAAGTGTTTTAGGCGTATTTTAGCGTGTTTTAGCGTGTCACGCCGACACGCCAAGCGTTTTGGGGCGTGTTGCACAACCCTACAACACGCCCCTATTTCGGGGGCGTCAGGGGCGCGCGCCGGATAAGACGCCTTACTGACGCCCCATTAGGCAGCCAAAACGCCCTCACGACGCCCCAAGTAGCACCCTAAACATTCGCAACATGCGTAAAGTGGCACCCATGATTTGCTTTCTTATGTAATTCTTGTGTCAAGACTGGGTGCCTGTCCCCAACAAAGGTGCACAACCGCCACCTGCTGCGTCATGTAGACCCCCCCAAGAACGTTTTCTTCGCGACGCCTTGCTGACGCCCTTTTGAGTTAGGGCGTTAGAGCAAGCCCAGCGGTTCGCACCAACACCGTAATATGGTGATTCATCCGAAATCGTGGCGTGCTGTGAGTGGCTGCTACATACAGGGAGACGGTTGCTCGTCCTTATTTAATCCGAGCCACAAAATCGACAGTATAGACCTGCGGCCCGATTTGCTCACGCAGCCACATCGATTCTGGAGGTCGGCGTGACGCGAAATTGGGATCGTCCCCCAGTGATCATCAGATCAAGTGGAGGAACTCCCCGGGGTTTTCCGGTGGACCGTCCTGGCCTAATCTCAAACGTAGAATAGGATAGGGCGAGATCTATGACGCAAGACCGTCCTGGAAACAGTCCCGACGGTGGCGTTCGGACTTTACTGAGGATCATCCTTGAGATCAAACGAGGATCACTGGAGGACTGTTCCGCAGATGGTCTGCCGGATCAAATGGAAAACCA
>ENA-ORXT01002324-ORXT01002324.1-marine-metagenome-genome-assembly--contig:-NODE-2324-length-22998-cov-8.583264_pt1 | contig 22998 bp, 13 predicted proteins | sample MGYA00237868_ERZ511482 | MGnify/ENA metagenome assembly ERZ511482
TAAAACGTAAAACATACAGCAACTTTTTGTGAAAACATTTTTGTTTTTTTTTTTCCTTTTGTGTTTCAAAAAAAAAAAAACGTCTTTTACGTTAACGGTACGTCTAAGAACACGTCCTAAGTTTGACCTCTGACAGAAAAAATTATTTTTCGGTCTGACTTCTGACTTCTTTTTCTTAAATCTGTATGATATTTCCTTTACTCGGATCTACTTCTCCCTTCAACATAGCTAAATATAATTTCTTTATATCCGCCTTCCCTTTAACAGGTTCTATGTCAATCCAAGCTTGAGCGAGTTTAATAAATTTAAACAAAGCTTTGCCAATTCGTTGATTCATTTTAGCAGCGCCCCATGCTTTAGCGACCACTTGCGCGTGATCAGGTGCGAAGAACATTTTGGCATTTGGATGCTTAAACACGCCTGCGGCTTCCCAATCTGTGAATCCAATTAAAGACATGAATTTTAGAAACTTGCCCAAATGGTCCGCAATGCCTTGTAGCAAATTGGTATTCCCTGAAAAATCAACTACAATAGTTCCTACCTTTTTTATTTTTTTAGGGTAGTCTTCATAAGCAATGACCTCATCATACAAACCAGTGGATTTAACAAAATCTATATTCTGTACGGAGGTCAAACCAATAATTTTCAACCCATCTTTTTCCTGATTTTCTTTTAGCATAAAGGCTAAACCCAAAGCCGTTTTAGAAGAAGCACTGGTCAAGACAACTTTTTTAGCTTTGAAAAATGCCTCGTCTTTTAGGAGGTGATAATTTAAAAAAGCAGTTGCAAAAAGGGGCTTGATGATAGGAATGTAATCTTCTAAAGCTTCCACATAGGCAGGGTCGGTAGTCGTTCGATTATAGTAATTATAAATAGGCGGTAAAGCAATTCTATGTTCTTTACTATCTGCGAAACCAAGCTTACTTAGCTTGGTTGGCTTGACAACTAATAAATCACTCATTGGATAATAGCCATAAAATCGCTCTCCTTTTTCTATAGCTTCATTATTAGAAACAACCACTTCTGCAAATCCCCATACAGGGATAATCCCCTCTGTTTTTGTGCCTGGGAAGAATGACCAATATAAGCGATCACCAAATACCCCATAAGTAATATTATTGGAAGTGAAGGCATACTTGTTTACTCGGAGCAAAACTTCTCCCGGTTGTAGTGGAGCAATTGCTTGGTCTAAAAAACGAGCTTTGAATAAATCCTCTTTTTTGACTAGGAAAGTCGTGTTAGGTTTGGTGGACATAAATTAATAATGAAGAATGAATAATTAAGAATGAATAATTTGCTAGACGTTAGCTGAACGCTTTTTTGAAACACAAAAGTAACAAAAGATACAAAAGGGTTTTCACAAAAGTTTTTTTTTAAAAAAAAAGATAAGCATAAAAAAAAATTTGTGAAAACCCTTTTGTATCTTTTGTTACTTTTGTGTTTCAAAAAACACGTTTAGTTCACGTCTATCTCACGTCTAGCAAATTCTTAATTATTCATTCTTAATTCTTCATTCAATTTATTCTTGCCGAATAGACTCTACAGGATTAGAAGTGGCTACTTTAATAGTTTGGCTGCTAATCGTAATAAATGCCAAAACAATTACACCCAAACCTGTAGCGAAAGGCACCCACCACGGAAAGCGAATATGATACTCAAAATCCTGCATCCACTGCGTTGTTTCCAAAGATTACGGAAGTCGATTTTTAGGTAATTCTTTAACATGGATTTTGAGTTGTTGGTTTTACGTGGCACAGACATTCCTGTCTGTGAAGGCATAAGCCTTAATACGGGTTGCGAGTTTTTGAGTTGATTTAAAGAACTGCCAGATTTTTAAAATCTGGCAGTTCTCGCTCAAAATGACTTTTCTAAATGGATTCCATACTTCTCTATTTCTTAAAAATAGTAAAATTTTTGCATAGCTATCACTCTCCAAAGAGTGGGTATCAATGCTTATGCCAAACCTACATTAATTTATTAATCAATATATTACAAATAAATTATTTTAATTACTATTTGTTTAGAACACGGTATTCAAGTAACCGACCTAACGGAGTTTTCAGGGCGTTATATTTTACCCTTACAAACCAAAGATTTAAAAAGCTTACAAAAGCAATTGAAGAAGGATTATGGTTTAGTGTTGAAGCGACAGCAGCGGACTATTCCAATGACGGTTGTGGATTTTAGGTGAATTTTGTATAGCAATTTCGTAGGAAATCCACTAACGCCCCACTTGCCACGTCCCACTTGTCATTTCGTAAGAAATCCACTAACGCCCCGCTTGCCACGTCCCACTTGTCATTTCGTAGGAAATCCACTAACGCCGCTTTTGCCTCGCCTCGCCTGCATAGTGAATATGGCGTTAGTGGATTTCCTACGAAATGACAAGTGGGGCGTAGTTTAAAAAAGCTAATAATTCTGCTCGTCGGGTTTTGACCACGTCCTTATAGTCATTGGGTGGTTTTGCCCATTCTGGAAAAACAATTCCAATGCCCGTGTAACTGGCTGTATAAGGATATACATCTGCTGTAACGGTATGCTTATTTTCCTTATTACTATACAATAGTGTCAACAAATCTTTTCCTCGATTGACTCCTTTTCCATAAACGGATTTTATATGCGAAACCTGCACCTTGCAATACTGACCCTGTCGCAATAATTCTTGAATGGAACTTTCAATTTGACTATCATCTTCATTTCGGACATGGCTCATAATTAATCCATTATGAGCGCCCACTATTTTTGCTAGAGGAAGCAATTCTTTATCATTGGCAAAAATACCGGGGGTATATTCTAGACCCATAGTCATTCCGAAAACGCCTTGCTTTAAAGCTTCTTGCAACAATTGCTGTTGTTGATTTAATTGGGCTAGGGTAGGGGTTCTTTCGTAATTAATTCCTGCTAACTTTCGCAAAGTGCCATGACCCACAAACATTGCTATATTCACGCCTAATTCTTGTTCTTCCAATTTCGACAACCAAGTATCCATTGATTCCATCGGGCTATTGCCATCTTGCCCTAGACAAATCGTAGTAACTCCCATCGCTAGAAAATTTTCAAACGAACTGGTTTCAAAAGGGTCTCCATGTGCATGTGTATCTAAGTCAGGAATATCATATCCCCATTGCGATTTGTGATAAGTTGACTATTAACACACAACCTTTATTTAAAGACTCCACTATAACATTTTCTCTGTTTTGCCATCAATTTAGACAGGCTTTTCCTATAAGAAATTTTAGAGATGAAATGCTACAGGATATTTACTCAAATCTTACACAACCCCTACTTTAATAATTCAAGCTGTAACGCTTCTTCCGTTTCCAATACCTTATCCGCTTTAAGCAGCCAATTTGTTAAACGAAGCCCAACTCTTACCATTAGATTAGGAGCGTATACAATGTATTCCTTCATTTTTTTAAATTTCAGGAGCCGCTTCAATAAAAAAGGATTGGTGGGATTAATTATTTTTACTTGGGAGGTATTTACAATATAGGTCCATTCTTTAGCACATGCTGTATCAAATTGAAGCGCATAAGCCATATCTTTTTTGACCAATGTTGGACCTACGTAGCCATTGGGGATAACATATAAAATAGTTTTATTGGCATTTGTGAAAATGTCTATGTAGCCAAATTTAGCGTTTATTCTTTTTAGTTTTTTCATTTAGAATTTGTAGAAATTGCATTTTAGAACGCTATTTTGGAATAGTTTTGCAACATATTTGTTAAGTGTTAATTAGTTTTATTTTAGAAAAATAGCACGCATTCTTGCAATACTATTTTGCTTTTGTATAATTTACAGTAGTTTGATTTAAAACATCTATTTATGAAAGAATTACAAGCTTTAGATGAAATTGTTAATTTCATTGCTTTACAGAGTCCTGAAAAAGTACTCTTCTTCAAAGCATCCGAATCCACTAAAACTAGAGTTTATGATTTAGTACATAAAGAGAAAACAGGTGCGCTAACAAAAAGAGAAAAAACAGAACTTGAATATTATAATGTTCTGGAACACATCATGCGCCTTGCTAAAGCAAAAGCATATAGTATTCTTCAATAGCTTTCCCCATTCTGTCCGAGACAGCCGAGTTAAGTGCTACTCGGACAGGAATGTCCGAGCTACGTGTACTTACTCATTTCGCAAAGCATCCATAGGATTTGCGACTGCTGCTTTTACGCCCTGTATGCCAATGGTCAACAACGCAATACCCAAAGCAACCACGCCCGACAACACAAACACCCACCACGGCATATCCACATGATAAGCGAAGCCATTCAGCCATTCTCGCATGGTATACCAACTAATAGGAGCTGCAATGACTAAAGCAATTAACACTAATTTTATAAAATCTTTGGAGAGTAAGGTAACGATATTCGCAATAGATGCGCCCAATATTTTTCGGATACTGATTTCTTTTTCCCTGCGCTCCGCAGCAAAAGCGACCAAGCCTAGTAAGCCCAAACAACAAATAAAAATAGCGAGTATCGTTCCCCATTGTACCAGTTCACTCATTCGCTGTTCTGCTAAATAATTTTGTTGGAGGCGGTCTTCTAAAAATTGAAACTCGAAGGGTTCGGTTGGGTTGAATTTATGCCAAGTGGATTCCATCTGTGCTAATAAGGCAGGCATGTCATCCGTCTGGACCGCAGCCATTACATACGGAGCCCCCCAACTTGGACTCCAATCGTAGACTTGACCTTCTACTGCTTCATGTAAAGAAGTAGCATGGTAATCTTTGATTACACCAATTACTTCAAAACTAGGATTGTCAAACTGTTCCCATTGCAAGGTTATTTGTTGACCCAGTACATTATCTAGCGTAAATCCAATCCCTTTCATTGCCCGCTCTGTAATCACAGCCGTACTGCTTGTATCTGCCATGCGATTGGAATCGAAGAGTCTACCTGCTAATAACTCAAAGCCCATTAGCTCCATGAATTCAGGCGTTGTTGAATGGTTCATACACATAAAGCCTTCAGCTGAATTTTGTCCTTTTTTAGTATAAGAGAAGGTACTTCCATTATATCCGCCGGGATAATTACTCGTTGCGCCGACTCCTGTTATTTGAGCTTGTTGTAGTAATTCCTGCTTGAATGCTTTTGCATTTTTGTATGCGGCATCTGTATTTAAAGTAATTAAAATTTTCGCTTTTGCATCAAAACCTAAATCTGTATTGCGAATAAAATTCATTTGCTCGTGTATCACCAATACCCCTTGGATTAAGGCAATCGCAATAATAAACTGAAAAACTACTAGACCACTTCGAATTTGCTTAGTAGATAGGTGTCGGGAGAAATTATTTGCAAAAATTTTGGTCGGACTAAATGCAGATAAATATAAGGCAGGATAGCCCCCTGCTATAAAAGTAGTGAGGAAAGTAAAGCCGATTAAAGATAAAATGAGTTGTGGATCGTCAAAAAAGGAAAGGCTAATTTCTTTATTAGTTAGCCGATTAAATAGGGGTAATAAGAACTTGGCTACAAATGCAGCTAACACCATAGAGATAGACACATAGACAAATGCCTCACTCATAAATTGCTTTATCAACATCCCTCTACTAGCACCGATTACTTTTCGCACGCCAACCTCTTTCGCTCGTAGTCCAGCTTTGGCAGTTGCCAAATTGATAAAATTAATACAAGCAATTAATAAAATAAAAATACCGATAGCTAGGAACAAGTAAACAAAAGTGATGTTTCCTTTTTCTCCATGCCAATTGCTACCTTCTCCATATAAATAAATATCTTGAATGTTCGTTAAATACTGCCGTCGCTCTACACCCAAATCTTTTAAACGATTGCCGACGTATCCATCTATCCATTTCGGAATAGTCGCAGTAAAAGCAGCTATATCGGTGTCTTCTTGTAATTTAACATAAGTGCAATACATATTCATGCCGCCCCATTCCTGCAAATTATCATACTCCGCCCCAATCGCCCCACTATTACTCGCCACATAAAAATCATTCGATAAATGAGAGCGATATTTTTTACTATCAAAAATACCTGTTACTTGATATTGTTCTTCGCCAAATCCACTACTTACTTGTATCGTTTCGCCAATGCCTTTATTTGAACCAAATAATTTATTCGCTATTTTATCAGAAAGTACAACGGAATTAGGTTGGTCTAATGCGCTCGTTTTATCTCCTTGCAAAAAATCATAAGTCAATAGGTTAAAGAAATTACTATCGGCAAAGGCTATCTTTTTTTCAAAAAAGGAATGCTCTTTATAGGTCACCAAATATTTCTCTACACCTATGGCTCTATAAATACGAGTACTCTCTAATACTTCTGGCAAATCCGCTTCCATCGCTTTCGCTAATGGACTTGGCGTTTGACCTGATTTATTATACTCGTTATTGATGAAAAACTCTGAATCTACTCGGTAGATATTTTCTCCATTGACATGGTGTTGATCATATCTGAATTCATCTTGTACATATTTTGCAATCAATAAACAGGTCGAAATACCAATTACTAAACCTAATATATTGATAAGGGCATAGCCTTTGAAGCGCAGTAGATTTCGGAAGGCTATTTTTAGATAATTTTTAAACATAATCAGGTACGTTTTCTTATATCTATCCAATGCCTATGCCAAATACACAATACATTGGAAATCAAATTTTTATAAAAATTTTTTATTAAAAAAACAATGTGTTTTTGTTCGATTCTGAACAGTTCTGTTCAGATGTGAACAGTTAGTTAGTACAAAAAAAAATTTACCAATTAAGTCTGGTGATTTACCACCCCGAAAAAATAATAGTATTATATTTATGCCACTACCAAAAGAGATTCGTTAACTTAGGCACTTACAGTACATTTGAAACCAACAAATTGTCGATCTTTTAAAATGCTGATAATGCCCTTCCCTCCGAATGGAGGCATCAATTAAGTAAAAACGAAAGGCAAATTTTTCATTTTCATTTTAATTGATTTAGTTTCTAATGATAAAAAAGTGGCTGTTTATTTTTTTCCTATTACCCTTGATACTTACTGCGCAGAATCAGGACGAAAACTCGGCTGCTGTGGTGTTACATCAGGAAGGAATTACTTTACTTACCAAAGAAGAGGTTTCCCCATTAAACCAATTAAAAGCATTAGAAAAATTCTTGCAAAGTTATCAAAAGTTGGATAGCGATGAAGTAGTAAATGATACACTTCGTCAAAAAAATGAGCTGCATATACGAGAATTATTTGTCATTTTTACAGCATATTCGAATACAGATAGTTTGTTACAAACTACTCGATTTTATCCCGACTCTGTTTTTCAAGCTAATACTCAATATACTACTTCTACCAAATCACTCTTAAGCGAAATATTAACCCTTAAAAGAAATATAAAAAGAGATGCCTTTTTCAAAATTCGATATTTACAATACCCGCTCTCCTTATTACAGGAAAAGGAAGCCACCCCAAATATAACTTTTGAAAAATATTGGTCATTAGCCGTTCTCCAATTAGAAGAGTGGGTAAGTAATAAGGAACAGCAATTACAAAATTATCCCACAAAAACAAAAGAAGAACTATTAACCTTATATCTACAAAAGTATTTGTCCACTTTACAAGATGAAAAAAATAAAAAAAATTATGAGTCTAATAAAAGAAGATTATCAGAGGAAATCGAAAAAGTAAAAGAAGCAGCGGCAATAGCCGATATGGAGTATGATCGATTTAAAAAAATTGGTTTCGGTGTCTTTAGTCTATTTCTATTACTTGGCTATTTTTTGTGGAAGAAGAGTGATAAACTCCTAAAAAGTAAGAACCAATCACTCTTAGAAGAAAAGAAACGCTCAGATGATTTATTGACAAATATGCTACCAGCAGAAGTAGTCAGAGAATTGAAAAGAAAGGGTTCTGTAAAAGCCAATAAAAAGGAATCGGTTAGTGTTTTCTTTAGTGATTTTAAGAATTTTAGTCAAATTGCAGAAACCCTTAACCCAGAAGAATTGGTCCAAGAATTAGATGACTGTTTTACTGCATTTGACCAAATCATAGATAAATACCGGCTTCAAAAAATAAAAACTATCGGAGATGCTTATATGTGTGTTGGGGGGCTTTACACTCGTGGGGAACATCATATTTTTAGGATGGTGTTGGCTACATTAGAAATTCAGCAATTCTTAGCAGACAGGAAAAAGGAAAGACTAGCTAATAATGCATTTTTTTTTGAAGCCAGAATTGGTATTCATACTGGTCCAATTGTCGCAGGGGTGATTGGTAAAAAAAAGATTGCTTTTGATATTTGGGGAAATACAGTAAATGTAGCTCAACAAATGGAACATCATGGCGAAGTGGGTAAAGTCAATATTTCAGGAGAAACTTATGCACTTATCCAAGATAAAATTGAGTGTATTCAAAGAGGTTCTATCACCGCTAAAAATAAAAAAGAATATGCTATGTATTTTGTGAGTCGTGTTAGGGAATCTTAAAATAGAGCGACACCGTTTTCCGATAACTATCTCCAATAGGAATTTCTGTTTGACCAATTTCCACATCGTGTTTGGTATAGGCGGTTATTTTATCTACGTTAATAACAAAAGAACGATGAATACGAAGGAAGCGTTCGTCTAATAATTCTTGGAAGGTGGTAATGCTATGTTTGATAGTATGAGCCTCCGTTAAAAGATGAATTTTGATATAGTCTTTTAAGCTTTCAATGTACAGGATGTCGTTTAAAAAAACCTTCACTTGTTTCCGATCTTTTCGAATAAATACGAACTGCTCTTTAGGTGTTACGAGCGAAGTAGTAGGCAGTGCTACTTTGAATTGTTGCTGACTTAAAAATTTTTCGGTAGCCTTAAAAAAACGCTCGAAGGTAATCGGTTTTAGTAAATAATCTACTGCATTTAAATCAAATCCATCTAAAGCATAATCTCTATAAGCCGTAGTGAAAATGACCTTGGGCTTGTGCAGCAGATTCCTAAAAAAATCAGTTCCTTTTAAAACAGGCATTTCTATATCCAAAAAGAGTAAATCAATTTTTTCAGCTTGTAGTATTTTCCTAGCTTCAATGGCACTTGCACAAGAAGCTACTATTTCAAATTCGGTTAATTGAGAAAGATGGTTTTCGATTAATTCCCTTGCCAAATCTTCATCATCTATAATTACACAATGGTAGATCATTTCGTTTCTATATTTAATTGAACTTGATACAGACCCTCCTTCTGAGTGATGCGTAGCTCGTGGGTGTCTGGGTACAACAATGCTAATTGTTTGCGCACATTTTTTAATCCGATAGCTTCTTTGGAAGAGGACGCATCTACACCCGTTTTAGGAATGGTATTTTCTATGGAAAATTGAATCCTTTCCTCATTCGCTTTCAAATTAATATGTAGACTAGCCTGATTCAATTCTTGGCTCACTCCATGTTTGAACGCATTTTCAATAAAAGTCAACAACAATAAAGGAGCAATTTTTTGTTCTTCTTCGATGGCAATCGTAAAATCTACCTGTACTCGTTTACCATAACGAATTTTTTCTAAGGCAAGGTAACTTTCAATCAACTCTATTTCTTTTCGCAAGGAGACAAATTTGTCATTACAACGATAGAGCATATAATCCAAAATATCTGATAATTTACTAATCACCTCTGGTGTCTTATCTGATTTCTTTAAAGCGAGGGCGTATAAGTTATTTAAGGTGTTGAATAAAAAATGAGGGTTTAATTGGTTTTTTAAGGCATTGAGTTCTGCTGTTTTTTTCTGTTCATTTAATTCTAAGTATTTCTGTTGATTTTTATAAAAACGAATTAATAAGAGTAATGCCGTTGGACTGATATACATAATGGCTTTACTTAAAAATATTCGAAAATCAAATAAGCGTTCCCAAAAAGAAAGTTGGATGTATTCTGGCATTATTCTATTGTAGTAGCCATTGTATTTTATTTCTAAATAATTCATTCGAATAGTAATGTATAAGGCAAATAAGCCTAACAAAAACACAAGTAGCAAAACCACAAAAATCACAGATTTTCCTTTATCCAAAAAATTAGGAATCAAGAAATAGAGGCAGGTATAAGCAGCAATAATTTGTATGAAAACAATTGGAGCATAGATATTCAATACATGCCAATATCCCAACTGGGCTGTCGCACTTGAAGAGGCAATAAAATAGAGTAAAATGCCTGTCCAAAAAAGGAGATGTTGAAAAACGGAGCTATATCGAGCTATTATTTTTTCCATAGATGCTAACAAATATATCGGAAAAATATGGGTATCCTAACTTTAGTCTATTAAACCTATCTTCCAGTGTACAGAGAGCCATTATAAGTCGACAAACCCCTATTTGCCTGTCTATCTACCGAGACAAGGGATACAGCTACTAATAAAATTTTGCATCCATTCTTACTTTAGATTTGTGTTGAAATTAATCACCACCAATCAAAAGTAAGATGAAAAAAATAAGACTGTTATTCTTTGTTCTTCAGTTACCCATTATCCTGTTTTCTCAAATTAATTACACGGTTAAAGGAAAAATAGTGACTGCCGACGGCTACGCTCCCTCTGGAAATATAATTGCATTGCAGGTCAAAGATTCTATTTTTTTGAAAGGAGAATTTTTCTTAGATGGTGAATTCCAATTAAATAATTTAGATCAACCTAGCGTACTATTACAGTTTACTTCTCTAGAATTTGAAGACACTTATAAACAAGTAACTTTTACCGATAAGCCAGTAATAGATTTGGGAATTATTGAACTCGACAAATCAGGATTAGAGCTGTCGGAAGTGCTAGTAACCAGTAGAAGACCCGTTTATTTACAGCAAAAAGATGGCTCGATGACTGTAGTCATTGAAAACACTTCTTTATCAGCTAGTAACTCCCTACAAGAAGTTCTTTCTAGAATTCCAGATGTCTTACTGGATGAAACAGGAAATATCACTGTTTTCGGAAAAGGGAGCGCGATTGTTTATTTGAATGGGAAAAGAATTTTCAATGAACAAGTAGAGTTGATTGACCCCACTACTATCAAAAAAATAGATGTTATTAGAAATCCTTCTGCAAAATATGATGCGGACGGAGCAGCCGTTATTCGGATAACAACGATCAAAGCTACTCAAGATGGCTATCAAGGGAATGCAAAACAAAATATAAGTTATTCCGATTTTGCAGGTGTGGATACCTACTCAAGTGTGAACCTAAATATGCAAACAGGGCAGTTTTCTACTACTGCCAATTATGCGCTGCTACAAGGTAAAGATCGGCATATTTTAAACACTACTAGAAATCGGGACGCAAGCGATGTATTTTTAAAAACCGATGTAACAACTGAATGGAGAAATCATTATGATAATTATTCTTATTACGGGGCTGGGGTGCAATATGACTATCAAAAGGACAGCTATTTGTCTCTACAATATTCGGGGTATTCCAAACAACTAGGCGGACAGCAATTAAGCAATAATCGTATCGAAGATAAAGAAGGTGTTAGCTTTTATGAAAGCATAATAGACCGAGCAGAAAAAGATAAAAACAACAATCTTTCTTTCAATTTTAATCACAGCCTAGACACACTAGGTACGGCTTTTTTCCTAGGTGGACAATATGCTGGTTTTAAAATGAATACGAATAATCCTATTTCTGAACAACGAATAGAAGCAGACGGCAATTCCTCCAATATTTTCCAAAATAAATCAGCACTCGATATTGATATTTTCTCTTTACAAACGGATTTCACCAAAGTATTTAGTAATAAAAACACCTTCGAATTGGGTGCAAAATATAGCAGCGTAGCAAATGGCTCAAGCCTTCAATTCTTGGTCGCAAACGATGACAATCAATGGTTGATTAATGAAGCATTATCTAACCAATTTGCTTATCAAGAATCTATATTGGCAGCTTATGCTAGTTTTAATGGAACGGTCAATGAATCGCTTTCCTACTCCCTTGGTTTGAGAAGTGAATACACCAATTATCAGCTTAATTTATTTCAAGCACAAGCGCAATCTATCACCGATCAGTATCTAAATTTATTCCCAAAAATTTCTCTATACAAACAATTTTCGGATCAATACACTTTGAATATTTCCTATGCTGCCAGTATTACTAGAGTCCCTTATCAACGGCTGAATCCCGTTTTGTATTACCAAGATCCTTACACTTCTATACAAGGCAACCCTGCCTCTGTACCAGAAAAAACTCATGCCATAGATGTAGCTAGTAATTTTCAAAAGACGACTTTCAAAGTAGGATATAATTATACGATTGATCCGTTTGGCGGAGGCGCAATTCAAGGGAAAGATTCCAAGAGTTATATTCTTACCCGATTGAATTTCGACCGACAGCATGAATGGTACACTTCTGTCTCTAGAACCTTTGAAACCAAATGGTTGACTTCGACTAATACTTTTAGTCTGCGCTATACCGATATTATTGATACCCAATTTGATTTTCACGAGGTGGGAGCTAAGCCTAATTTATATGTCTATTCTAACAATCGAATTTCTATTGGAAAATTGGGGTATCTAGAATTATTATTTTGGTATAAAGGCACGGACTACGAAGGAATATACCGTCGCCATAGCTCTTGGAGTACTTCCTTAATTGTAGAAAAATCTTTTTTTGATAATGCGCTCACTTGTCGATTCCTTGCCAATGATCTTTTCCACAGCGTAAGAGCAGCAGGCACCTATAGCATTGGAGAAACGGATATTTATTTTCATCGCCATTGGAACACGAATTACTTTAGAGTATCCGCCCAATACAACTTCGGACAATTGAAAAAGAATACTTATAAAAATAAATCTATTGGGAAACAAGAAAGTAATAGAGCACAGTAAATTCTTTTGGACATTCTCTTACGTAGCTCGGACATTCCTCTCGACTTTTGCATTGAGAAATTTTATTCGGAAAAGGATTTCTATTTTGAATAAAATTCGCTGGACAATCGAAAATTGTCCAGCAAAAAAACCTTCTGTCCAGCAAATTTCCATTGCTGGACAAATTTAATACTGACATGCAAAAGTCCATATTACTGTCTGAGTGGTAACGGTAACTAATAGCCCGCTTGTACAGAAATGTCCGAGCTAAGAACATTATTCATCTCGTAAAAACTGAGAAGGCTCACTCCGAATAGCCGTATAAATATGTTTACTTAAACTAAAAACCACCATAAGCACTAGGCTACCAATTGTCAATAAAAACGGTAGATAGCCAATTACAGTCGTAGGAGCAAATTGGTCCCGCACAACCTTCATAAACCAAAAACCAACGGGCAAGGCTAACAACATAGCCAAGAATAAAGGCAAGAAAAAATCCTTTTGTATCATTTGCGCAATCTGCAATTTACTAGCACCCAATACCTTTCGGATACTAATTTCTTTCATTTTTCGATGGAGCAATAACATAGCGAGTCCAAATAAACCAATCGTACAAATCAAAATGGTCATGATAGATGCGCCTGATAAAATAGCAGCTCCTTGATTGAAAATAATGAAGTAACCAAAGAAGGCATTATCTTGAAAGAAATAGGAATAGGGAGCATTGGGGTAAAATTCCGTCCACTTAGAACGGAGTGCTTTTATCGTGCTATTTGCTTTATCAGGTTGTGTTCGGATACTAACAAAACCCATTTGTTCGGCAGCCCCCATTTTAAAAATTGGCTTTATTTTTTGTACAAAATCACTTTGGTAAACATTCTGTACTTCTCCAATAATTCTATAAGATTGACCGGCTAGCTTAACTGTTTGTCCAACTGCCTGATCCCAATTCATCAATTGTCGGAAGGATTCATTTACTAAAATAGATTCCGTCTTATCAGTCTCTTGTTGTGCATCAAAGTGGCGACCCTCTAGTAGGGGAATTTCCAAAGTCTGAAGATAGTCGGGCGCAACTGTAATTCCTTCTACGTCATATTTTTCTCCTGCTACCTGTGCTTTCAATTGTTGCAATCCATGACCAATTTGTTGTTGACTTCCTGCGACAGCTAATACATCTGGATGGGCTTCAATCGTAATCTTGAAAGCCTCAAAATCTTTGCTATCTTCCAATTGGATGACGGCTAGGTTATTTTGGTTATAGCCCCAATCTTTAGTTCGCAAATCTTCATTCAGTAATAGCCCACTAATTGTAATAAAAATAGTAATGATAGATAAAAATAATTGCGCCCCAATTAAGCCTTTTTGAAAACTACTTTTACTCCCTAATTTAAATTCCTTTTTCAGAATAGCAACGGGTTGGTATTTGGAAATATAAAAAGCGGGATAGCCTGCACCAGCAATGATAATAAATACCAACAAAGAAAGGGTAAATAACCAAGTTCGAGGATTGGACAAAAAAGATAAATTTAAAATCTCCCCTTGCCCTATTAGTTCATTAAACCAGGGTATAAATAGGAATTGAGCGAACACCAATCCCAAGATTAAAGAGCAGGTGCAGATAATAAAATTTTCCACCAGAAATTGAGTAATAATCTGTTGGCGACTGCCCCCTAATACTTTTCGGACACTGATTTCTTTTAAGCGGGTATTTGCGGAAGCAAGTGCAATATTCAAATAATTAAAGCAAGCCATGAGTAATAAGAAAAAACCAATTAAGCCCATTACGACAATACCAAGCATTAAAATATTGGCAAAGTAAGAATTCCGTACTCGATACGCTTCTCGTGTAATATATTTAAAAGGCATACAGTGAATACTCGTCATTTTCCAATCGGGATTAGCAGTATTGATAATATCTACATACTTTTTTTCGGAGCTTGTTATTTCCGCAATGGCTTCTTCTGCATTGACTTGTATAAAGGTAGGATTAGCGAGCTGCGTCCAAGTTGCTTCGCTACCTTCAAATAGACTTTGTCGATGAAAAGGCAACATAATATGATTGGCAAAACTGCTATTAGAGGGATTTTTTTCTAAGACACTTTTAATGACGCAAGGCGCAAGTATCTCTTTCCCATTTTCGACAAATCGAAGATTAATGGTTTCGCCAATTGGGTTCTTTTCCCCGAAGTATTTTTGAGCAATCGGGTCGGTTATAACAATACCTGCTCCTTCTGCAAAATCAGATGGTGTGCCCCATTTGACCCCAAAATCAAACATTTTAAAATAGGCTTCATCTACAAAGGAAATCCGTTCGCCAAATACTCTATCCTCATATTTAATCGTCCCTCTTTTATTAGTCACTCGCACTACTTCCTCCACTTGTGGTAAGTCTTTCTTTAAAGCTAATCCCAATCCTTGCGGCACATCATTCCATAAAGACAAAGCACCATTGAAATCCATCTCTCGTTGCACTACATATATTTGCTCCCGCTTGGTGTGGTGTTTGTCAAAACTAAAGGACCAATCTATAAATTCATATACGACCATGCAGCAGCCGATAGCCAATGCCATACCAAAGGCATTAATAAGCGTGGTGCCTTTGTTTTTCAGGATGTTTCTATAAGCAACTTTTAGATAGTTTTTTAACATGGTAATTATTTTACGCATTTACGTAGCTCGGACATTCCTGTCCGAGCAGCCTGCTCGGATATTGACATTCCTCTCTCAGAAGGCTGCTCGGACAGGAATGTCCGAGCTACGGGAATTATTCGTCTCGCAACGCATCTATCGGATTCGCCAAAGCGGCACGTATAGATTGGGTACTGACCGTTAAAAAAGCGATGCCAATACCTAGTAAACCAGCCAAAATAAACATCCACCATTCTATGTCAATTCGATAAGCAAAATTATCTAGCCATTTATTCATTTCTAACCAAGTAATTGGAATCGCAAGTAATAAACCTAAAAAAACAGGAATCATAAAATTCTTAGACAACTGAAAAACAATATTCCCCAAAGAAGCTCCTAGCACTTTTCGTATCCCTATTTCTTTGGCGCGCTGTTCCGTCATAAAAGTGGCTAAGGCAAATAAACCGAGGCAGGCGATCAGAATAGCCAGTAAAGAAAATATACTAAATAGCTTACTAGTCCGATCTTCCGACACGTACATTTTGGCAAAACGATCATCTAAAAAGGAGTATCGAAAAGGTAATGTTGGGGCAAAAGATTTCCACAGTTGTTCTGTTTTAGCAATCACTCGCTCCATATTTTTTGTCTGTACTTTAGCGGAAACAACAGATGTGCTCAAGCCTAGAAATAAACCCAAACCTTCCACCTTTCTATTTAAAGCGTCATAATTAAAATCATCTAAAACGCCTATAATAGTAAATTGTAGATCTGCTGCCCCATTGGGTGCAATTTTTTTACCGATTGGATCTATTAAGCCCAATGCTTTTACAGCTGTTTCATTGAGGATAACCGCTTGAGAATCTGTAGCCATTTCAAGATTAAAGTCCCTTCCTTCTTTTAGTTTAATACCTAGTGTGCTGATATAATCCTCATCTACAGACCATTGTTGCAGCAGTACTTGCCCTTGTGTACCTGAAGTACCTACTAAATTATAACTACTATTATTCCTTCGACCTCCTTGAAGCGGTAAATAAGAACTGGTGGTAGAACTAATTACTTCTGGTAAATTACCCAGTGCTTCTTTAAAAGAGCGTAATTGATCATTCAAGGTATAGGTGTCTTCCACTAATAATATTTGTTCTTTTTCAAATCCTAAATTCTTATTTTGCATATAAGTTAGTTGGTGATACACGATGAGCGTACCAACAATCAACCCTATAGAAATAGCAAATTGCACCGTTACTAAACCATTTCGTAGCCAACTATTTTTGCTGCCTCTACTCTGTGCCCCTTTTAAGACTTTAATAGGTTGGAAATTTGATAAATAAAAGGCAGGATATACACCAGCCAACAAGCCACTTACTAAAGCGGCAAGTAGCATCGTCAACCAAAATAAAGGTTCTCGAACGGGTAAACTTAAATTTTTGCCTGCTAAATCATTGAAAAGAGGCATACTATTACCTGCTATAATAACACCTACTACTAAGGCAAATAAACCCATGATAACAGACTCCGTTAAAAACTGTCCCACTAGTTGTCGTCTATCAGAACCTAAGACTTTTCGCAAACCTACTTCCTTCGCACGATTAGCTGAACGAGCGGTGGAGAGGTTAATAAAATTCACTAAAGCGATTAGAAAGATAAATAACGCAATTAAAGTAAATAATTGTAGGTATCGAATATCTCCATTCTTTTCAAAAATAGGGGTACCATAGCCATCTGAGTGTAAATAAATATCAGAGAACGGCTGTAAACAAACAGTGTACCGTTGACCTGTAGCTGCTAAAGTCTGGATGTCGATATCTAAAATTTCTTTAAACTGCGGACCAAAATTCTTCACAGAAAAAGCCTTGAGTTTCTCTTCTAGTAGGGTAGGCTTAGTCGCTTCAGCTAAAGTAACATAAGTATAATAATTATTGGATACCCAAGTAGTATTGGTATCTGCGTCTGCCAATGTGGACATGGACATAAAAAAGTCAAAATCAAAATTGGACTGCTCAGGAATATTTTCCATAACCCCCGTTACTTGGTAGGCTTGTTCTTTATCATCATTTAATACCAGTACTTCTCCTACCGGATTTTCATTGGGAAAGTATTTTTCCGCAATCCGTTCTGTAATAACGATGGTATTGGGCTTCGTTAATATTTCTTGTTTATGACCTTGAAGTAGAGGCAGATGAAAGATTTCAAAAAAGGATTGGTCGGCATAGACAAAATTTTCTTCAAAGCGATTTACTTTTTCTGTTTCTTTTCTCACCAAATTAGACCCTGCATTTCCATAATGTGGATTAAGGCGGGCTGCTTTTGTTATTTCTGGAATTTCTTCCACTAAGGTGCGCCCTAGAATAGGCGGGTTAGCGCAACTTTTTATTTCTGCATTCCATGATTTTAAATTAATATCTACTGCTACTCGATAAATATTTTCTACATTCGGATGAAACTGATCATGGTTTACTTCCTCTTGAATATACAGGGCAATCAATAAACAACAAGCGAAACTAATCGCCAAGCCCATAATATTGATAATACTATACAGCTTTTGTTTTTTGAGTTGTCGCCAAGTGATGGTTAGATAATTTTTTAACATAGTCGGATTTTTTATGTAGCTCAGGTAGGATGCCTACCAGTCTGACCGAGAATAGTCAAGATGTGCCAGATTTTAAAAATATGGCACATCTAAGTTCCATTAAATCAGTTACTTACAAAATCGTAAAACCTATTTTCTGAGTTTACGGTCAGCCTGCTACGCTACGGGAATTACTCGTTTCGTAAACTCTGCACAGGGTTTATCATTGCCGTCTTGACCGATTGGAAACTAACGGTTATAAAAGCAATACCCAATACGAGTATACTTATCAAAGCAAAAAGCCACCATTCTAAATTAATTCTAATAGGATAATCTGCTAGCCATTGGGTAGACAAATACCAGCCTAATGGCAAGGCTATCAATAAAGCGATCAGCACCAACTTTAAAAAATATTGATTGAGTTGATGTACTACTTCTAGTATGGAAGCACCAAGTACTTTTCTAATACCAATTTCCTTTTGTCGCCGTTTCATTATAAATATAGACAAGCCAAACAAACCTAAAATCGCAATAAATAAGGTCAAAATAGTTGCATAAAAAAGACCTTCTCGCAAGCGATATTGAGCGGCATATTGTTTTTCAAAAGCAACATCTAAGAAAGTATATTGCATAACTTGATTGGGGGCTACTTCTAGCCAAATTTCTTCCAAAGATTGGATGGTAGCAGGAATATTTTGCGGCGCTATTTTAAAACTTGCATGCGTCCAGCCTTGAAAAGGACTCCCATAGATGGCTAAGGGATAGATTGAATTATCGACTCCGAACATGTGGAAATCTTCGACTACCCCAATGATATTATGTACTACACTATCTGGTCCCCAAAATTTAATATCACTTTCTAATGCTGTTTTATTTTCTCCAACAGGAATATTTTTTTCATCAAAATATCGATCCACGAAAGCTTGATTCACGATAAAATTTTGAGCATCTCTAGTAGAATTTTTCATAAAATTTCGACCCTCCTTTAGCCTTACTTCCCATGTTTCTAACAAGCCTGCATCTGCCTGCATTAATTCTAATGGAACTGCTTGTGGTCTATCGTTTAATAATAAAGTCCAGCTTTCTGGTCCTTCTCCAGGGACGGTAGAAGAAAGTGCCATTGAGTTTATATTTGGGTTAGATTTGATAGTTGCTTCTAAAGCTTTCAATCGTTCTCCTGTTTCGCTTTCGTTCAAAGGAATCGAAATAACTTGTTCTCCGCTAAATCCCAAATCTTGGTTTAGCATGTGATTCACTTGCAAATGAATAGAAGTAAGTACAGTCAATAAGGTAGCGACAATAATAAATTGAGCGACGACCAATATATTTTGTACATATCCTTTCCCACCAAATAGTTTGACTTTATTTTGGAATACTCGTGTAGGAGATAGCCGACTTAAAACAAAGGCTGGATAATTACCTGCTAACAGCCCAATTACTAATACGCCAACAAATAGTAGTGGTAGGAGATACAACCATTGTGTTTGGTCAAAATTTAATTCTATTTGCATCAAGTCTTGAAAGAAGGGTAATGCCAAAATAACAAAGAAAATGGCTAGACCTAAAGCTATGGTACTTTGCAATAAAGTTTCGATTAAAAACTGCCCTTGCAATTGTCCTTGTTTTGCGCCATTTACTTTTCTTATTCCTATTTCTTTGGCACGAGTACTTGCTTGTGCTATAGATAAATTGGTATAATTAAAAATCGCTAGAAATAACAATAGTAGCGCTATAAAACCAAAAATATAGACATAGCGAATATCTCCTGTAGAAGCTTCATTCCAAGAAATATTTCTACTTTTAAGATGGATGTCTGCTATCGGTTGAAAGCCCCACTTAGCAAATTCATTTTTTTGTTCATTTCCCAATTCCTTTTGCGCTTTTTTCAAATTTGGATTGACTACCTTAGTAACTTTGGTTGTTAGTGCTGCTAGATCTGTCTGTGGATCAAGTCGAACATAGGTAGCATAAGGATTACTCAACCAACCTCCACCTTCTACCGCTGTTCGGATAAAAATATCTCGATCCAAATGGGTATTGCCTATATTTTTTATTACGCCTTTCACCTGTACTTCCTCTGAACCATCTATAGTTAAAAATTTGTCTAATGGATTTTCTTCACCAAATAATGCGACTGCTATAGACTCGGATAACACTACTGTGTTTGGGGCTTCTAAGGCACTAGTGGGGTCGCCTATTTTAAATATAAAAGGAATCGTTTTAAAGAAATTACTATCTACAACCATACTCCGCTTCGCATAAATTTGCTTCTGCCCTAGACTCAATTGACTCTCAAATGTTCCTTGTATAGCGGTAGCATCTAGCACTTCAGGAAAGGTACTGACTAGCAAATTACTCAAGGGATAAGGACTATGCACCCAACCTTGTTCTGGATTTTCATAATGCCTATATACTCGACATAATTGATCTTCTGTATCGAAGCCTTTTTCATAGCTTAACTCATGGTTGATATACAAACCGATTAATAGTGTAGCTGCTAAGGATAGTGCTAGACCCAATATATTAATAGTAGAAGTGGTGCGATCTTTTAGTAAACGCCGCCAAGCTATTTTGAAGTAATTTTTTATCATGGTTTTGGTTTTTATGCGTTCCCGTAGCTCGGACATTCCTGTCCGAGAAGGCTGCTCGGACAGGAATGTCCGAGCTACGTTTTACTCACTTTTCAAAGTCTCCGCAGGGTTCGTTCTCAATACCCCCATCAATTTTCCACCAATCGTCAATGCACCAATTAGGCAAACAAAGCCAACCGCTAATAGCGTGGAAGTCATACTCACGCCTTCATGTATTTGAAAAATTTCTTCCAATAAAAATTGACTACTATAGACCCCACCTACACCGCCTATAATACTGCCAATAAAGAATATCAATAAATAATGCTTGTTGATTAAGTAGGCAATATTTCCAGTAGATGCGCCCACCACTCGTCTAATTGCAATTTCTTTTGCCCGTTTTAATAAATTCAAAGACACTAGAGAAAACAAACCAGTAGCAGCAAGTAATAAAGCAATTAAGGATAGGAAAATAAATATTTTGCTAATACCTTGACTAACGCTTATCGTGAGTGCTAATACCTCATCTTGGTAAGCACTTTCATAAGGAACAAAAGGAAAGTTTTCATCCCAAGTCTTTTTTAAATAGGTGTTCGTAGCTATTAATTTGTCTGCGCTAACTTTTATTTTTAATTGCTGAAATTTTTCTGGTTTTCTAAATTGAAACACATTGGGCGCAAGCGGATCAAAAAAGGTACTGGGAATAAAATTTTCGGTAACGCCAATTACCTTTAATTTTCTTCCTCCTACTTCTATTTCTTTTCCAATTCCAGATTCCCACTGTTGTTCCTCCAATAGTTTTTTGTTGATGATTGCTGCTTCTGTAAAATCTGATGCTCGGTTTTTATCGAAATCCCTTCCTTCTATTAATGCTATATCCATAACCTCTAGAAAATTCTCCCCTATATACTGTGTTTGAACCCCTCTATTATCTTCAGGTTTTCCAAGATTTGTCCACCAGTTACCAAATCCTAAATTATTAACCGAACCAGCAATACCCAGTATATCTGGATTATTCGAGATAGCAGTTTTAAATTGTTGATAGGTATCTGCCCCGTCAATTGGCACATTAATTACCCCCTCGACATCATAGCCTAAATCATAGTTTTTTTGATAGGCTGCATTTTGTGCAAACGTAATACCACCAATAATAGCGATTAAAGAGATAACAATTTGCAAGCCCAATAAGGATCGGACTAACCAAGTATCTCCGCCAAATTTTGTACTTCCTCTGAAAATGCTCGTTGGTTCAAAAGAGGTCATGTAAAAAGCAGGATAGGCGCCTCCTAATAGAGCAGCGACAAGGACCGCAATTAATAAAAAGGCAATTAACATAGGTTGCTCTAAATAATTGAGGCTTATTTCAAAATACATAAATTCCCATATCTGATTATAAATTGGCGTTAGGAAATGTGCTATCATCATCCCAAGTGCTAAAGCAAGTAAACAGATAATAAAGGACTCGCACAACAGCTGCACAATTAATTGTTTTCTATTGCTACCCATCACTTTTCGAACACCCATTTCTTTCAATCTTTTATTAGAAAAAGAAATGGTGGTATTGGTAAAATTCAAACAAGCCGTTAATAAAATTAATAATGCCATAATAGCTGGGGCGACGGGCAGCAATGGACTCTCCGAGCTTTTAAGCCAATCATTAGAAATGGCATCTCTACTATTAAAAATCTCTTTCAGCGGCATTAAATGATACTTTACCACTTCTCGATGTTTTTCATATTTATTTTCTAATGGTAGGTATTTATTTAACTTTTGGGCTACCATTGACGCTTCTGTAGGATTATTTAACACTAAAAAAGTAGCTGCTATACCATTATTCCAATGGCTCAAAGTATCTGGATTTCTGGTCGTTTCTATAAAAGAAAGTTGCGTCAGTATATTAAACCGCATGGAAGAATTAGAGGGGATATTTTCTAAGACGGCGCCTACAATTAAATCTTTTTGCCAAGCTCGTCCAGGGTCTATAGAGATGACTTGACCAATAGGGTCTTGGTTTCCAAAATATTTTTTAGCCGTTTCTGCTGTCAATACAACATTCGTTGGGTCTGCCAAGGCATTGGCATCTCCTTTTAGCAGCGGAAAAGTGAACACATCTAAAAAATTAGGGTCTGCTATAGCAATATCCTCTGAAAAATTTTGCCCCCCCACTTTCACCACTATTCCTCGTCTGCCAAATCGGACACCTTCCATCACATTACTCAGGTCCTCTACTGCTTGTGGCATCAGCGGTGTAACAACGTTGGCATGAGGGCGATAGCCACCAACTGTACTTACCGATACTCTAAATATCTGGTCTTTCTTTTCATGAAAGCCATTAGCTTGATTGAAGTATTGATAATTGACAAAAGCTACAATGCAGCAGGCAAAAGCTAATCCCAAACCAATAACATTAATAAGTAGATAGGTTTTGTTTCTGGAGATATGTCGAAGGGCAATTTTTAGAAAGTTTTTTAT
>ENA-ORXT01002325-ORXT01002325.1-marine-metagenome-genome-assembly--contig:-NODE-2325-length-22997-cov-10.570506_pt1 | contig 22997 bp, 35 predicted proteins | sample MGYA00237868_ERZ511482 | MGnify/ENA metagenome assembly ERZ511482
AACCGGACGAAACTGACCGTCCCGGACAGTCCGTGTCCGCGACCGTCGCAATTGTCCTGTCCGCTTTAACAGCCCTAGTTGGGAACGACAGGTGACCCAAGAATCGACACTTCTTGCCTCGACGGACGCAGACGCAATCAACGTGAGACGCCGTGACGTATCAAGGCGCTGCGTCGTGGCAGATGATCGCCGCCTAAAGTCAATATCCGGATATATGCGTCCCAGTTATATGGCACCCTGCCATATAACTGGGAGGATCTCGATCGCGTCATTCACAGACTCGATCGGAGGATTGCCAGATCGTCATTCGGCATACAGTCCGATCGAGAGGAAACGAATTACGAGGAGCAAGGAGGCACCGACAGGGGGTACCCACTGGGGTGCACCCAGGTGCGCCCACTGGCGCGGCCCCAGCCGACGTCGACCCCGCCGTCGTGGCACCCACCATCGTCGTCCCGCGCTGTCGCTCCCACATGCGTCATTCGGCCGCTCCAGCGCCCACTCCCGCGCACCGCACGGGCGTCTGTCAACAGCGCCGCGTCCTCGAGTGCTGGTTCCGGTCACGGTGTGTGGGGCTTGCGGTGCGGTCCCGCTAGTGCTTGCTAGTCTTTTTGTGTACCATTCGGGGGTGCTGTGTGCGACGGAGCAGTCCTGCGCTTCCCGCTCCCCGCCGATGAGTTCTCTGTTTCGTGGTAGTGCGCTTTCCAAATGGATCTGGGTGTGGTAGCCTTGATTTTCTACCTCGTTGTTTTGTGTGCTTACGCCAGTCTCTGTGCGCTTGCTGTAGTTATCCCTACTCATCAATCTCTCCCGCAGGAGGATCTACATTTTCGTCGCGTGAGCCATGTCGCCGCGGCGGCTGCGGCGACTGCGGTGGAGGAGACCTGCCCCTCCCCTTCAAGCGAAACGGTGCAGGTCATCCAGATCGCCGCCCGCGCAGCGACGGCGGCGACGGCTACGGCGCTGCGCGGGGACCCCACGGAACCCTCCCATGTGCCCTGGGCGTCTTCCATGTCGGATATGACGGGGCAAGGTGCTGGTGGTCGTGCCGGCTCCGGACGCGGCCAGGGCGGCGGCGCAGCGCGCGGGCGTGGCGGCGCCGGTCAAGGGCGGGGCGGGGCGGGGCGCGGGCGGGGCGGCTCTGGGCGTAGCTGGGGTGTTGAGCGTGCGCGGTCGGGAGCGCGACGTAAGCCCCGTACTTCCGTGTCGTTAGGGGATAAACTCGCCATTATTGACATCAAGGACGCTGGCCACACGTGGGCACAAACCCCAGACATGTTTCAAGTCAACATTAGCATGTTGGCCGCCCGAGATATCTACGACAAGCGGGATGTGTACAAGCGCCGCGCAGCGGTGGCGGAGGACCTGACGTCCACCCGCTTGCGGCGGTCCTATTTTGAGCAGGTATCCCAGGGACTTTGGGACTCGTACAAGGCGCTCCAACGGGTGGGCACGCGGCACCTCCCGGTGTCTGGGAGCTTTCTAGAGGCCCTCGCCCGGCGGATTGCCAGGGAGCTGGGTGCGACGGGCTTTAGGGGGTCCCCGCACTTCATCCAGAACTGGGCAGCTCACCACAACCTCCGAAATGTGGCGCTCTGGGGTCAAGGCGTGTCTGCGGACACGGAGACGGCGGCGCCGCACATCGCGCAGATCCGTGCGCAACTTGAGTCCTACCGGGCCGATCGAGTCTACGACATGGATGAGACGGGGCTCTTCTATCGCTGCATCCCAAATCGGGCGTACGTGGAAGCGGGCCACCGACGGCAGGCACTAGGCACCAAGGCTATGAAATCTAAGGGCCGCATCACCCTCGTATTGGCGTGCAACGCTACAGGGAGCAACAAGATTCCGGTTGCCATGATTGGCAAGGCCAAGCAGCCCAAGTGCCTCAAGGCCCCCCATCACGCGTGCCCCCTCCCGTACTTTTCCCAACAGAGTGCGTGGATGGATGGGGAGGTGTTCAAGTCCTGGTTTGATACCTTTTTCTTCCCGCTGTACGGGCCCGCACTACTTTCCGGGTGGCCATGATCTCCAACAATTGTGGGGCGCACGACGAACTCGAGAGCGCCCAGGTCAAGTTCATCCCTCTTCCACCGAACTGTACATCTGTATCCCAGCCGCTGGACTTGGGTATCATCGCGTGTTTGAAACGGCGGTACGAGCGGCGTCTTTAAGACCTGGTCGTAAGTGCCTTCCAGGTGGGCGACCAAACAACTGCGGGTGCCGCTCCATCGTCGGGGCTGGGCTCACGGGCAGCGGCCGAGGCTGTAGGGCCCGCGTCGCCAGCAGCGATGCCCGTGCCTCTCGCCAATGCAGCGGCGACCGCGCCTCCCGCACCGTAGGCCGCGCCAGAGCCACCCGCCACGCCCACGGGATCCACAGCGCCCACAGCGCCTGCTCCGCCCACGCTCGCGCCGCCCGCGCCTGCGCAGCCCGCGCAGCTGTCGACTGCGGGCGCCTCTATGGGGGGCGGGCCCGCTGACGCGGTTCTGGGTGGGGCGGTACCCGCGGAGACACCGAACGGTGCAAGGACGGCAGGAGTGACGTCCGAAGCACCCGTTGCGGCATCGGGTGGCGAATTGGGGGTCGGTGGGTGGTTGTCGGCGAACGGTTGGTGGCCTGTTGCCAGTGATGCGGCCAGCGAGCAGCCACTCATCCCTGAATCTGCGGGGGCAGACCCGAACGTCCAGCGCGAGGCGGTGCGGCGCGCCTTGCGGCTCGAGATCCGGCGGGCGGCGCGCAGCGCAGCGAGCCGTGCGGTCGCTGCAGTAGATTCTCGGACCACCCCACCAACGGCCGCATCGGCAGCCGAAGCGCAAGCCGGTGGCCCAACGACCGAAGGGATTGACTGCGCTTCCGAGCCCGCTGCCGACGTAGCACCGTCTGTGGCTGTGTTGGGTGGAGGAACCAACTCGTCTGCGGCTGCGGCTGGACCAGGCATTTGGGGCCGGCCATTTGACTGGTCAGCCGCCCCAAATGATCAGCAGCCAACGGGTCGACGCTCGCGCATGCGCGCCGCACCCGCCGTGATCCGTGGTGTCCAAGCCGGTGCGGCCGCCCATCTTAAAGATGCGGCGGATATTGTCAAGGAGGAATGGGATGCCGTAGAGCCGTCTACGATTGCACATTGCTGGGTCAGGTCTAATATTTTGCCGCATGCTCTCGAGACGGACGTGACTGCATTGCACGTGGAGGACCGTGCATCCTCTCGCTCCCTGGGCTCAGATGTGATTTCGGTGGTGAGTTTCATGTCGGGCTGTCGCTTTGGGGAGCAGGCCTTTGGGGAGGACTCGGAGCCTGTGCGGGAGATGGCCGTACAGAGCTGGCTGACGGAGGAGGACAACGAGGAATTGCGAGCTGCTACGGCGGACAGGATTGTTTTTGAGAAAGGGGGTCGGCGGGACGGCGTGGTCGACAACGGCATTGAGGACCCCTCCGACAGAGACAATTAATGAGCATCTTTCTTTCGTTTTCTCCCTTCTCTTTCTCCTGCACGTGCAGAATCAGATGGTGATGACAGTCTGCCTGGCTTTTCTATGGCTCGGTAACATTCATGGATGCGGGGTGAGCAAGAGGGGAGCGGAAGGACGAGACGCGGGCGTCGTGGAACGCAGGTCGAGGCGCGGGTGTGTGGCACGTTCTTCGCGAAGTCGACTCGGTTGCTGCACGGTTCTGTTGAGACTTGGCCGTGTGGCCGCTGTTGCACGATGACACAGCACACGTGAGTCAGCATAAAATGCGCTTCCACAAGTATTTGGTTGCTTCCCGGGGCGATCGACGAAAGGCAGACAGCCCGGTTCTTGTATCAGAATGTGCAATCGAGAGTGTCTGGAAGCTGCCTCCAGCCGCGATCTTGGCCGAGCCAGGAACGATCGCCAGTGATTCGGGGCATCTCCCGTGCATCGAGCCACAAGAATGCATCGCTGGAACAGGAGCTACGAAGTGCCCAAGGGTGCCATATAAGCGGATATTGACTGTACCAGCCTGAGGACAGGAATCTCGGACGGATCACAGGGATTTCGCCGTGCTTGCGCCTCTCTGATTCCACTGAGATGTACTCCATTGAAATAGACCACAAATGACCCACCGATAAACGTGACTATCGTCGAGAAAGTAGCCTACTTGTGAGTAAGTCTATTGCGTATATCGTCCATTTCAGGCCTCGCCGTTAGGCGACCTCTGGGAGGGCGCCACGTCGCATGCTCAATTGAGAATTTAAGAATATAGTCCCGACATTGCTGGCTTTGGTCTTTGATCCCGGGACTTGCTCTCCGTTTCAGAGGTGGCATTCTGCATTCCTGTCCTCAGGGGTCTGACGGCGCGTCAGTGCTGGAAGGGTCTTGTTGCCCTTGGTGTCATCGGCCTTCTTCTTGAGGCAATCGCACTTCATGTGCCCTTTCTTGTCGCAGTAGAAGTACACGATCGCCTTCTTGTCCCACGGCTTCTTGAACGCCGACGCTGCAAACGCTTGCGACTTGACCCCAGTGGTCGATGACGACCGCCCATTGCTGCCCCGCTGCTCCACCGTGAGCAACTTGGCGCTCATGTCAGCGATGTTGCGCTTCCTGTCCATGTTCTCCAGGACGGTCTTGATCATGTCGTATTTTGCGGGAAGACCCGACAGGACTTGCAGCACAAGCGTGTCCTCGTCCACCTGGTTGCCCAGCATAGCGGGCTCTTGCCGGATGCCCTTGGCGCGCGACGTGTATTTGATGATGTTCTCGTCGCCGTTCTTCTTGAGATTGCTTAGCTCATGCATGAGCTGCAGCAGGCATGCGTTGTCACGCGCCTCAAAGATGTTCTTGAGCGCGTCCCACGCCTCCTTGGCAGTACTAACCCCCGTCACCGAGTGAAGATGAACCGGCTTGACCGACACCTGGATCGTGGCCAACGCCGACTCGTTGGTGATGTCCCAATCGTCCGCCGCCACGTTGCCTTTGGCATCACTCCCCGACACGGGGCGATCCGTCACGACCGCGGACCACAACTTCTTCTTGATGAGCTGTGCACGGCAGTACATAGCCCAGACCTTGTAGTCGTCGTCCAGCTGCGCGAAGCGAGGGCCAACGTAGCGACCATGCTCCGACATGACGATGACTAACCGCGCCACGAGGCGCAACACTGACGACGTGGGAGACTAAGACCGCCTGCCCGACGCCGGAACACACAGCAGCCCGACCAACGGCACCCCGCAAAAGACAACGAGGAAGACGAAGATGACTACCAGCGACATTGGGCCCATAGCCTGTTGACCAGTCAAAAACGAACTACGCCACATGAGCGGTGTGACTGGTCCTGGGGAGTTGCTGAATCCCATTCAACAAAGAACGACGCAGAGGGCAAGATGACGCGGGACAAGGCCCGACTCGTGGCCCAAGGGTTCAACCAAGTGCCGGGGCGCGGCTTTGATGAGACATGGCGCCGGTGCCCAACGCGGCTACGACTCGGGCTTTCTTGGCTATGTCTGCAGCAACAGACTGGGGGGTTTATCATGTCGATGTCAAGACAGCCTTCCTCAACGCCAAGATGGACAAGGAGATGTACATCAAACTCCCCGACGGTGTCGATCCGAAGGGGCTGGAGGAGATGTGTCGGCTGAATCTGGCACTCTACGGGACAAAGCAGGCGAGGCGGCTTTGCGACATCAAGCTTGACAAAGACCTCACGGAGATGGGGGCGGTCCGGTCCAAGGTGGAACTGTGCCTCTACGAGTGGTGCCACACCGTGCACGGGCGCGTCTTCATCCTCGTGTATGTCGAAGACCTTATCGTGGCGGGCGAGAAGTCGGACGGAGTCGAGGCAATTAAGCGCTTCATCTCTGGCAAGTGTGAGGTACGCGACATGGGGGAGGTCAAGGACTTTATCGGCATGAAGTTCATGCGCAACCGGGCGGCCAAGAATCTGACGTTGAGCGACCTGGGGCACTCCGCCACGCTGCTGAAGGCGTTCCGGATGGACAAGGCGACGCCAAACAAGACACCGATGGCGCCGGGCGTCAAGCCGACCAAGAAAGGGGCGGGCCTTCTGCCGGAAGGCAACCGTTACGCCGATTTGGTTGGCTCCCTCCTTTATTTGTCTACCACGACGAGGCCAGACATCGCCTTTGCCGTGGGGGTGCTGTTGCGCTTCATGTCCTGCCCTGAGGAGGACAACATGCGCGCGGCCAAGGGGGTTTCGCGATACCTGCACGGAACGACTCGCCTGGGGATGTTCTACGGCGGCAGCGAGCCACTGCATGGATTTGTCGACGCCGATTGGGCCGGCGACATGGACGGTCGTCGGTTGACAACCGGTTTCGTCTTCACCTGCAATGGCGGGCCGACTGCGTGGGCAAGCAAGCGGCGGACGACTGTGGCAACCTCGACGGCCGAGGCCAAGTACGTGGCCGCCGCAATAGCGACCAAGAAGGCGCTGTGGCTACGCAAGCTGCTGTCGGCTCTGAGCGTCGACGGTGGGGCTGTGGCGATGGGGGAGGACAACCAGTCCTGCATGGCGCCTGTCAAAATCCCCGAGGCGACGGGGCGGACCAATCATGTCGACGTCGCCTACCACGTTGTTCGCGACTACCAGGCGCATGGGGATGTGGCCTTCTACTTCCTCCCGAGTGCCGACATGCCGGCGGATGGGCTCGCCAAGCCGCTGCCGTCGCCGAAATTCAGGGCTTTCCAGGCTGCCGTCGGGGTTGGTGAAGACCTGGGCGCGGCTGCCCTGGCGCCTGGCTTGGCGCCCCCCTGTTGAGGGATTGCTGAGGCGCCATGGTGCCACTGGAGGCGTCCAGTGGCGCAGCCCCGGATTTGCGGCAGCGACCTCCGTCGACCTTGCCGCGGACCGGTGACGGCCCTCGACGGTTGCGCTACCATCCACTTGCTTGGGGCCGGCGATTGGGCGCTGTTGGCTTGGAAGGACGGCCGGTTGGGACCGTCCTGGGGCGCTGTGGCGCCACTGGGGCCGACCAGTGGCGCAGCTGCGGGTTCGCGGCGATTGTCCGACTCGATTTGGCCGAAGTCGATTTTGGGCGATTTTGGCCGGGAGCTGTAGGCCTACAGCTCCGGCGGGTCGAGTCGAATTTGGTGAAGTCGACTTTTTTGTGGTCTTGGGCCCGCATCTGGAACTTTCCAGCTTCGGGCCAAGTCGGCCGGTCGGGCCCGAATCGATTTCGAGCAAGTAGATTTTGGGTCGAATGTGGTACAAAGCAGTAGGCCTCCTGCTCCCTCGGATCAAGCCGATTTTCGGCCCAGTCGTTGAGCCGCGTTTCACGGGCCGCCAATGCGCCGGATCGTCTCCATTTGAGACGCGCCCGAGTGCGCTGTACTCACCTCGACGTCTGCTTCACGTCGATGGTGATTTTTGGTGATTCCGATGGAGGTCGATTTTGCAAGTAGTACACCTGGCACCTCGAAATCGACTTCGGCATTTTCTCGACAGCGGATAATGGCGGGAGACGCTGCACTGGTCGGGACGGGTTGTGACCGCGCTGAGGCGTCAATGGCGCGGACTCTGCGGTGCTGAAGGGAGTGTTGAGGCAGCCCCCCACACCCGCGCAGGTAAGTCGGAGTGACCGCGGACTGCCTGACTAATTCCATGAGTACTCAAGTGGGCATGGGATTGCTTGGCTGTGCCATTGGCATGCATTGCTGTTTGTGTGTGATGTAATTACTTGTACTTGTATCTCGAGGGCAGCTCACTTTGGAGCTGAGCTCGGAGAGATGCTCGTGGGCTCCTCGATGAGCGTCGCGATTAGTGGGGTGGTGCGAGCATGATTCCTCCAATGGGGGGAGCACTGCGCTGGCGGGGGGTGTTCCGGAAGGATGTGGCGAGAGAGGCACACCGTTGGGTTAAGAGTCTGCTGGCCTCGCGCCTCAGGCCGCTCTCGAATGAAGAAACGCATCCATTCAACAACCGCTCACTTCACACCCACAATGCGTCCCGTAAGGGAGGCGCGATGTACGCCATCGCCGCCGCTTCCCCGGTCGCCGCCATCCGCCCGAGTCAGCAGAAAGCTCACGCCGTTGGCGTCCGCGCGTGCCGCCTCCTGCCGACGACCGCGTTGGCGGCCCCGTCGTGGCCGGCCGTCGCAGGCGCCCCGCGTTCTTCAACCCCGCACCCGCCGGTCCCCGCAACGTGGTTTGTCCGCCACGCCGCCGCTCCCCGCCGCGTGCTGCCCGCGCGCGCGCCCCCACGCGGTCCGCGTCGGCTGATGACCCCGCGCTGCGCCCGCGCGATGACGATTCCCCGCGGCTGCACGACTCGCGCGGCCCAACATTCGTCCTTGCTGGCGGGTGACCGCCAGATTTTGGCCCGAGAGGGGGGTTGCATTCGGCAGGGGCTAACTCCAGTACTAATGACCGAACCAGGACTTGCGCCAGTCTTTCTGTACTTTGGATTGCGGCCTACAAGACGGCTGTCCCTCCCGAGGTACGCCCCCTATTTGGGCCAGGGGATACTTTTTCGTCTCTATTTTTCGTATGCTTTCGTCTTGTTATTACGGCGCCGGCCTTGCCCGGCGCCGTCCCGCCTTGCTCGCCATAGAAATGTTGGCGTCCCTCTCGAATCCTAGCCTCGGCGCGCCTTTGCGCCGTCTAGGTCCTCTCGGTAGGTCAACCCTTTGGGTCCCTCTCTTTTGTACTGTCAGTGTTGCTACAGGATATTTGTTCGCGCCTTCTTTGTTGCCACAAGTACCATGAGTTTGGTGTGCCGCAGTTCCTCGCCTGCGTCAATGATCTAACCGTGACGTGAGTGAAAGGAAAGACATCTGGTGGCCACGAGACGAAGTTCATGTGTCCTGGAAAGCCCAAACCAGTCGATGTGTACTACGTCTCGGACCTAACGCCGTCAAATGAAGATAGGTGTGGTAGGAGTCTGGGCGACCACGCCTGCCCTGCGAAAGTCGTTCCATTCCCCCCATCAGAAAGCTTGGAGAACCTCAGAGCTCTGAACCATCGCAGCATGCTTGGTGAAGCCACCGAATGCGAAGGCATCAACACAAATATTTTGTACATGAGCACTACCGGATCCCACTTCAGTTGGCACCTTGAGAACCACCTGCTACAGTCCGTCTCGTGCTTGCAGTCCGGGGCTACGCAATGAAGAACCACATTTTGCATGTGCAAAGTTCCTCGTATGGTACGTGTCTGAGTTGAGCACATGGATCCAGGCGTTCTCGCAACCGCAGGGGGGGAAGCCTGGCAGGTCCTGGGGCTCAAGGCTAGTTTATGGCCGGCCTCTTTTTTCCTCAATCATGGTTTTCGTGTGGATTTCCACAAAATGGAGCCTGGGGACTTTGTCGTGACAGGCTACGGGGTCCCTCACAACGGTATCAACGCGGGGGTTAATAAGGCCTCGGCCTTGAACCTCGCGTGCACGGGCTGGCTTGTGCATACGATTGAGCACGCCATGCACTGGCGCGGAAAGCTTGGGACGCTCATTCCTGTTGAGGAGTTGCTGGTGCCCAGTGACTTGAAGCTGGCTGATGAGAAATGGTGGCTCGACGAAGCTATTGCCTATGAGGCCCTTGAGCCGACAGAATTCCAGCAGGACCTTGGTGACATTGTGTCCGTCCTGTCCCAGTACCTCACCTCCGTCCTCTCGTACATGAAAACGAAAGCGAGTCCAGCTTGGAGTGGCAAGAAGTCGTCGGCGGTGGACTTTGCCCAGGCTCCCCAGCTCGTGCGACGGGTTATCGTCGAAAATGCCATCAAACCATCGGGAGAGCCCTTTGCGCTCCCTGAGGGGAAGGATGGCGCTGGCAAAGACTTCTCAAGGGACGGTGCTGCGTGCCCACACTGTGGGAGTTCCGACGTGTGTGCCGGTACCGGGGTGTCCAGCTCAGCATTCTAGGAAGCTGTGTGGACATTCACTGACGCGGTACTAGGCACCCCCGACCTGCAGATGAGTATGCCGGTGTGGGACGCCGCGTGGCGTCAACGCACGTCAGCGGGATTCCAACATCGCTCGGACAGCCCCGTCACAAATGTGATTGGGGCGCTGGACGGCATTGTCGTGCGGCAAGATCGTCCAACGGCCACCGAGGTGACGTGTCCCAAGGACTACTGGAGCCGTGAGGGCTTCTTTGCACTCAACGTTCAAGCCATATGTGACTCCAACTACGAGTTCCTGTGGATGAGCTGCAAGGCGCCGGGCTCCTCTCACGACTCGTCGGCACTGGCCTGCAGCGATTTGGGCCAGGAGCTAAGAGCACCGTGCAGTCCACTGGTTGCTTTGATGCTTCGCGAGGGCTTGTGCATTACCGCCGAAGAGGCCTATCGGGACTCGGAAGTTTTTTGCTGTCCCGTGGCCTGGGCGCGGGGGAGCGGACCAATGGCGCGACGCCTACACCTTTTAACAGTCATCTGCACGCATTTACATTGAGCAAGCTTTTGGGCAGCTTGTGTGGCGCTGGGGAATTTTGTGGAAGCCGCTACGCATGCCCTTCGCCAAGAGGCCCAAGGTCATCCACGTGGCGTTCTTGCTACACAACCTTTGTCGGCGGACAGATGCAGCGTCGCTCTCGCTGCTGGACGGCACGCCAGCCGCCCACCGAGCAATGCACGTCGAACAGGGCCGAGGGGCAACCCAACAGCCTAACCTGCGCCAACGGGGCATTGGGTCGGAGTTGCGCCGGCGTATGACCAAGGAGGTAGAGGATAGTGGGCGGGTTCGTTCTCTCGTGCCAGTGCTTTGAGAACACATCCACTTTTTCTTGTGTCTTATCTAGACCCAGTTCTATGCAAGACAGAACCAAGTGTCCTCCACACTATCTCACCTGTGACACATCTCTCTGTCGATGCCGACAACACCTCAAGCTCTCCCTCCCTCATGCACACCATCCAGAGAGAAATCATCCACCAGAGAACTCAGCACCGCGCCGGCGCCGACTCCACCACCGTGCGGCGACTCATCGTCGCCCAGAGGCGGGAGCCCAACGGCGCTGCCGTCCTCGTCGGTATCTCCGGGAGAGGCGACGCGGTCGGCAGCAGCAGTTCCATTGTCCACCACAGGCAGCGTCCCACCCCCTTGCTTCCCCACCTCAATTTCGGCACCGTCCCGTGCACGCTTGCTCGAGCGCCTCACAGAGCACTCGCTGATACAATCCAGGAGCTGCTGCTCCAGAGCATCAATGACTGCGTCCGCGGCTCCAGCCTTGCGGGCGTCGCTCAGTGACGACGTCAACTCTCGGACAATCGTGGCGGCCGCGCGTCGACGCGAAGACTCGGCCATCGACGCCGACGATTCGGCCATCAACGCCAAAGATTCGTTCCGCTCGCGACCCATCCGCTTTGCCAGGGTGTTGGCTCGCACAGCCACGACGGGACCGACCGGAGCAGCCGCCGGCAACGCGGCAGTGGCAACCGCACTCTGCACCCCAGCACCCCCATCGATCTTCTTGTCAGCCAAGCTCATTAGCATAGCGTTGTCCTTATACATGACAAACATGCAATGAAGAATAGAGTCGCCCTTGTTGTAAGTGCGAAAGTCGGAGGTGTGGCTGCCACTCTTGTTGAACAGCTCCATCACTGGCTGGAATCGAGCGTTCAGCTGCTCAGATAGTGATCAAGGGAGCCAATGAGAAATATGCACGGATGCCATGAGAGCAGGACAGCCAACCAAATGCGAGTGATGCCAAAAGGTCAGCAATTTGTCGCAGTGTGTACAAGTGAAAGTGCGCGCACATGTGTGGAGTCGTGTACAGTCCTGTGTATGTTTAGATAAGTCGAAGCTTACTTCGGCAAACTTGGCCTTGAGTTTGCTTCCAGACCGGATGAACGGGTGGAGGTTGGGGCTGAAGCCGTAGGCCAACAAAGACTGCGTCGTCTCGAACTCGTTGGCCGGGTTATTGAACGCGGATGCTACAAGGAGGGACCACTGGTCGTGCTTGGCCACCCCGGCGTCAAGCTGCTGCCGGGAGAGCGCACCTCTCGAGGCGACATTGCCCTCGGCGATGTTCGACATGGCCATGACGTGGAAAAGCCGGGTGAACTTATGCTTAGTAAACATAGGCGCCTGAGCGCCAGGCGGCACGGCGATGGGACCGCTGGGGGCGCCTGCCTCGTCAAGGGCGCCCCCCGCCTGCGACGCATAAAACTCTCGCAGCCGCGCGATGAGGTCGTCTTTCTTCCCGTGGCGTGATACCCCATTAGAGGTGCACTCCTCACGCAGAACGAGCACAGTGCGGTTGGAGAGCGGTGGCTTGCGAACAGCGTCACTGCTAGAGAGAGACTCCGTGTTGGTGCAGCATTGGTTGCCGGGGAGAACCGACGCAGCTGCTCCAGCACCAGCGGGGGAAATGCCATCTGGGTGCGAGGTAGAGCCGGGGGGGGGGGGGGGGAAGGCAGGGACACCGGCTTGGGGACCCCTGACGGCGTCCATAGTGGTACGGTTCGGGGAGTGGATGGGGTGCAAACGGGGCTGAACCACCGGAACAAGAGAGACGGAGCGTTGTGAGGCACAGTGCGTTGGTGAGGTAAGCTGTATGGTCACGGAGCTGCTCTCTTATACGCCGCCCCCTCCCCTCCTCCCCCCCACGTTGCGGCCAAGCACCCGCACTCTTCGCCCGAGGTGGCAGCCCCACACCTGCAGCCCTCCCCCTATGGCCGCTGATGCCCCTCACTCGCAACGGTTGTGCGCCCACAACCCCCACACCCCCCTTAACCGCACCCCCCCCGCACGACACGTGTGGGATGGCGGGATAAAAAGGGCGGGCTCAAATTGACGTGCGGGTCTCCGCAACTCTGACTGCATCCGTCGGAGCGTTGACATAATAGACAGCTTGTGCCTGTGCGGATAGATATCATGGGCCTGGCGCGAACGTACAAGCATAAGATGAAATAAATCAAAAACAAGAAAACGGTGATGGAGATCAGGGGCTCAGGTCCGTGTGTGAGTCGGATGTCTGACCTGCGGTGGCGCAACCCCGCCTCGCCACTCCTCCGCCTTGCTCCTGCAATGATATTCACCTCCTGATGAGCGCTTGCCCCATGCGCAATGGAGGCACAGGGCAAGACAAGCTCCGCAAAGCAGGTACAACGTGGACGGCCTCATGTCCGCTGTGCATTCCTGTTGTGAGAGTAAAACAAAGCACAACGCGGCCGACAGAAGTTTGGGTGTTGGTCGGACAAGACCTCAGGCACAGCCTGCACTCGAGGAACGAAACCAAGCTGGCACGGTGTGTGTGCACCTCACCCCCGCAGCGGTGAACACTTCCCCCCCACCGCAATCCATATGCACATGTGCCCCGGTTTCTTCCAACCGCATATGCACCTCCGAATTTGCCCCCCTCGCGATACAAGCGTCCCCTCACGTCGCCAGAGCACCGGCACGTACCCGCCACCCGCTCCAACATTTGTACACTTGAACTCCTGTCGGGCGTGCATGCAAAATGACCAGTCAAGCAAACAGTCAAACATGAAGCGAGTAAGCCACCTCGGGGGGTTTGAGTCGATGCTCTACAACCATCACCGACCGATCGGTGCCCCCACCACAGCACCATCTCATGAAACGTGCGTCCGTCCCATCCACCCGCATATCTGCCCCAGATTGTGCCCCCCTCACCACCTCAGCACCCCCCTTTCGTCGACGCAGCACCGGCACGTACCCTCACCCCGCTCAAACATTTGTACAATTGCACCCCTGTGGGGCGGGGCATTCAAACAACCAGTCAAGCAAACAGGCAAACGTGAAGCGAGGGATCCACGTCGGGGTGTGTGAGTTGAGGTCCTGAAATCATTACCTGCCGATCCATGCCCACACCACGGCACCCTCTGCGTAAGCTCACACAGCTGCATCTCCGGTTGGCGTCTGATGCGGGATGGCCCGGGTCACCGGTCCCCTCACAGCACAAAAAGGTAAAGAACGTACAGGCTGTGGCGGGAAGCGGGGTGGCCGCGTACGAATACGAAAAAGCAGACTGTGTGCGCCGACCGCTGCGTGCGTTGGGAGAAGGTGTGACCCGCCCAACTGCAGCGCAGCGGCTGCGGCCTCGGCCGACGTGCGGTGAGATCACTCGACACCATTCCCTCGCCAGTGCATCGGAAAACTTATGCGTCACGCCGTCTGTGATTGATTTTCATTCTCCAGGCAGACCATTCAGCCTGCCTCGTCACATGGCTCCGGCCGAGTGGCGCGAGTCAGGCACCCATGTCACGGAACGGGCCTGACAGCCTCTTAGCTCTCCTCCGGTTCGTCCCTCGCGCCCCTCCACACGGTGCCTATGCGGATAGGCCGCCGCCTCCACCGCGTGGTTCGTGATCGCCGTCATTGGGGCGACGGGGGGAACAGCTCGCGCGGCGGCCGCCGCCTCGTTTGCGGTGGACGGGAGGTTGGTCGAAGGGGAGGGGGGGGGGGGTTGTTATGGGCCGACCGCGACCGCTCCACGACCACCCTCATCAGGGTTGGGGTGTGTGAGGCGTCGCCCTCGGGAATGCGTAAGGGGGGGGAAATGGCAACCAGCTTGCGAAGAGATGGCACGCATGTGAGCGGGAAGGAGGCGGCGACGACCGCCGACCCAACACACGCCATCACGACGGTGATGGCAGCGGCTGCCGCCACGCGGAATGGGGCCGGGCATGAGTGTAGCATGGCAGACGGCAGCACTCGTCCCACCTGCACGGCGGTGGTCGGGTACGCACCTGCCAGTGTGGTGCAGCAGGGGCATGCAGCAGGTGAGCTATGCAGGCAGGCTCGAACATTTAAACTGGACCCAAAATCCTGTTTGGCGGTTGGCTAGTCCTGCTGTCAGCACGTCTGGACCAACAGTACTTCGACATTTCTCAAGGGATTTTCAGAGTCAGCAGATTGGTGCAGAACCGAACTTGTGCGTGTAGTTCACCAGACATTTCAGTCGTCGAAGAATCGCCGACGGCGTTGCACAGTTCTCGACTTGCCGGTTGCCCTGCGCAGTGCACCTCGTTGCTGGATCCACCACGAGCCCAGGTCTGGCTCAAATTGCTCGTTTGGAACCTGCACGACCCCTCGTAAACGCATCTGTGGAGCGTTTTTCTCGTGCAGACCATGTTTTCACTTTCATACTTTTGAAGTCGAGCATTTTGCACCGACTCTTCGGATGCATCAGAAGCGCCTCTGGAAGCGCCCTTTACGATATACAGGGCCACAGTGCAAAAGCCCGTATGCAGATGTATGCAGAAGCTCAACAAGCGCGTTTAGGCTCTCCCGTTCTCTCACCGAAGTGGTTCTGCGATTTCTGCACGCTGCACTCGGACACCCTTGTCGTGGCGCGTATACTTACTCGAGCACGCGTGTCGTGGTCCTGGACGCCGGTGGCGGTGGTGATACATCCGCCGACGCAGGCGGCGGTGGTGTTACCGCCGTCAACGCAGGCGGCGATGGCGGTACGCCCGCCAACGCGGGCGGAGATGGTGGTGCAGCTCCCGCCGTTGTAGACGCTCTTGGAGCCGTGGCCCATTGTGTAGCTGCCGAAGCGGCTGACGCCGGTGAAGCAGCTGGGACAGGTTTGCGAGCAGGTGTCTTCCCGCGACCACGCCCGGATGATTGGAGCACTGGCGTTGTTGCCCTTCCATGAACCCGTCTGGCAGATGGGAGCACAGGCGTGGTTGACCTGCTGGTGGCGCGACCTGTGGCCGGGGGTGCCGAGGGAGGCAGAGGTGCCAGCAATGGGGGTGGGGGGATGCGAGTGAGGTGCGTAGGGTGCTTGGATCCATCGAAGACATGGTCGCGCGGTCGAATCGGAGTGTTGGAGAACTTCGCACCAGCAGGGAGAGGAACCACTTGACGGGCGGAAAACTCTGCTGCGGAGGGCGGCACCCGCGGTGCCGCTCGATGCGACCCCAACGACAACAAGGAGGGGGGCTGGCGCCAACGATCGCCACCGAGTTCCATTGGCTTGTTTTTGGACATGTACGCATCGAACGCCGCCCGCGCCGACTCCTCCATCTCCAACATCACCACGAGATGCGCGAGGTGGGTGTCAGTGGACACCTTATCCCGCTTGCATAAAAAGCTAGGCAATGACATTGTCGTCGGCCGCGCGAAGGGGTCAGGCCGCGTGCGCTTGTCCTCCCTCCTCCGCATCTCGTACGGAAGCTGGATGCGCAGCGACCACACCTGCTTGTCATCCTTGCGTGGCCACCAGTCTAGTCTTGTCTTGGAAATGTTCACGCTAAAATCAAGGGCGTCAGCAATGGCATTGTCGAGCACGGGCATGAGCGCCCGCAAGTGCGTGCGCACGTTGTCCGTATCCATCAGCGTATCCACCCTCTTGAGCGTGTCCCGCGACGGGGCCATCTCCGCGGGCTCGCGCGCAACGACGGGGGCCTTACTTACGGCTGCGTTGGTGACCCGCTCAGCAGTAGCGGCTGCGGTAAAGGCAACCGTCGCGCGGAACATCGGCATGCACCACCCCCACCCCATTGCCGGCGCCCGGCAATGCTGTAACGGCGCTACTCGGCGCAGCAGGACCGGAAGTCGCCAGGCTGGCGGAGCTCGCCAACGTTTCACGCCGCACGTCGGAACGGACCGCACTGGGCACCCCTCCGCCAAGAGCCGCACCCGAGACACTCATTGGTGGGCGCCGAAACCGAGAGCTGCCTGAGCCGGACAGATCGGTCGCGGCGCCAGTGACCATGGCGCTTCCCGACTCCACAAAGCGGGCCAACTTGTCCAACACCCGCTTGGCCGAGCTGTTCAGCACCTGCTTATCCTCGAAAACAGGAAGCCAGAAATGTCGCCCTTCGTGTCGTGCCCCGTCACATGGAGGTGCCAGCTGAAGTTAGGATATTCGGCCGTCAGGCCCTGGAGCAGCCTCATGATCTGGAAGATGCGGCGGACACCGGCCGCCTTCATGGGTCGCCGGCGAGCGGATCTTGCATGCAGCTTGGTGCCGAGGTCCGCGGCCAACCTGGAAATGGTCGGGGGGGGCGGCGGTCGGGAGGGGGCGGGTAGGCCAGGTATCGTCAATGGGATTGGGGCGGGGGGCGTGCGGTTCGGAGGAGCGAGGGCGGGGCCGGAGTTGGTGTCGGGCATCATGAGAGGCGATGGTGGCGGACCGGTCATCACGACCGCCGGGCACCGGGGGGATGGGCGGGAAGGGAAAGATGGAAGGTGGGGAAAAGGAGCACAAGTAAACTTGCGCGGTGTCGATCAGGGCGGGAGACGGCGACGCCGGGGTCAGGTCTGTGAGTCAAAGAAGATCCTGCAACGACGTTGGAGGTGACGGGGGGCCATCACTCGAGTCGGTGGGGAGGGCGTCGAAGGCACTCATGCGTGCCGGCCCCCCAAGAAGTGGAGTCGCTGCAGGACACGGGCGCACGCTCCACGAGCACGCATTCGTGGCGATCGTCAGGAGCAGGCCACCGTGGTGGCGGCTGTCACGGCGGCGTCAGGAGCGCGGGCGGCGCGAGCGCGCGCGCGCGCTGCTGGCGCGGGCGGCGCGAGCGCACGCGCGCAGGCAAATGCGCGACGACATCTCGATTTTGTGTGCCGCCCGATTGGTCGACGTGGCAAGTGAAGTATTAAGAGGTTAGCGGACGAATCTGGCAGTATCTGTAGGTGCCCTAGAATTAATGGAGAAGAGCGAATGAATGGAGGGGGGCGGAGCAGATTCGGTGCATGCCAGCCAACCGATGAGGAGCTGAGGCCCAAGACCTTCTCATTGTGGACGACTGCGAGCCATCCGATTGTGACAGGCCATCTAGCTCTTTTTTTCATGGTGACGTCACCATTCATGGGCAACAAGAAAGGGGCGTGGGGTGGACCGGTGCGGACTTTGGAAGTCCCTATCGGGCCCCCAAACCCGTGGCCAGGAGGGCATTCTCGGCATCTCATTGGTGTATGCGGTTGGCACGCCAGAAATGGCACGACTGGGCGCGTGCCAATGTGGGTCTCGAGGCTCTAACGGCGTCCAATGCGGCCACTGGAGGCCACTGCACCGCCCATGCCAGTGGATCGGCTGAGTTCCTGGGCCACCAGTCAGACCCCGGGCTCAACAGCGAGACTTTGAGCGCTAATATTTAGATGTACCGGCAAGTATTGCTCTCATGCAGACATATTTTAACTAGGGCCGATTCCGAGCCATCCAGGGGAGGGCCTGGTCCCCTGAGGCCGAGATGATGCTGCTTCCATGCCAACCGCCTCACAATTCAGTGCCGCGGCTGGACGGCCGCCTATTGTTGCGGCTCGACGGCCGCCTATTGTTGCGGCTCGACAGCCGCCTATTGTTGCCGCTCGACGGCCGCCTATTGTTGCCGCTCGACGGCCGCCTATTGTTGCCGCTCGATGGCCGCCGACAGCTGCCGTATTGTCGCCGCCTGACGGCCGCTGTTGGTGGTCATATGGTCGCTGCCCGCCGGCCGCCGTGTTGCGGCCGCCCGACTGCTGCCCAGCAGCCGCCGCTTGGTTCCCACACATTTGTCGTCGCCCAACTGCCGCTTCGTTCCGACCGCCCGGCTACTGCCACTTTCAACCCGTCCACGGCAACCAGGGCTTCTTGTGGGCCGGTGCTGGTCGTGCAGGATGCCCACTGAGAACGTTTCCCGTGGTTTTAGACGCGCACACTGGGCAGGTGAGCTGGGCGTGGCCACTACTGGAAAGGTGTTCTGCCCCATTCTGCGGTCGTATGTGCTGTTTGATTCACTGGTCTGAGACATAAATGCTGGGCTGTTTGCGTGATTCTTTTCCCCGTCTTCACAGCTGAGCGACGCCTACGGCTGAAGGTCATGGCGTTGGCCTTTTTGGGGAGATTCTCTCCAAAGACCATCTCTTGGACGCGCCGACCAAGCACCAGCACGACAGGCTTACGCGTGCACGCAGCTGGCGCACGGGCATGCTCTGTTTCCTCGCGCAATCCTAGTAGGAGTGCCCGAATTGGCGTGAGGCGGGTCGTTGTAGCGGCTGAGTCGGGCAAGACGCATCAGGCGGCCAACGGCGGCACTCTGTTGCCTCGAGCTGCGGATGGTGGCGAATTGGCGGCCGCAAGCGATGCCTCTTTCTAAAAGGAGACCAGCGACGATGCAGCGGTTGAGCGGGCCAGGCGCCTGCAGGGGATCACGGAGGAACAACGGCAGCTCAACTTGGATCGGCTGGAGGTCCTAAGAAGAATGGAGAGTGCTGAAGAGGAAACTAAGGTCTTCTACAAGAGCTGCTTGAAGGAGGTGGAGCAGGATATCAAGACCCTGCGAGAGGAGGCTGATGACCTCTCGGCCCCGCAGATTGTAGCACCACCCTCTCGGGGGTGGTGCCCGGGCACCGCGCGGGGGGGGCCGGGGTCGGGCGGACACAATCTCCACCGGCACACGGGCCTGGTGTCCCCTCGGGGCACGGGCATTGCGCCCACACTGCGGGTGGGGCCGTGCGGTGCGTGTAACCCGGCCTGGCGGCGCGCAGCCGCGGCCGGCGGGCCCGCGCGGGGCGGCTGTTATGTCGGGCGGCGAGCGCTGCCGCGTGGCCGCGCCACCGGCCACCACGTCAGGTAGGGGCGCCCGGTCCCGATTCCCCCTTGTATCTACTTACCGCAGTGGGGGACTTGTCTTGCATTGTACTTAGTTATATTGGTTAGTCGCCGGCGCGGGCAAATTCTCAATAGGGGAATTGGGCCCACGCAACGGCTTCCGCCCATTTAGGACGAACGGCGACGACGGTGGGAGGCACCATCGTCGCCGGCAAGTAAACCGTGCCTTGTGTCATCACCTCTGGCGGCCTGAATTCCCGGGTCCGATGGCCCTATAGCAGTGCACGCACGGAGGGGGCACGTGCGGAATGCTTCCCTCCCCCCTATGACTTGATCCACATTCTGTTGTGCTACATTTGGCGCTCCGGGTGAGACCTGCTTGTGGCCGTAGCTGCTCGCGGGACGAACCGTCCTAGCACTTTGGTTGTGGTTGTCTTGGTGGGGTTGTCTTGGGTGCGATGCCATTTGAGGACATTGTGATCGACCGTGTTCCTGTCGCCGTTTCGGATCACGGCTCTTCCTCAACTTCCCTGCAGAACGATGACTACGCGTGGCTCAAGGCTCGTTTCGGGCAAGGGACAACGCAATGTCGTCGGCAGGAGACGACGAGGCGCCGGCCGGGCGTCTTCGGGGCCCGGGGTGGGATTGGGGTGGAGCGCTGAGCGGTGGCGGCAGGTCGGTGGCCGTGGAGAACGGACCCACGGTCCTTAGACCCCGGCTGCACGCACCCGTCAGTGACTTGCGTCCCAGCCGCTTCGGAACGAGACGCTCGGGCCGCGGCGCGTCGCACTGGGTGCCAGGGGGCCTATGTTACTTGTAACCCCTGGGCGGATCGGGCCCCGCAGGTGGTGCGGGACCCACCGGAGAACCTTTTCCAAAGGAGGTGGCGGAAGGGTGCACGGAGCGCAGCGCCCTGGGGCCCGGTAGGGCAAGCAACATCTTTGTCTTCCGCTGGCGTTGTCGGCGACCACGGCCGTCGCACGCGACAGTCCCAAGGTGTTTACTCAACTACCAAGTTCAAAGTCAGATACGAGGTGCCGCGCACCAAAAGGTCGCGTGGCTCTGACCGCGACAAGCTGGGCGCACGCTCGAGACGCGTCCGCCCAGAAGGACGATATAAGACGCGAAGGCCGATCCGGACGTGACTTCCGGGTGAATCACTGAGCGCAGCGACTACAGATTGAGATAGAACTCGAGAGGAAGGTGAGGCGCGCCGTGTGCCGCTCGGAACAACGTTACAAACGTAAATTCGACCATCGGGTCGCAACCCGCAATGCGGACGTCAAGATCGCCGACTACGTATAAACGACCAACCACGATCGGCAAAACAAGCTGCAAAGCAAGGCTATTGGACCCTTCGTGGTCGTTGACGCGGATGCGGACGTCTCCTCGTTTGTCATTGACATTGACGGGGAGGAAAAGTGCGTCAGCAGTGACCATGTCACCCCAGCTCCTCGTCCAACGACGACGGGCACTGTGCCGCACCCCCTACAAGATGGTCTACACCAACGCAAACCAACCCCGGCAACCGCCGACGAGTATAGGATTGACAAACTCCTAAGCTTACGCCAGACGGGTGACAGCTATAGCGCTAAGGTGCGCTGGTTCTACTACAGGTCGAAGGACGACACCTGGGAATCCCTGGAGAGCCTCCCACGCAACCTGGTGGTGCGCTTTCTTCGACAGAAGAAGAAGCATGTGCCGGGGTACGAGTGGCAAACGCCAACACGGCGAGGTCACCAACAAGCCGGGCTCACAACCGTGGCTAACATCGTCATGGACTCCACGTGGATACCCACTATCCAATATGTCCATGTTACCGGTGACGGAGTTATCCATGCCAATGTCTCGTGGACAGATTTAACTACCGCCGCCGCAAGTGAGGAGGTAATTCCTGTCGCGTGGCTGAAGTCGACTCTGCCGTCCATGACGCGCAACTTTGCGTATGACCCCCAACCTGCCTTGCGGCATTTCCCTCGGCTGAACCGTGCTTACGGTCCGTACACATATGTGTGGCCGAAGTCCGCGCAAGCGACACTGATCGGGAGCGATGCCCCCGTGCCAGTGCTCCCCAACACGTTTCTCGTATCCCCAGTACAGCACTTGGACTCAGTCCTTCGACGCCTGGTGATAACCACAGAGGAAGCAACCGTGGTCATTCCACAATGGACAAACACCATTTGGTACGTAACCGCTATACGCGCATGTTTCGAGTACGAAGTAAATTCATCAACAGATGCAAGGGATATGAATCCCACACCATGGGCCATGCTGGCCTGACACTTCCTCCATCGCTATGACGATAAACAGAAAAACAAAAAAGTGGATACAAACATGTCAAACGACAAACAATCAGAAGACTCAGAAACATCAACACCTTAAAGGTGTAAGCCCCAAACATTGGCACACCCTCCCGCCAGTGTCAGCCGAGCAAGTCACTCAACAGTGAACCCCGCTACTTCTCCTCCTCATCACTACGATGCGAGTCGCCAAGACAAGGGTGGCGAGAGCCAATGCTGGCCCCCGACTACTGGGAAAGGCTACGCGCACGCGTATTGCGTGCCGAGGGCGAGGCCCCGCCTGAAGGCCCCCCGTCCGCATGAGCGCGACGCCCCAGAACGATCTGAGCGTTGAAGCGCGTCGGCGCTGCCGCCTTCTCCGGCTGAACAGCCTCGAGGTGCTGAGCAAAGCCATCAACGGCGCGAGCGACGGCCTGCCCAAAAATGGCCATGTCCGACTCAACTCCTCGCCCGTGCGCCCGCTCCACAGCACGGCGTAAGCCAGTCACTTGATCCACCCAGGCATGCGCCACAGCTGAAACAGCAGCCCCACGAAGCGCGCGAAGGCGCATGTCGCGCACGCGCGCCGACCCAAACAAGGAAACCGCAGCGGAGGAAGAGGCACGCGTCTGGCAAGTGGCCTCGATGGCCCGTGGCGGCGATGTCGACCGCGAGCGATCGCTACGTGGCGACCGCGAGCGATCGCGTCGTGGCGAACGCGGACGAAGGTAACCACCACGATCGCCACTGACGGCATGATCCCGTCCCGGATGGGTCTGCCGACCGCGACGCCACACCCCGAGGTGACTCGGAGGACATGGTGTCACATGGGCATGCGCGTTTGGTTGAGGTGCGCAATAGAAATCCACAAACACGTGTTGAAGGCAAACGCCGAACTCCTTGGTCGCATCGAACGTCACGCGCACCTGTCGCGCCTGGCCGGTGTCTTGGTCCCGACAGACCACGTCCTTCAGGACGACCCTTCACGGCACACGTCCATTGCGCGGCGCATCTTGCCATATAAGGCATGTGCCGCCTCGCCGTCAGGCGCCTCACGCAGTTTGGACGGGTCCAGGACGTCGAAGTGACGAAGTGTCTTCTCGTCCAGACGGACAAAGACCTTGTCCTTTTGAAGGGTGCGAAGCCAAGCCGCAATCAGATTGCAGTAGTACTCCGAGTACACGATTTGCGAGGCAGAGCTATATTCGTTTCGCAACGAGTCCTCCAGGTACGACACCACCACCGGGGTCGCCACCCAAAGATCGGTCTTGGGCTCCCAGTCAGGGACTGGCGGAAGCCAA
>ENA-ORXT01002328-ORXT01002328.1-marine-metagenome-genome-assembly--contig:-NODE-2328-length-22981-cov-4.261177_pt1 | contig 22981 bp, 21 predicted proteins | sample MGYA00237868_ERZ511482 | MGnify/ENA metagenome assembly ERZ511482
GATCGGAAGAGCGTCGTGTAGGGAAAGAGTGTAGATCTCGGTGGTCGCCGTATCATTAAAAAAAAAAAAAAACAAAGGCAACGAGTTCAACTTCATCTAAGAAATTCGTCCAGATATCTACGAAGCCATCAAACACATCCGACGCAACCTCGTCGGTCTCCGCAACAGATTCCGCATTCTGAGATGAAGTTAACCACCGGTAGGCGCTGATGCCAATGAAGTCAAATTCCTCTTGGCTGAAAAGGTCTCTGTGCGCATCATTGCCAAAGGCGTCATGGTTGGCCGCATAACCAATTCTTCCCGTTGTATTCTCCGCGATAGCGAAACTTGTTTCTGCAGTCTGCAAAAGGTTCTTGAAAAATTCTGCATTGTTAGCATTGGCGACCATTGCGTTAAGTTCAGAGCCGATATTGAACCGATCAATTCCGTTGATCTTGGCCAAGTCCGATATCCATTGGGTATAGTCCGACTGAAACGCGGACCTTTCACTTCCCGTGGGATCGTAATCACCGCGCCATCCCTCAGGCGTTTCAAAGATGGGCAAGATCGTAATAGAAAGATTTTTTCCGACGGCGTATTCCACTGCCTGGGCGACTGTGGAAACAGACGGTCCCCCGCTAAGTTTGCCTTGATCAACCTGTCGGTAAACCGCGAAGGAGACTTCGCTTGCGCCAATCGAATGAAGTTCATCCGCCGCCGCTTTCCAGCCCGTCAAAATATCGTATCTGTCGTTGGCGTCTTCAGGGTCTTGACTAACGAACGCTGTCACCACCGCACCAACCACAGGATCGACGGTGGGCTGGTAATTCAGAGGCGCGTCAGGCGTCATGCACCAACTGCCGGTAAGCATGGATCGTGACTCCAGACGTTCGAAGGTATGATGGCCACCGTCGTAACGACGCGTGCGTGGTTGAGTCGTTGGTCGTATTATAGACGGACGCTCAGAAAAGAGCTTTAGAAATTTACTCAGCATAGGCCCCAGAACAGAAGATAAAGTAATTGGGCGAACCATTGTAAACATTTTGTTTTCGCAAAAATTGGCTCGGCGGAAGGCGGGTCGGCAGCAGTTAGAGGAGCGAACCAAAAACGTAGGTCACAAAATCAGCCGCCGCCGGAATATTTTTTAAAAAGATCGACTTGGTTAAAGTTTTGCAGCAGGAATAGTTGCAATGATGACAAAAACTCTGTTTTTCCCGCCATCCTTGTCTTCGTTGCTAACACAAGAGAATATGCAGGCGGGGATGTCTGAAGGCCGGAGCAAAAGCCTTTCGGTGCGAAGTTGTGTTCTCCAGAGAAACTGTCTTGCCTGACGAAAACTGCCATACCAATTGAGGTTCATTTCCGAGAGTTCAAGCGGCCTTCACCACTGTGCTGGGCCCCGTCCAATTGACATCGGGTACGCCGGACTACCCAGCAGGAGCAATTTTAGGAGCAGACATCTTTACCAACGCCAATCCAGATGCCGTTTACCCCCCCACGTTTTTCGTCGACTGCTGACTCACTAGATTGGGCATGCGTTGGGTCTGGATGATGTTGATACTAGTTTTGTCGCCGATAATTACATTGACGATAATTTCGATAGAAATTGAAGCGCGAGTATCGTTGCAACGTTGCCAAACAATTGGGCCCATCACGTTGACCCGTTTGATCCATCAGCGTCCCAAGGGCTAAGTCTGTTTGATCCGCGCTTTTTGTTGCTGGGCTTCCGTACAGTCGGGGTTGATATCCTTATGGAATCGCAAGGTTTACGAGTCGGGCCATATAGTCCGGTAGAGAATCTCATGCCGCTTTCCAATGCTGATTATTCGATTCGCCAATTTCTCTATCCAAGTCTAATCCCGGTAGGTCTCGAACCGATCTTGGGCGATTGCAATCAAGACGGTGAAGTGAAGTTTTTGGCTGTTGCGCCGTTTATCGAAGTCCTGACTGTCTTCTAGCACAGTTGGTGATCACAAGAACGCAATTTTTTTTAAAACCGTTTGTTATTACGAAGTGTGCGAAATCGGTCAGGAAAAAACCAGAGGATAGTCAGATCTGCACAGTCGGTGAGCTTGACGGATATTACTGTCAACTTGTCCCGTTTTTCTTTCGACGCGGTTTCGGTAGTTGTATTTATTCCCACGTTGTTGGGAGAATTTCATAAGATTATTTGCTACTACTTTGTTCAAGCATGACGCAGTGTTTCAATATGTTATGATTTTTGGAATCTGATTATTGGCAACGAATAAAGCGAAACTGTTCGACACCATAAGAATCTTTCATAGCTCGAATAAATTCTGAATTCCTAGGGGGCACAATGAGATTGGAATCTAAAAACTGCTCTAATCGCGGATTTACACTTGTGGAACTGTTGGTTGTCATTGCAATCATTGGGATATTGATCGGCATGCTGCTACCGGCCGTGCAGCAGGTACGCGAGGCTGCCAGGCGGATTAATTGTGGCAACAACATGCGGCAAATTGCAATTGCGTTGTTGACGTACGAAAATAGCCAACAAGAACTTCCTCCTGGGCATGTCGTGAATCCCCAATGGCCAAGTATAACATTCGACACCGACCCTTCCCCTGGCGGTCTCGATCTTTCAACCGGAGATCCTCCTGAAGAAGCCGAACCCAACCGTGGGGCTTGGTGGAGCTGGATGATGCGTGTCGCACCTTTTATGGAGCTGAACTATGTTTACGATGCGGCAGATTTTGAAGAGTGGCCATGGTGGCAGTCTCTGCCCGACGGAACGTCGATAAACGGGATCAGCGTGCCGGGCTACGTTTGTCCTTCGGAGAGTCGTGGCGCTGCAGTCTATACTGACGCGTCCGGCAATACCGCTGCAATAACTTCCTATCTCGGAGTTAGCGGCCGGGATAGTTATAAAGAAACAGGCGGTCAGGACGGGATTATTTTCTGTAACTCCAGCACAAAGATTACTGATATCCGTGATGGTAACTCAAACACGTTGATGGTCGGAGAACGCACCCCGTCGGCCAACTTGCTGTATGGTTGGCAGTGGGCAGGTGCGGGAGCAAACCGCCTTGGTGAAACGGACGTGGTCTTGGGAGTTCATGAGCGTATTGCTCCGGCAAGAGGTTCCGATCCCAACGGTTCGGAGACAGATTTCTTTCGACCTGGCGTAGAAAATGATCCGAATAACTTGCACCGTTTTCACCATTGGAGCTTCCATCCCGGTGGCGGAATGTGGGCTTTGGCTGATGGAAGTGTTCATTTTTATTCGCACCAAATTGATCGCGGTAACAACGGTAGCACCGGTTTTGAACCAACGCTCTTAGAGAAGCTCTCAACCCGCAACGGTGGTGAGGTTGCGAATCCAGTTGAGCTGTAGAAGTGTTGCGCTTAGGTCGATGGCTTGCGAGTCACGGTGAAACTTTTTTCGCTACGCTGCGTGTCTGATCAACCGCAAATATCACCACTGTCCATTTAGTTTCTGAGTTTGCGATTTGTCACAATGAGAAAGTCAAAGCAATATCTTGTGTCCACTTGGACCATCGCAACGTGCGTTTTTGTGACGTCGCTGGTTTCTTTCGTGGGATGTGGAAACTCAAGCGATGCTGAACTTGATCGCGTTCCCAATGTTCCACCTTCGAATCGTGCAACCCAAGGAGCAGCGGTTCCCCAACCAATAGGTAGATAGGCGCAGATTTGGTTTAAATTTTGCATAGCTGGGACGATAAAGTGCCTTGTTCCTCCGCCAGCCAGCATTCGCTGGCTTGGGCTCTGATGATTATTTGGCATGTTGTTATTTCGGGATGGTATGAATTGTCTTCATCGCTCGGGCTGATCAGTGCGCTGACTCCAAGGCTACCGCATCTCAGCAGATATCGATTGTTTTCGATCGCTCGGAAATGGGAAATTAGAAAGTGCTGATAGAGAGCCACTTCTTCGTTGAAGCAAGTTCCATTGGCAAGGCAAATCAAAATGTCAGCCCCACATGCCGTAATATCCCTTGAGATAGAGGAATACATATCCTCGTAACACAAATTTGCGTTAACTGAGACATCCTCGACCGTGCCAATGGGAAAGACTTGGGTGCCGCTTGAGAGCGGGTGATTTTCAGATCCCTCCTCATAATCATCTCCGGTCTCTTCCCTCGGGCCTTCGTTCTCGGTTGTAATTACCTCAATCCAGTCGTTTAATTCTGATACCAACCGCTCTGCGGGAGTATATTCTCCGCCGGCCATCAGTTTAACTTTATCATGTCGCCCGACAATTGTTTCTTCGGGGTTGATGAGAAAAGCAGTTACGAACTTTGATTCGAACTGGGGCTCAACGTCTTCATTATCGTACTTGGGTGACTTCGTTCTGCTCTCATGAGCAGGATCACTGGCGAGTCGAATTGAAGTATAACCGCCTGCCAAAAGATGGCAGCGTGGATCTGCAAGTGGCCGCACCGATTCGTAGCCGTAATCATAACTTAACTCCGCGAGCATTTTATAGTCGGAGAATCCCGTCAGGCTCCTGTCGAAGTGCCCAATACTACATTCGGGCCATACAACTAAATCAAAGTTGTTGTCGTTATCACGGGACCGCTTCATCAGGTCAATGTGATAGGTTGCGTACGTAGTATCGTTCTGAACGACATGGGCAGAGAAAGTTTCGCCGGCGAATTCGTTCTTGGCATGTTCCACTGTTTGGATTCGCCAATGGCCCCAATCGCTATTGATTAACGTGATATTGATGATAGCCAGTCAGGTTAGAGCTGCGCGCGATCGACCGATCTTAAGAGGGCTTTTGAAAAGCCTTAGGCAAGCGACGCCCAAAGGCAGAAGACAACTGAACAAGGTGATTTGCAGCGAAGCCGCAGGGATGCCAAAAATAGATACCGATTGCACCAGTTGCGGGATCGCAAAAAGGAGGCACCCTTGGCGAAAAGGAAAAAGGCTGGGCCAAATCAACTCCGCCGCTACAAAAGCCAATGGGAATAATAGCCAACCGTTGCGGATTCTTCTTTCGGCAAGCCAACCGAAAAGAGAGAACAGCGCAAACATTCCGCTATGAAAGAGGTGAATTTAATGCGAAAACAGAACCGCTTCGGTACTGCCAAGCTGCGCCGTATTCTCAATCGTCCAAGCCATCCAATAGTTGGAAACTAGAAAGCCGATGTAACCAAAGACTGCAGACTGCAAAAACATCCATCGCAATTTGTGCTGTCGAAGTTGACCGTGAAAATACAGTCCCAGTCCCGCAACGCTAAGCAGGCAAAACTTAGGACCACGCCAGGCGATCCCCACCATGGCTCCGGCAATAATTGCAACAATAAAAACACGAAGCATTCCCAAATCAAACGGGAAACCGACAATTAGTTAAGAGTTGAAGAGCGATCAGAAGTTGCCAACGACCTCTGCGATAGACAGACTCATGATTTAAAGTGCCAGAGCATGTTGCTTCAAATTATTTCGGCACGTTACTCGACTAGCGCTGTCTCGTATCGTTTGAACTGCAGGCAAAAGAAGACCAATCAAGATGCCTATCATGGTGATCACGACCAGCAGTTCAACGAGCGTGAACGCTGACCCCGAAGCCTTCGCTTTCGCCAAGCTATTTCGTGTTTTTCGACAAAGTTCGAATATGGCCTGCTGGTTTTTCTATGCTTCTCAAACTAACTAATCAAATATGAGTGTCAACAGAATTGTACCGCCGATTCGGCAAACCAGACCTGCGCAAAATTGGAAAATTAGCTGTCTAATCTCCGTTGAAGCTCGAATCTCCAAGCTTTGGATAGCTGCGGCACCTCAAGCAACTGTCGGATCATTTTGATGTCAGGTTGTTTTTGATAGAACAAATAATTTGCTTGTGCAATTGAAAACCGAGCTTGTTCAGAAGTAGTGACCGAAGTGACAGCGATAGGAGCGTCGCAGCCAACCTCTCCAGTTTGGATGACACGCAGGTACCATCCTGTTTTGCCTGTATTTATTGCTTGAGCGGTGAGCGACCTGGTTTGCCAGCGTCGGGCGAGCTTCCAGCAGGGTTGCCGTGGTTGAGAGACTTCAAAGATTGCGGTCCCGATTTGCCATTGGTCCCCAATCGCCACCGAAGATTCGTTGGCTCCTGCAACGGAAAAGTTTTCTCCAAATGCTCCCAAGCCAAAGTCTGATCGATCGAGTCGGTCTTGCCAAAAGGGAAGGTGTTCGATCGGATAAACGCAGATAGCTTTGTCCTGCCCCCCATGATTTTCGAGGTCGGCTTGTCCATCACCCCGTAAGCCTTCTGAGCCGACGGTGACAACACCGGTGATGGGTGTTTTGAAGATCGCCGACCGCCACGGTTTAGCAGAGAAGCGAAGCGCTGGTTCAGCTTCCATGTCTCGCGGTTTGCCAATTTGAATCGATACAAGTGTCTGCAAGTCGGCATCCTAATAGATGGTTAACCGAAAGATTGATAATGGCGGAAGTGCATGGGAATCGAACCCACCGATCACATGATTTCCATGCGACCCAGCGATTTTGAAGACCGTGGCCTGCACCAGCAGAGCAAGCACTTCCGTTATCAATGAAAGTCTAGTTGGACAGCGTTACGTTCGAATCTGAAGCCTTCTTATTACTACGGTAACGAAAATGTGAGCGGTAAGACGCCTGCCGCCGGTTTTGCTCGCCATTGACCTGCGGCAACGGCCTTGCCGCTCACGAAAGTGTCGCGGTTTAGATTTTATCTCAGTCTCACCGATTTGCCTACGGACTTAAACGCGAAAATTTGGCGGGTGCGGTTTCTGTGCCGACTCCCTGCGCAGCTTCTTCTCGATCAAGGTGACGGTCGTAGAGTTCAAATAACATCGCGCGACAGTCGTCGCCGAAATTGAGTTTTAGCTGCGGGTAGTGTGGCGCGTAATGGTCAGTTCCCAAATGGCATAGGATTTTTAGAAAGCGCTGTTGATCGAATGAAGTTTCGTACAGCAGGGGTAATCCGAGCAGCCGACGGTGGGCGGTCACGATTAAGCCGACCCGCTTTCGACGACAGTCGGCAACGATTAACTTGCGTTGTAGCCACGACAATCGTTCAACGCCGTCGATCACGATGAGCAACCTGTCGGTGGGCTGGATCGGAGGGTCTTGAGAAGTTGAATGCGCTTTGTTTTCGAGCAGTGTGCTTCTTTGGGTTTTGCGGAAGCCACGCACGATCAGGAATTCGATGGCATCAAACTGCTGCTTTAACTGCGGCAACAGATGTCGGACCAGAGTCGTTTTCCCCGAGCCATGAGGGCCAACGATTTGTCCCGTCCAAGACGCTGCATTGCAACGAGTGATAGTTTTTTGGAGATCACTGTCTGCCGGGAAGAAATATGGAATTTTTCCGGGAGCAACATAGCGGGTGGCAAATGGGTTGTCTAAAGCGGATGTTTGGATTGCGGATGTTTGGATTGCGGATGTTTTAATTGTGAAGCCTTTCTCGCACGCAAAATTCTGTTGGCGTATTGTGTTTGATTTAATGATTGATTTATTGATTGATTTATTTACTCAACATCAACGGAGGCTTTGGCAGACGTAGATTCCGAAACGTCGGGTTCGTCAAGGGACACTGAATCCGACATTTCACTGTCAGTGGAATTGGAGGTCACCGAATCGGGGACTTGAACGTCGCCCAACAAGAATTCGTGGTCTTGATTCAGCTCCAAATCATTACCATAAAAAATGCGGACTCGCACGCACCACCGGACTTGAACAATCATGCCGGGATAGGACAAAGGACTTTCGGGCAGGACCGTGCTTAAGCGATGGCGGCGCTGAAGCATAGAAGGGCTGATGGCATCTTTGCTGATGCGTTGGAAGAAGTGGACGCCGATGTCCTCGCTACCTTTGCCGCCAGCGATCCAGACGACGGACGCTTCAATCGCATGCACGGCCAGCCCTTCGACGGCGCGTAGACGATATTCGCACATCAGAAAATCACCTGGCGAAAACTGCCGCTGATCATCGGCCAGCTCAATCTCGATCCTTGGTGGTTTTAGAGACGGACGACGGAAGGCGTTTCGGTGGCGGTGCGAGGATACACTGAAAGCCGGAAGGTCCGATTGAGAGTCGGCCATTTTTTTGCTTCGGCTTGGACGATTATTTTCCATTGAATTCTGTTGTTGGCAGATTTGAAGCTGTGAATCGCTCGGTCGGGGATCTCTAAGTCAAATTCAATTTCAAACGGGTGCTCAGGTGAGACATCCACCGACCGCTTACGAAACAAACGTTGCCTGAAAACGTCACGGCGTTCGGTGCGGATGTCAGTGCCTTGATCAAAGGTGGCTTCCTCCTGGCAGACTAACCAAACCGTCAGCACTTTCAGTCGAATGCGTCCAGGCTGGAACAGCCGCATGGTGCATTTTGAATTGGGGAACAACGGGTATTGAGAAATCTCAATCGACGATGGCCCAATGCCTGTCAATTTTAACAGCTGACGGAAGAAACGATAGAGAAACCACAACGCCGCTGCACAGATAATCGGCAAAAACACCAGCGCTAAGCTACGAGGGTTTGCTGACGGGCCTGATACAATTGCGGTGGGGAATAATATCGAAGCAATCACCACCAAAGAAACGCTCATCGTGGCCGACGATATTAGCATCCAGAGATTTCGTTGAGAACAGCGTAAGCGATACGGCAAAACGTTGCCTTGCAGGGGCGCCTCGACGGGGACCGTTGGCAGGTCCTCGCGCCGACGACGAAATTCGTTCAACAGATCAATTTCATTGGCGCGGTTGACGAGCGCTTCGCGCCGTTCCCGTGAGACGCCAACCTTCCAGAGCAGGCTGATGATGAAGTAGCTTCCCGCGGTGATCAGGAGAACCGCCAAAATGATTCTCAGCGAGAGATAACCAACGGAGATGTAAAGCTGATGAGGCGTCGAGTAGAGGGCCGTCAGGGTAATGGTCACGGCCAACAAAATTACCCCCAGCAACACCAAGATGCCCGCCAGAGCGGCCTCGGCGATCGCAGGACGTCGGCCCTGGGGGCGCTTGGTCGGGAAAAACGATTTTTGTTTTTTGGGCAAAGTGAAACTATAAAAAATTTAAGTTGGAAAGTTTCGGCAGTGAAACTTTATATTCACTGCCAAAGGTTGCTGAGGTCGGTTGGTAAACTGATCGGCGAGTCGCTACGTTGATGGCAATTACTTAACTTTGGGACGGAAGCCCCGCAACCCATACCCGGCTCGCCAGCGATTGAGTATGTAGGCGCACCGAAAAACTCACTTGCTCGCTGGTCGTGGCGTTGAATTCGTATTGTCGCATAAAAATTTAAAACCTCCAGTGAAGTCTCTTTGGTGAATTCATCAACTTTTACTACCGACGTAGATAGCCGTCAGGTTCGCGTTATTAAAGTGGGCGGAAGCCTCTTCACACTGCCAGATTTGAAACAGCGGCTGGTGGATTGGGCTCGTACGATCGCTGATGATCGATTCGTTAATGTGTGGATTGTCGGCGGAGGTGGGTTCGTCAATGAGGTGAGGAAATGGCAATCCCTGCACAGCCTCGAACCTGATTTGGCTCATCAATTCAGCGTTAACCTGATGTCTCAAACGGCAGCGCTGTTTCAAGCCATGTTCATCGATTGGCCGCTGTTGTCAGATATTCAGCAGTTGGGCCAAGAGGAACTTATTGCAACGCCTAATGTTGTTTTTGATTGCTGCCATTGGGCGCTAAATACCGCGGCCTTAGAGCGTACTTGGAAGACGACCAGCGATTCGATTTCGTTACAAGTTGCGATAGCCGTCGGTGCCAGTCAGCTGTTCCTGTTGAAATCCAAATCACCGAAATCCGACCAAATCGCCGAAGCGATCCAAGCCGGTTTGATCGACCAAAATTTCGCGGCTGGCTGTAACGAAGAATCTGGATTGAGGGGCTCAACTGTTAACCGAAAAAAATCTCAACTGAGAGCCTTAATTGTTAACCTGAGAGAATCAGAGGCCGCCGTAGAAATGTTTTGGTGAACCGAAATTATTGAGGTTGCCGCAGCTTGGAAGTGGGGCTGGAGTCGATTGCACAGGTTTAATAAATATTAAAATTTGATGATGCGGTTTCAAGTCTGAGTTCAGTTGTCCATCATTTATCGATCTACAATGATCGTATTTTTATTAAATTTTGCGACGTGTGTCAGAAAGTCTGGAAAATGAGTCGGATTGCGTATTTAGCTGTCACAATTCTTTGAATTTAACCGTCTATTTAAGTAGCACCAATTTGTAATTCAACAGCGGTGGAAATTAGTTGGCTTTAGGTTCGTACAGAACCTTCGCGATGATTTCTTTGTTATTGCAGGTTGGCTGCGTCAAGTTTCTGGCTTATCAAAAAACTGTTTCTCTTATCGCTATAATCAGAACTTGTCCCTCCGAGTGTCCTTTTCAGATTTTTCTAGACACACTTAAGTATTAAAATAAAAATATGAAAAAACTGAATCATTGGGTCAAAAATGCCTTGGTCAACATCTGAAGTAAAGCGGTCGTATCCTTGCAACCCTGAACTTATAAAGTTTCTACGTATCAGAAAAAATTGGTCGCAGAAGAGGCTGGCGAAAGAATCTGGTTACTGCGAGCGGCTTATTTGTAAGGCCGAATCGGGTGGGAGTATTGCGTCAGCCACGATCGAAGTGTTGGCCAAAGCCCTCAGCACGGCGGATTTGAAAGTTTATCCCGAGGATCTAATTAGTGATCCGGTCGCGCTTTCGAAGAAATTTATCGAGGCCGTGCACACCTTGCAACGCGATATGGTGAAGGGGATTGCTCACTTCACCAACCCCAACGGCGAATTTAATTTCGTCCAGTGTGCGAAAGGCGATTACGCGGGGAACTATTGTGGCATCGCTGAACTTGATTTAGCAGCCGAAAAATTCTTCTCAGTACAAGAGTTCGTCGCCGGACAGGACTTTCAATCGAACTACAGTTATTACGGTGATGGAAACGAAGTCATTGCTTGGGGTACATCCACTATTTTTGTATTTGAAACCCGTGAGAAGCTCGATATCAACATCACACTGAGGATGATTTACGAAAAGGGCAGGCTTTGCCGTATCGACGATCGCAGCGAAGTCACGATTGAGGATCGCGACGAACAATCATTGGAGGCTGGCTGATCTATCGACTCCGCTTACCACGGAGAGACGGCCAGTTTGGTTGTATAGCAATTCATTTTTCAAGCAAATCTCATCTAAGCGTTTTGCCCGTCCATGGCGGAACGCTTTTTTTCCGCGATGACTCCATGACGCGATGACGCGATGAGAAATCAAAAATTAGAAGATTGAAATTAACTTTTCTAGGTCGTCTGTTCCACGCTCGCGATCGTTAACGTTTGCAGGCAGTTTTTTAATCGAAGCACGTTGTTGATCCGTTAGCAGCTCTCGATGTCTGTCCACAGCATTCAATGCTCGCACCGCTGTGATATAGTCCGTGTCATGAGCGTTGCAACTATACAGCAATTTTTCGATTAACCTTTCTTGATCGCCTTTGTCCAGCGCAAGTAAGCAGTCTGCGGCATCCACTGCAATAAATGAATCCATTTTCGATAAGCTTTCAGCAGCCGCGATCGCTTCTAAATTTTCGCTCAACCGCTGCTTTCTCAACCTTAGTCCGACCAAAGCCCAAGCCTGCTCGCTGAGACTCCCGTTGGTCAACAGCTCAATTAATCGCGCGTCAGATTTTGGGTCCTCGGCGCGTAATGCTGCCAGTTGGGCCGCTTCGAAGGTTGCGGGCAGTTGCTGTTGCAGTTTTTCAATTGAAGTTTTTGCTCCTTTGAGACCGACGACCATAGGCTCTGGGAAGAAACTTAAATCTTTAATCTTCATGGTTTGCTGTCGATGGGCGGCGCGAAATGCAGCGACATGTTCCGCCATTTCTGGATCGTCGATCCGATTGTTGATTGCCCAACGGTCGGTTGCAAGATCGTATAGCTCCTCGCAACGCTTCGGAAGCCAGAACTGGCTTTGAGCATCATCGGTAGCACCCGATTCAAACAGCTCCATCCATTTCGCCGTGCTGGGTGTCATTTGCTGATAAATCAGTTTCTGCCCTGCGGGCAAATGAGGCATGTAATTGACGGTGTATTGATATCGCTGGTCACGGATGCAATGGCTGAGATCGATTCGTTCGTCCATGCGTTCTCGGAAGCCATACAGAAACTCTGGGGCATCCGCCAGATACTTGCCGAACCACGCGTCGCCTTGCATCGAATCGTGTGGCTTGATGCCGGCAAGGCTTAGCACAGTAGGAGCAAGGTCAACGAAGCTGACCAAGCGGTCCGAGGCGCCGCCAGGGAAGAAGTTGCTGTTGTCATCATTTCGCAAGGCCGGAGGGATGTGGACCAGCATCGCGACGCGGTATCCTGTTTCGCCAGCGTAACGTTTGAAGCGCGGCATTCCCGACCCATGATCGCCATAGAAGAACACGATCGTATTATCATCAAGGCCCGCTTCCTTTAGTTCATCCAGTTTGTCATTAAACCAATCGTCCATCACCGTGATATTGTCGTAATACTGGCCAAGATCTGTGCGGAATTCTGAAACGTCGGGCCAAAACGGCGGCAGGATAAGACTCGCGGGGTCTGTCACAGCGTCGTGAGGTCGAACACGAATTTTACTTTCGTGAGTCTTTGTGTAGTTGAACACCGCAAAGAATGGCTGGCCCTCGGCTCTGTTTTTATAATGTGCTGTGGTGCTGGATTGGTCCCACGTTGCAGTAATCCCCGAATCCTTTTTGCCATCTGTCCCGATGTAGTTATAGTCCTCCTTTTTGTTATTGGTGCAGTAGTAACCCGCTTCACGTAACATCCTTGGAAACATCACTCGATTATTGGGGAGTGGGACCTCTGATCGCATATTTCCGGCGGCTCCCGAACACGCATACGCACCAGAAATGATCGTCGTTCTGGCGGGAGCACAAACGGGGTAATTTGACCAAGCGGTGTTATACTTCAGCGCTGTTTTGGCGAACTGGTCGATCGAAGGAGTGTTCGCCATCGTGTCACCATAGCAACCAATCTCTGGCCCGATGTCTTCCGCAGTCAACCATAGAATGTTTGGCCGAATTTCTTCGGCACGAGTAACAGCAAAAGAGTTACTAAGAAAAAACAGAAATAAAGCGGTCGCCAAGGACCGTGCGAAACCACTTTTATGTAAGACAAATCGCTGGTTCAGAAGCTCGATTTTATATTTAGATCTGGCGAGTCGAAGATTGAGCATTTTCAGTTTCTTTGGCAATCTAATATTTGAATAGTTCGTATCGATGTCAAAAGCGGTTTAATTCGCTAAGATTGAACTGTCAGTTTAAGCGATTGTAGTGTCTTAGATGAGCCAAAGCGATGATTTTTCGAACTTCGATTTACGGCATCACGGTGATCGCCCTCACCATTTTTGGCGTTAGTCATTCTGCGGTGGCACAAGATAAACAAACCGAATCGCGACCGACGTCAGATCTGCTGGTGGATGTTCAATGGCTTTCGGTTCATCAAAATGAAGTGCGGTTAATCACTTTGGGCCAAACCGACCAACAGTATCGCGCGGGTCATTTACCCAACGCCGTCTTCGTTGATTGGAAAACCCAGATCTCCGATCCCGCTCAGAAAGATTTATTTAACTTGCCGCCCAAAGAGATGGTAGAAAAACTACTTTCAAGACTGGGCGTCACGCCAACGACGACGATTGTGCTTGCGGACAATCGTAGCAATCGAATCAGCACGAGATTACTCTGGACGCTGAAAATGCATGGCCATTGGAATGTCAAAATTCTTGACGGAGGAATCAAAGCATGGCGGTTGGCGGGCAAAGAGCTGACGACTGCTATTATTTCGATCGAGCCAACGGTTTATGAGTTCGGCGCGGACGATAACGCGTGGGCGGATGCTAATTTTGCGGACACTTCAGCCGTCGAACATTCTATCGCCAACGGCCGCCTCTTGTTGGATGGTCGGCCCAAACCTCAGTATACCGGAGCCGAACCCGGCGTCGCCTTCCACACGAATCAACCGCATCAAAGACGTGGCCACATTCAATCGGCAATTAACGTGCCTTGGAAATTGAACTTCAATGAAGATGGCAAATTTAAATCTGTCGAAGCGCTGCGAGCAATCTACACACAGGCGGGCGTGACTCCGGATCAGCACATAACAACGTACTGTAACGAAGGACTTCATGCAGCCCCTGCATGGTTCGTTCTAAAGGAATTGCTGGGCTATCCGAATGTAACCCTGTACGACGATTCGATGGGTGTGTGGGCAAATCGGTTCGACACACCAATGGAACAAACCGAAGCGCTGTTGGATTAGGCCCTTTGAGATGCGTCGGTTATGGCACCGCGTCAATGGCCGCAATCCATTGACTAATTCGCCAATCCATCCAATACCGATCGGGGTCGCGGATGCCTCTGCTTAAAAATCCCAGATGCCCGCCGGTACCAGTGGATATCAGATCAACGTAATTTGAGACCGGGGTGTTGGCCAACATATCGTACGGCACCACCGGATCGTCACGGCTGGTGAGAATGATCGTGGGGATCTCAACCGCGCTCAACAATCGCATCGAGCTACATTTGTCGTAGTAGTCGGCTGCATTTTCAAAGCCCCATATCGGCGCTGTGAACTGATTATCAAAGTCCAGCAGTCGATTGGGAATCGGGTTAATACCGTTGTCAACGAGCCCCGCGACATGCTTTCGCCGATAGGCCAGTGCCCTTCTTAACTTCCCCATCATGTATCGTTCGTAAATGCGGTTGCCAAACCTTCGCAGGTTCCACATCGTGTAATTCAAGTCAATCGGCGGCGATACGGCGATCGCTGAATCGACGTGTCGATGGAATTCGGATCCCCACTGCCCAATCGTCTTTAGGACAATGTTTCCTCCGATCGAAAATCCGACGAGGCTGATCTGAGACAGGGGAGACAGACGGTGAACGTAGTCAATCACCGATTGCAGGTCAGGGCTGCATCCGCCATTGATGTGCGATCGTGATATCAAAGCACTGTCGCCAAAGCCTCGCAGGTCGACACGAATGGTTCGAATTCCGTTTCGGCGAAGTTTGTCCGAGACACGCACCATATAGGGGGATGAGTGATCGCTGAGCAGGCCGTGTATGAGGATTGCGATTCGATCGCCAGTAATCCATTTATCCGGCTGGTCATCATGGACCACCAGCCGATCGCCGTCAAATAAATTTACAATGTGTTTATTGGCGGTGTGATTTGACTGCCTGCCTCGCAGCATCAACGCAGCAACGGTCTGAGTCATGCCGGTGGTGAACAATGGGTTGGGTCGAAAGGGTGGGTATTGGGCGACTAACAAGCGGCAGCACTACGATGGCGGGAGATGCAAAATTTGACAACAGAGAGTTGCCGCTGATCTTATTGCATCTATCAGGTTTTTCAAACGGCTAAACCTATATAGGGCTTATTTCTGTATCCGGTTTTGAACTGAAAACGGTTTTTCACGACCTGTAATGGCTCGATCAATGTCGATCAAGGCTTTCCGAGCTGAGTGGTGTGGATGTTGAAACGATGTTTTAGCCGCCTTCAACAATCGCGCCGGCAAAAGACACATTTTGGTAACAAGCGCTTTAGTTGAATGATCCACAATCGCGCGTAAGCGTCCGAAGGACCTGTGGCGTCGATCTGGTAATGCTTGCCACTATATTCCAAGATGCACCCTCGAGGTCCTTCCCAATTTCTCGTTTAGTTTAGTAACGTTCTGAATTTAGAACCCTGGCGATCCGAGCCGTTGGGGGAGAAAGCAAGCGGTCCAATTCCGATTCTTGTCGCGCGATCATCGGTTGTGCTTCCACCACAGGTAAGGCAGGAAGGTCAGACATTTCCATCGAATCATCGGTCAACAAAGGAGCGATTAATTGGCCATCAATATCAATCGCCAATTCGATTTTAGGGGATTCGTACCAACGATGCGGATCATCGATGCCGGGGACGATCGGAGACTCAGAACCTGCGACCACACTCTTCTCGGAAGACTCAATTCTCTGCTTGTACGAAGACGCAAGAGTTGCGGGACGAGGTTGACTGCCCCATGCTCTTTGATCTTCTAATTTCCGTTCGTAAGTAGATGGCCCCGCGGCGGTACCAAGTTTGTTCGATTCCGTGAGATTCGAATGAGAATGCAGATCGGTCAAGTCACCAGATCTTTCTAAGGGGTTCGATGAAACAAGATCAGAATGACCGGGAAGCAGTTGCTGTGACAAGGCGCTCCGATCGACAGGAATCGCTACTACGGGAATTTGTTCTCCCCGGATCTTCTCGATCGCTTGTCGATCAGAAGTTGGCAACTGGCTGTTGGCGCAAAACACGATGCTGGCAGTTACGATTGCGAAACTGGCCAGCTTGGTTGTCACTGAACACTTATTGTTGGTCGGCATATTACTATTTCCTAATCCCAATTCCCAATTCCCTAATCCCAATTCCCTCTGTCCATTTGCGGTAGATGCGCATCAGGCGTCTGAGCCTTCTGCGCGGCAAATTCACTCAATCCCGCCGTCGTTTAAGTTATCGGGTGGAGATTGAGGGTCGGGTGATTCGTGAAGGTAAAATTACGGATGCGGATAATGCCGAATGTAGATAGTTTTGATAGACTTTGACGGTCAGGTTGTGCTTGACCCGTGCCCCAAGACCACAGATTACGTTTCCGCAACCATGAAAAACTTAATGCTAACCAACCGCAGCCAAAAAAACTTAATCTCTTTGCTGATGCTAGCCGCCGTTTTTCTAGGAATTAATCGCTTGGCCTCTGCGCAGCAACAAACCGCAACGATCGCTGAGACCGTCGTTGACGGCCTTGATCATGCGACCGATTTTTCAATCACCGAAGATGGCGATATTGAGGTGATTTTCATTGCTGAATTGGGAGCTGAGCACATACGACGAATAAAAGGGGATGAGGACGCAATTGTCGTCAGCGGCATAGCCGTTGAGGATGATCCGTTTGAGTCCATTGCTGTTCAGGCAATCAGCAGTAATAGAATTTTGGTGGGTGTCTCAGGGATTTCCGAATCCAAACAGTCTCTACGTTTGTTTGACGTTTCAGCGTTAAATTTGCCACGTGATTTTAATGAGCAGCACCTAGAACATACGCGTATATTCCAACGCTCGTTAAAACGCGTCAAAGCAATCAATGTTTTGAGAATCTTTAGCCAGCAAAAGGGCCTTTCAATGGTTTGCCGACTTGGCAATGCTTCTCCATCGTTGTGCGACATTCATTTGAAAGAGGGAAACCTTGAAAGGTTGGCGGAGCAAAATTACGAAAAAGATCTGACGGAAACCGCCCGCTTATCAACGATTACGGTTGATCCTATGGGGGGCTACCTAGCCGCACTTTCGCAATATCAACCGCAGGAAATTGTTTTTTATCGTGCCGAAGGTAAGCGGATGCAGCAGTTTCGGATTGATCTCGAAAACATTGTTTCGTTGAATTTTTCACCAACGCACGATCGAATGTTTGCGATAGTGAGTACCCCCAAGACGGATGACCAAGGGGATTCGAGTGCCGACGGAATCTACGAGATCCTTAGCGCCGGCGACGCTTGCCGAAGCCGATTTGTGATGGGGGTGAATTCTCCACAAAAAATGAAGTTTGACGCATCAGGTAACGCTTGGGTGCTTTGCGGCCCTGAAGAAGAAGGTGGAGATGGCCTGCTGAAAAAAATTACCGGCTTAGATGTTACCCCGGCTAACAAAATTTCTGAGGAAGTGGATTCTGATGACAATTAAACATTCCGCTTGTCTTTGGTGTTATGAAGGTTTCACCATCGAGCAATTCTGTGCGCAGGGAAAAGCGATCGGATTGGATGCCGTTGATTTACTGACCCCCAAAGAAATAGAGATCGCGGCCGGTTACGGTTTGGCGTGCCCGATGACGACGTTCCCGGTGGCAAAACTTTCAGACGGTAAAGACGTTGGCGGTATCGAGGCGGCTTTTAATCGTCTGGAACATCACGATGCTTTGCTGCCTTTGTATGACGAATATTTAAGGGAGGCAAAAAAGGCCGGTGGAGACAACGTGATTTGCTTCTCTGGCAATCGCGAGGGGCTCAGCGATCTCGATGGTTTGAAGAATTGCGCCAGAGGAATTTCTCAACTGTTACCGTTGCTCGAAGAGTTAGACATGACGCTGACGATGGAGCTGCTCAACAGTCGCGTCGATCACCCGGACTATATGTGCGACAGGACGCAATGGGGAGTCGATCTATGCGACATGATTGGATCGGATCGTTTTAGGTTGCTGTACGACGTTTACCACATGCAAATTATGGAGGGAGATATCTCATCCACCATTCGCAGCCACCATCAATACATCAGTCACTATCACACCGGCGGTTGTCCTGGCAGAAACGAGATTGATGAAAGCCAAGAGCTGTATTATCCAGCGATCATGGATGCGATTCTTGAAACGGGATACCAAGGTTACGTTGCTCAGGAGTTTATTCCTAAGTCCGACGATCCGATTGGCTCACTCGCCGCCGCAATCAAAGTGTGTACTCGTTAGCGACGGTTGCCAGTTTTGAAAACGGCGGTGGCGGTGATGACCGCTTAAAACAGTCGCATGGTGCCACAGCAGACGCAGCGTGTCGGGCGGAAGACCAAGAATAATCCCAGTGTTGCGATCGTGAGGAATCCGAAAACGAAGGGAGAAAAATGAGCTGGTTTGTGAATGTCATCACGCCAGCAACTGCGGCAGTTTTTGACCGCTTCGTTTTGAGGTTGTGAAAGAAGATCCTGCGACATGGCGTCGGCGTCCTCGTCAAAAGCAATTAAGAAAAGTTAGTTTGAACAGAAAAGTGGTTGGGGGGTATCTGATCTAAGCATCGCTTCGCCAATAGCGAAATGAGAGCTGTAATAAAAGATGTTATCGGATCGCTATAAGTCAAATTCAAAAAACGATTTGCGCAGGGGTTAAACTCTGCGCAAAACGACGATTCGGCGGCATCGGACGCGCAAAAAAGAGCCGCTTATGCCACCTCCGGCTTCGAAAGATTAGGTCAATTTTAGTAGGCGGGAGCTCGAATCAGCGAATTTTTCCAGTGTTTTTACGCGAATGGGGACGTAGAAAGGGGGGCGGCTTCAATTTGGCGATAATTTTGATTTGTCATTCGTTATCAGACCTTTAGCGTGATTAAATAGTCCTTGACGGCCCTTGGTCGTGAGAACTCTCCTAATCGTTAGAGTGCGAATAATCGCAATATTGCTCTGCGTGGCCAATTTAACGCAGGCAAATTACGTTTATACTAATTCTTTACTGCGGTGGGCTGATCTTAGATAGCGCTGAGTCGCGGCATTGAATAAAGTTAAGTGGTGATTAAAACGATTACAGACTCGAACTCAATGCCCAGTTCGTATCCGTCGAAAACTATCAGAGAAACTCCGCGTTTGTGCCTTCTGTGAAGTTTTGCCATTTGCGAATCGCAACTTATTGAAACGATGCTGGAGAACCAAGTTAAGTGAGAGATACATCAAGCCTACTGGCTCCGTTTTCACCACCGGATACGAATTTCGTTGAACGTATTCGTTATTGGGCCGTTGCGACCCCTGACACCGTTGCGTTTCGGTATCTCGAAGGTGACGAAGAAACCGACGTTGTAACCTTCGCCGAATTGGACACGCAAGCTCGCGCGATTGCTGCGCGTCTGGTAGCGATGGGTTTCGCCGGTCAACGCGCGCTGATGTTGTATCCTCCGGGGCTGGATTTCATTCGCGCATTTTTCGGCTGTCATTACGCCGGAGTTATCCCTGTTCCGGCTTATCCGCCCCGACGTAATCGCAACATGGGGCGGATCAATTCCATCTCAGAGAATTGCCAAGCGTCTGTCGCGCTCAGCGTTGAAGCAGTCGCCTCAAAGACCGCTGGGAAGCTCGAAGATGCGCCCGACCTTCGACGCATTCCTTGGATTGCCACTGAAGACATTCCACAGGTCTTAGCCAACGACTGGGTTCCTCCTTCGATCGCCGGTTCAGATTTGGGTCTCATTCAATACACCTCTGGTTCGACCGGTTCGCCCAAAGGCGTGATGCTGACGCACGCGAATCTGATGGCCAACTGCCGAATGATTACCGAGGCGTTCGAAGTTAGAAACAAATCGACGGCGTGTTCATGGCTGCCAGCGTATCACGACATGGGGCTGGTCGGCGGTATCCTCAACCCCAGCTTCTGCGGTGTTACTCAGAACCTGATGTCGCCAGTTTCGTTTTTGACTTACCCCATTCGTTGGCTGCGTGCGATTTCGCGATATCGTGTGGAAGTAACCGGCGGACCCAATTTCGCTTACGCTTGGTGTGCCACCAAGATTAAACCCGCCCAATGTAAGGGGCTCGATCTGTCCTCTTGGAAAGTGGCGTTCAACGGTGCCGAACCGGTGCGGTCGGACGTGATGGATCTGTTCAGCGAAAGATTTGCGCAATACGGATTTAAAAAGGAAGCGTTCTATCCTTGCTATGGGATGGCCGAAACCACGTTGTTGGTAACTGGCGGCGACCCAGATTCCGAACCGATCGTGCAATCCTTCGATAAAAACGAACTTGTGCAGCACCGCGTAGATCCATGTGATATGGATGACGATGATGCGAAGCTGCTGGTCGGATGCGGGCAGGTCTGTCGCGGCGAAGAAGTCGTCATCGTGAATCCCGAAACGCTCAAGCCGCTTCAGGACAATAAGATCGGCGAAATCCTCATCAACAGCCCCAGTAGCGGCATGGGCTATTGGAATCGCCCAGAGGAAACGGCGGCCACCTTCAAAGCACGCATCAACCCCGACGATGGCAAGGATTACGTTCGCTCCGGTGATCTTGGATTCATGCACGATGGCGAATTGTTCGTCACTGGCCGCCTCAAGGATATGATCATTGTCCGCGGCGTAAATCGTTACCCGCAGGACATCGAGACGACGGTCGAGCAATGTCATGAGTGGACACGGTCGGGGGGCGCTGCGGCGTTCGCCGTTAATCGTTGGGATCGCGAACATCTGGTCGTCGTCTGTGAAGTTGAACGGGGGCGCAAGAGCCGAGAGTTTGAAGTCGTGATCAATGCCATTCGCGCTGCGGTCACTTCCGAACACGACCTGCCGCCAGATGCGATCGTGTTGGTTAGAGCGCATAGTGTTCCCAAAACTTCCAGCGGTAAAGTCCAGCGGCACGCTTGTAAGAACAGCTTTAACGACAACGAACTATTAGTCATTGCCGAATGGGTTTCATGGAAAGAAACGGCGGCTAAGGACGTAAAAACCTCCACCGATGACGTATCGGGAGTACAAGTCAATGGAAAAGTTACCGCCGATCATGGGATCAACCCCACAGTGCTCAACGCCGTGTTGACGGTCGTTAAAAGAATTGGCGAAAGCCGTGCCAAAGACCTGAGCGTCGATAGTAACATTGTGCATCTTGGTTTGGATTCGATGGAGCGATTGGATATCGCTCACACGCTGGAGGAAATGTTCGGCGGACGGCTGCCCGAAGACGTCCTCCAAGACGTGGAAACGGTCCGTGAGGTTGCCGAAGCAATCGAAGAACACATTGGAACCGAGTTGGTCGGTGAATTGGTCGGTGATGGCTCACGCCGCCGCTCGCGCATCGAAGGCCCGATTCCAGAATCGTATTATCGCCTTGAAAAAATGCCCGAGTATCTACGGCTCAATTCGCTTCAAGAGAGGATTAAGTCCACCGGCATCCGCAATCCGTTCTTCAGCGTTCACGAAGGTCGAATCAGCGACACAACTCAAATTGAAGGCAGGGAGTTGATCTCCTTCGCCAGCTACAATTATCTCGGACTCTCAGGACATCCGGATGTCAACGCGAGTGCCATCAATGCCATTTCCAACTTCGGCACTTCGGTCTCGGCCAGCCGCATTGTGTCGGGCGAAAAAACGATCCATAAAGAACTGGAAAATGAACTGGCGAACTTCCTGGGCGTCGATGATGTTATCACCTTCCCCGGCGGCCACGCGTGCAATGAATCGGTCATCGGTCACTTGGTTGGGCCTGGCGATTTGATCGTTCACGATAGTTTTGCCCATAACAGCATCATCCAAGGCGCTAAATTGTCGGGGGCCCGTCGAAGACCGTTTGAGCATAACAATTGGAAAGACCTTTACGACATCCTCAAGGACATTCGCGAGGACTACCGACGCGTTTTAATCGCTTTAGAAGGACTTTACAGCATGGACGGCGATTACCCAAATCTGCCCAAGTTCGTCGAGTTGAAGAAACGATTCAAGTGTTGGATGTTCGTCGACGAAGCACATTCGATCGGGACGTTAGGCGATACAGGTCGTGGTGTTGCCGAAATGTTCAACGTTAATCGCGATGACGTCGAATGCTGGATGGGCACGTTGAGTAAATCGTTTGGTAGCTGTGGCGGATTTATTGCAGGCAAAAGCGAACTGATCACTTACTTACGTTACACAACGCCCGGTTATGTTTTTGCTGCTGGGATGCCGCCGGCTAATGTTGGCGCGGCGCTGGGGTCGTTGCGAGTGTTGAGCAAATCACCGGAATTGGTGAAGAAGCTGCAGCACAATTCGCAACTGTTTTTAACGCTGGCCAAAGAGGCAGGGTTGGACACGGGCATGGCTCAGGGAACTCCAATTATTCCCATTATCACTGGCGATTCAATCCGAGCGTTGAAGCTGTCCGAAGCAATGTACGATGCGGGAATTAATGCGCAGCCGATTCTCTATCCAGCGGTTCCTGAGAAAGAGACACGCGTGCGGATCTTCATGACTGCCGCACACTCCGAGAAACAGATTCGCCATTCGGTGAAAACGCTTGCTGCGGCTTGGGAAAAAATTAAAGACGTCGATGTCGAGGCAACCTTGGAATCGGCAGTCATTTAGTTTATTGCGTGTTTGATGATACTTGGAAAGAAGCTGACGGTTTAACCTTCCTTCACTCGATTCGCCCTTAACGAATTTGGTTTCTGACCGGAGTGTCGTGATGGTTAAATCGAAGTGCTTCAGTAGCTGAGACAGCGACTGTGCTATCGATAGTAAAGCTGCTGTCCCCAGCTGCTTAAGCCGATGGCTTACCCGC
>ENA-ORXT01002329-ORXT01002329.1-marine-metagenome-genome-assembly--contig:-NODE-2329-length-22973-cov-41.941431_pt1 | contig 22973 bp, 15 predicted proteins | sample MGYA00237868_ERZ511482 | MGnify/ENA metagenome assembly ERZ511482
GCCCCACCGGTATCACCGGATTTTCGTGGCTTGGCCATCAGTCCCCGTAATCCACACAACTGCTTAATCTGTTGTTTGGATCCACGTGCTCCGGAATCAAGCATCATATACACGGAGTTAAATCCTTGCTTATGTTCTGCTAATTCATCCATCAGGTTTTCGGTGATCTTATTATCCGCAAACGTCCACTTATCAATAATCTGATTGTACCGTTCGTTGTTGGTAATCAGTCCCATGTTGTAATTATCCCACACTTCATCCACTTCTTTCTGAGCGGTAATCAGCGTCGACGCCTTTTGCGTTGGTGTGATCAAATCTCCTAAGTTAAAGGATAGACCTCCTTTGAAAGACCAGTAAAAACCCATTTCTTTAATCGCATCCAGGAAGGTTGCAGTCGTTGGAAAATCGGTTCGCTCAATGATATCCATGATAACCTTTCGCAGGTTTTTCTTGGTTAACAATTGATTGATAAAAGGTACCTTTTCTGGTGTTGCCTGATTAAAGATCACCCGTCCAACGGTCGTTTCTGTACGCTTCAGACCAAAAGTTCCGTCTTCATTTTCAAACTTGACTTTGGCTTGAATCTTCGCGTGTAAATCAACTTGTCCTTCGTTGTGCGCGATGAGTACTTCCTCCGTGCTATAGAATTTCATTCCTTCACCCCGTACTGGCTCTTCCTTACTGTTGGTTCTTTCTTTGGTCAAGTAATATAGACCCAAAACCATATCCTGGGAAGGCAGCGTAATCGGAGAACCATCCTGCGGGTTTAACATATTGTGGGCAGCAAGCATCAATACTTGTGCTTCCAGAATAGCCGCGTGACTCAACGGTACGTGTACCGCCATTTGGTCACCATCAAAATCCGCGTTAAATGCACCACAAACCAATGGGTGCAACTGGATTGCCTTTCCTTCAATCAACGTAGGCTGAAAAGCCTGAATCGAAAGACGGTGAAGGGTCGGTGCCCGGTTAAGCATCACTGGATGACCTTTTAGAATATTTTCCAGGATTTCCCAGATAACTGAATCTTTACGGTCTACTAATTTTTTGGCAGATTTTACCGTTTTTACAATCCCTCTTTCAATCAATTTACGGATTACGAAAGGCTTGAATAATTCGGCTGCCATATTCTTAGGAATACCACATTCGTGTAGTTTCAAGGTAGGTCCTACTACAATTACAGAACGACCAGAATAATCCACACGCTTACCGAGTAAGTTTTGACGGAAACGTCCCTGCTTACCTTTAAGAATATCACTCAAAGATTTTAGCGCACGTCCACCTTCCGCTTTTACGGCGTTGGATTTTCTACTGTTATCAAATAGAGAATCAACGGCTTCCTGGAGCATTCGCTTCTCATTTCGAAGGATTACTTCCGGTGCCTTAATTTCTAATAATCGCTTTAGCCGGTTATTACGGATAATTACTCTACGGTAAAGATCATTCAAATCCGAACTCGCAAAACGTCCACCATCCAAAGGTACCAATGGTCGCAATTCCGGTGGAACTACGGGTAGGTACTGAATAATGGCCCATTCGGGTCGGTTTTCAATTACTTTTTGTCCATCACGAAAAGCTTCTACAACTCGTAGGCGCTTTAATGCTTCTGACTTACGTTGCTGAGAAGTTTCATTGGCCGCCTGGTGACGTAATTCGTAGGATAAACCGATAAGATCTAGTCTCATCAATAATTCACGAACTGCATCGGCGCCCATTTTAGCGATAAACTTATTTGGATCTTCGTCTTCCAACAACTGGTTGTCCGGTGGTAAAGTTTCTAGAATTTCCAGATACTCTTCCTCGGTCATCAGATCCATCTTGTTGATAGCATCTGCTTCTTTGATACCCGGCTGGATGACTACGTAACGTTCGTAGTAGATAATACTTTCCAATTTCTTGGAAGACAATCCCAACAGGTAACCAATTTTGTTTGGTAACGATTTAAAAAACCAAATGTGAACAACGGGTACCACCAATTTGATGTGTCCCATTCTTTCCCGTCGTACTTTCTTCTCTGTAACTTCTACGCCACAACGGTCACAGACGATACCCTTGTAACGGATACGTTTGTATTTACCACAATAACACTCATAATCTTTTACTGGTCCGAAAATTCTTTCACAGAAAAGGCCATCACGTTCCGGCTTGTAGGAACGATAGTTGATGGTTTCTGGTTTTAGAACTTCACCAAACGAACGGTCCAGAATATCATCCGGAGATGACAAGCTGATCATGATACTATCAAATCCTTTTCTTTGCTTTGGATTCTTTTTAAACATATGGTTATAGTATTTAATGAGGCCATAAAACCTCCACCGGAATAGCAGGAGATTTTATCGCTTCGTTATGGTTGTTGTTATTAATCAAATTTCACGTCCAGGGCCAAACCTCTCAATTCGTGAATCAATACATTGAATGACTCAGGAATGTTAGGTTCAGGAAGATTATCTCCCTTGACAATTGCTTCGTATGCCTTCGCTCTACCCTGAATATCATCCGACTTGATCGTCAATAATTCTTGTAGAATGTTGGCTGCACCGAATGCTTCCAGTGCCCATACCTCCATCTCACCAAAACGCTGACCACCAAATTGAGCTTTACCACCCAATGGCTGTTGCGTAATCAATGAGTACGGTCCGATAGAACGTGCGTGCATCTTGTCATCAACCATGTGCGACAATTTCAGCATGTAGATTACCCCTACCGTTGCCTGCTGGTGGAAACGATCACCTGTTTCACCATCATAAAGGAAAGTCTGTCCCAATCGGGGTAATTTAGCTTCATCGATGTAAGCTTCAATCTCACTCGCCTTTGCGCCATCAAAAATCGGCGTAGAAAACTTAAGTCCCATTTTTTCACCCGCCCAACCAAGAACGGTTTCAAAAATCTGACCCAGGTTCATACGAGAAGGTACACCCAGCGGATTCAATACAATATCAACCGGTGTTCCGTCGTCGAGGAAAGGCATGTCTTCCTGTCGAACGATCCGGGAAACAATACCTTTGTTACCGTGACGTCCAGCAAGCTTATCACCAACTTTCAGTTTACGCTTTTTCGCTAGATAAACTTTAGCCAGCTTTAGTACACCGGCAGGAAGTTCGTCTCCAATACTGATGTTAAATTTCTGACGCTTATATTTACCTACCTCTTCATTTACTTTGATACTGTAATTGTGCAACAATCGAGCAATCAAACTATTGGTATGTTCATCATCCGTCCATCCAGAATAATCCACGGCACTGTAATCAATTTTCTTCATTACGGTACTAGAGAATTTCGTTCCTTTCGGAATCATTTCTTCGTTGTAGATACTTCTTACTCCTTGAGAGATTTTACCTTTTACCAGAGATAACAATTTATCTACTAGAATAGTCTTCATCTCATTCAAAGCGATTGCATGCTGTTCGTCCAGATTTTCCAATAAGTCTTTTTCCTGTGCTTTCTGGACTTTGTCCTTCTTCGCACGGGCAAAAAGCTGTTTATTGATAATGATACCTTTAGTTGACGGAGGCGCCTTTAAAGATGCATCCTTTACATCACCTGCTTTGTCTCCAAAGATGGCCCGTAATAATTTTTCTTCAGGTGTCGGATCAGATTCTCCTTTTGGTGTAATCTTACCAATCAGAATGTCTCCTTCACTAATCCAGGCTCCTACCCGAATAATTCCGTTTTCATCCAAATCCTTCGTCGCTTCTTCACTGACGTTGGGAATATCATTGGTCAATTCCTCTTCTCCCAGCTTCGTATCCCGAACATCCAATTCAAAGTGTTCGATGTGCAAAGAAGTAAAAATATCTTCTCTTACTACTCTTTCCGAAAGTACAATGGCATCCTCAAAGTTGTAACCCTTCCAGGGCATAAATGCCACTTTCAGGTTTTGACCTAATGCCAATTCCCCTTTTTCAGTTGCATATCCATCACAAAGAATACTTCCTTTTTTAACTCTTAAACCTTTCTTAACAATCGGCTTTAGATTAATACAGGTACCTTGGTTGGTTCGACGGAACTTGGTCAGCTTATAAGATTTACGACTGTCCTCAAATGATACTAATTGATCTTCTTCGGTACGATCGTAGCGAATAATAATTTCATTCGCATCCACATATTCCACTACGCCACTACCTTCTGCGTTGATCAACATTCGAGAATCCACGGCAACTTTTCCTTCCAGTCCGGTACCCACGATCGGAGAAGACGGTTTGATTAAAGGCACTGCCTGACGCTGCATATTAGATCCCATCAGGGCACGGTTGGCATCATCATTTTCCAGAAAAGGAATCATCGAAGCAGATACCCCAACAATCTGGTTGGGTGCTACATCCATGTATTCGATTTCTTCCGGTGGTAAAACCGGGAAATCACCATGCTCGCGACATTTGATACGATCCGTGAGGAAGGCTCCTTTTTCGTCGATCGCAGAATTTGCCTGAGCAATTTTCTTAAAATCTTCACCTTCTGCGGATAGATAAATGGCATCCCCTTTCGTAACTACTTTCCCATTTTTAACCTCACGGTAAGGTGTTTCCAGGAATCCCATTTTGTTGATCTTGGCGTGTACACACAAAGTAGAGATCAAACCAATGTTTGGTCCCTCCGGTGTCTCAATGGTACAAAGTCGACCGTAGTGAGAATAGTGTACATCACGTACCTCAAAACCAGCACGCTCTCTCGAAAGACCACCGGGTCCAAGTGCAGAAATACGACGTTTGTGCGTAATTTCTGATAACGGATTGGTTTGATCCAGGTACTGAGATAACTGACTCGTTCCGAAGAAAGAATTAATTACGGAAGATAAAGTCCTTGCGTTAATCAAATCAATTGGCGTAAATACCTCGTTGTCCCGAACATTCATTCGCTCCCGAATAGTACGTGCCATTCTTGCAAGACCTACACCAAATTGAGCATATAACTGTTCACCTACCGTACGTACCCGACGATTACTCAAGTGATCAATATCATCAATCTCTGCTTTCTGATTCATTAGACGAACCAGGTAAGTAACGATTTCGATAATATCTTCTTTGGTCAATACCAGCGTTTCACTAGAGATATCCTGTTTTAGTTTACGATTGATCTTGTAACGACCAACTTCTCCCAGGTTATATCGCTTGTCAGAGAAGAACAATTTGTCGATAATACCACGAGCTGTTTCTTCATCCGGTGGATCTGTACCACGTAGTTGACGGTAGATATGCTGTACCGCTTCCATTTCTGAACTGGAAGGATCTTTTTGCAGTGTATTGTAGATAATTGAGTAATCCTCTTCAATATCTTCTTTCTGTAGAATGATGGTCTCCGTTGTTGCTTCGACGATCAATTGTACATTTTCCTCGTCCAGCACTACATCTCTTTCAAGAATAATTTCGTTACGCTCAATGGTAACTACCTCGCCCGTATCTTCATCAACGAAATCCTCATTCCATTTTTTCAAGACACGCGCCGCTAGTTTACGACCGATTGCTTTTTGGAGTGACTTCTCGTCCGTTTTGATTTCTTCCGCCAAGCCGAAAAGATCAAGGATAGATTTATCAGAATCAAATCCAATTGCTCGTAATAAAGTAGTAACGGGGAATTTTTTCTTACGATCAATGTATGCATACATTACCGTATTAATATCCGTTGCAAATTCCATCCAGGCTCCTTTAAAAGGAATCACTCTGGCGGAATAAATTTTTGTTCCATTCGGGTGGAAACTCTGACCAAAGAATACGCCGGGAGAACGGTGTAGTTGAGAGACAATCAGTCTTTCTCCACCGTTGATCACGAAGGTACCTTTAGGAGTCATGTATGGAATATTTCCTAGGAATACATCCTGTACGATGGTCTGAAAATCGACGTGTTCTTCGTCGTTACAAGACAATCGCAATTTTGCTTTCAAAGGAACACTGTAAGTCAGGCCACGGTGCATGCATTCTTCGATGCTGTAACGCGGAGGATCTACAAAATAATCCAAGAATTCCAGTACGAAAATATTTCGCGCATCGGTGATGGGGAAATTTTCCTGAAAAACCCGGTAAAGACCTTCTGCCATCCTGTTCTCGGGAGTAGTTTCGAGCTGAAAAAATTCAACGAAAGATTTCAGTTGAATTTCGAGCAGATCGGGATACTGGGAGGCCAGTCTAATTTTACCGAAGTTTACTCGCTGTGGAGTGCCGTTTGACGCCATAGAGAATTGTTTTTTATTTCCAGCAATTGAGGAAAAAATTTCCGATCTTACTGGTACGTTTAAATGCCATAATTTGAGTCGGTATCCAATTTCAATAAAAACAAAGAAAAGGAGGAACCATAGTTTGCTCGTTTACGAGCTATAAAGACGGCAATAGGCCTAGCCAGTAGATACACTACTGTCTAAGCCTCTTTGCGTCTAGTTTCGTTTGGATAACCAAGTTACCCTGCTGTAGTACGGTAAATAAGTTTGTGCAATGTTAATCATTGGTTGCCTTAAGGTTATTGAAGAATAAAACTCCTGATGGGAATGTTTCCCAAAAGAAAGAATTACTTCAATTCTACCTCAGCACCAACAGCTTCCAGAGCAGACTTAATACTTTCAGCCTCATCCTTGGCTACACCAGCTTTTAATACACCAGGTGCACCGTCCACCAGCTCCTTGGCATCTTTCAGTCCTACACCGAGGATACCTTTAACTTCTTTTACTACTTTTAGTTTAGCGGCACCAGCAGAGTTTAACACTACGTCAAATTCTGTCTTTTCAGCTGCTGCTTCACCACCACCACCACCACCGGCAGGAGCCATAGCTACTGCTGCTGCTGCAGGTTCAATACCGTAATCATCCTTAAGGATAGTAGCTAAATCACTTACTTCCTTTACTGTTAGGTTTACTAACTTTTCTGCGAAATCTTTTAAATCTGCCATAACGAACAGTTTTTTTTAAGTTTGTTTTAAACACCGTAACGTGTTTAAGGTTTGAAAAAATATTTAAGTTGGTTGAAGCTATATAATTGGTTCGGTATCTATTCGTCTTGTAATAACAAGAAAAGACACCAAACAGTTTTACTCTCCTCTTTGCTCCAGAGTTGTCAACAAGCCACTGAGGATAGAACCACCAGATTGAAGCGCGCCGATAACATTTTTGGCTGGAGATTGGAGCAGAGAAATAATTTCTGCCACCAATTCTTCCTTGGATTTGAGTTTACTAAGTTCGGAAATTTTGTCATCTCCGATATAAATTGAAGAATCAATGTAAGCCGCTTTTACGATAGGACGCTCATCTTCACCACGAAATTCCTTGATGATAGATGCAGGGTACTTAGCCGTATCGGTAAACATGATAGCAGTAGGTCCTTTAAGTGCTTCGTAGAGACCAGCATAGTTTTTTTCCTCTGGTGCTGCTTCTAGCGCTTTTTGAACCAATGTATTTTTTACAACACGCATCTCTACTCCTTTTTCGTAGCAAAGTCCGCGTAATTTATTAATCTTTTCAACGGATAACGCAGAAGAGTCGGTAAGGTAGAAAAAAGAATTTTCCGCAAATTTACCTTTCAGTTCTTCGATCGTGGCCGCTTTTTCTGATCTAGTCATGATTTTAATATTTAGACGTTTCGGATAGAAACGATTTATTTAACAAAAGTTTTAGTATCCACCTTGATTCCTGGACTCATTGTACTTGCGATAGTAACTGACTTCATGTAAACTCCTTTAGCAGAAGAAGGCTTCATCTTTACAAGCATGTCCAATAATTCCATTGCATTGTCCTTTAATTGGTCAGGAGTAAAAGAAACTCGACCAACAGAAGAGTGAATGATACCAAATTTATCAACCCGGAAAGAGATCTTACCTTTCTTTACTTCCGTAACGGCAGCACCAACATTAGGTGTTACTGTTCCCGTTTTAGGATTAGGCATCAGACCACGGGGTCCGAGAATACGACCAATTTTACCAACCTGAGCCATTACGTTAGGCGTAGCGATCACTACATCTATGTCTGTCCAGCCGCCCTGAATCTTAGCGACCATATCGTCGAGTCCAACAAAATCAGCACCTGCTGCTTTGGCTTCTTCTTCTTTATCAGGAGTACACATGACGAGTACTTTTTTTGATTTACCAGTACCGTGTGGTAGAGATACAGTTCCACGTAGTGCCTGATCGGCCTTTCGCGGGTCAATGCCCAAACGAATGTGAACATCAACGGAAGCATCGAATTTGGTACAGTTGACTTCTTTAACCAACGCTACCGCTTCCTCGATAGGATAGAGCTTGTCTGCATCCACTTTGGCTACAGCTGCTCTTCTTTTCTTTGACAATTTTGCCATCATTAAAATTTAAAAAGTGAGGTAATTAGCGCTACATTGATGATCCATTTATTTTCGATCAAAACAAGTAGCTCCCTGTTTATTATCAATGTTATAAGATGAGTATATAAATTTATCTTTATAACAATGCATAGATTTAGATCAGTCGGATGCTTTCATCCGTCCCAAAAACACGATCACCTTAGTTATCCCAAGGTGGTGTTCCCTTTACATTAATTCCAGCGCTACGAGCGGTACCAGCAATCATCTTCATAGCTGATTCGATGCTAAAAGCATTCAGATCTTCCATTTTGTCTTCAGCAATTGCTTTTACCTGATCCCAGGTAACAGAACCTACTTTCTGACGATTAGATTCAGGAGAACCTTTTTTCAGTTTTGCTGCATCCAGCAATTGAACTGCGGCGGGAGGTGTCTTAATAATAAAACTAAAAGACTTGTCCTTGAAAACCGTAATTACAACTGGTAAAACTTTTCCAGCTTGTTCTTGTGTCTGCGCGTTAAAACGCTTGCAGAATTCCATAATATTAACTCCCTTGGCACCCAAGGCAGGACCTACTGGAGGGGCTGGATTTGCCGCGCCTCCTTTGACCTGGAGTTTTATGAAACCATCTACTTCTTTTGCCATTTTAAAAAATTGAATAAGTGAGGTAATTAGCGCTATATCAGCAATTATTTACTAATAATAGCTCCCTTAAATATGTTAGACATTATCCGACGGGTAGTCAAATAAGGTTTTAACTTTGTTTATCAACCTGCATAAAGTTGAGTTCTACTTCCGTTCCACGGCCAAAAATTTTCACGATTACTTTCAGCTTTTTCTTCTCCTCGTTTACTTCCTGAATTTCACCGACAAACTCATTGAAAGGACCGTCAATAATTTTGACTGTTTCTCCTACTATGAACGGTTCGATTAGTGCTTCGCCGATATCCTGCGAGTCATCTACTTTACCGAGCATGCGATTAGCTTCCGATGGTTGCATCGGAATAGGATTATTTTTACCAAGAAAGTGAATAACGTTGGGAAGGTTGGCAATTTTTTGTACCATATCTCCTCTGAACTTCGTGTGAGAAGCTTCAATAAGAATATAGCCAGGAAGAATATTTCTTTCCTGAATAACCTTTTTGCCGTTTCGAATCTTATATACTTTTTCGGAAGGAACCAGCACTTGCGTAACAAATTCTTTCCAGTTTGATCTGGTAATCTCCAGTTCGATTCGTTCCTTTATCTTTCTTTCCTTACCGCTAATAACACGCAGTGAGTACCATCGTAAGTCTAGGCCTTCGCTCATGTTTGACTGTTGTGACTATGGTTTTGTAAGTATGGTTAAAATATGATCTTTGTACGTTGTACTTTTCTAAAAATTACCGCCGGGATAGATAAAATCCAGACCATTTTTAGCAATTAAATCCATGACAAAGATAATCAGAGAAATAATTAGCGAAGCGACCAGTACGAGTACGGTGCTCTGCAATAAGCTAGTCCAGGTAGGCCAGGTAACTTTATTTACCAGCTCGTGGTAACTTTCTTTAACGTAAAGTGATATTTTTTCCATAAAACAGTTTTTAGCACGGGCACTAGGATTCGAACCCAGATCAAAGGTTTTGGAGACCTCTATTCTACCATTGAACTATGCCCGTGGATAAGATAAAATATTTGAATTTTCAAAAAGTAATACTATTCAGAAAACCAAACGTTCAATCTTAGGAAACGACTTCCTTTAGCCGATTAAATTTAATGGAACAAGGAATTTCGAATAACCACTTGCGCGTGCATTCAAAATTCCTTGTTATTTATTAACATTGACGGTTAAGTCAATGCGGTAGCATGGATGGATTGGTTATCTTACTCGATAATTTCCGTAACCTGTCCTGCTCCTACTGTACGTCCACCTTCACGAATTGCAAAACGCAATCCTTTGTCCATTGCGATGGTGTTGATCAATTTAACTTCTAGAGATAAGTTATCACCAGGCATAACCATTTCTACGCCATCCGGTAATTTGATATCACCAGTTACGTCAGTTGTTCTAAAGTAGAACTGAGGACGGTAACCGTTGAAGAAAGGCTTGTGACGGCCACCTTCATCTTTTGATAAGACATAAACCTCTGCTTTGAAATGTTTGTGAGGCTTAACTGAACCAGGGTGGCAAATGACCATTCCACGCTTGATTGCTTCTTTTTCAATACCTCTTAAAAGAATACCAGCGTTATCACCAGCTTCTCCTCGTGTAAGGATCTTACGGAACATCTCTACTCCCGTTACAGTAGAAGTCAGTGGCTTTTCACCATCTGCTTGCATACCAATGATTTCAACGCCGTCACCGGTGTTGATTACACCTCGCTCGATACGACCAGTAGCAACTGTTCCACGACCAGTGATTGAGAATACATCCTCAATCGGCATAAGGAAAGGCTTGTCGACATCACGTGGTGGCTGAACAATATCTTTATCACAAGCAGCCATCAATTCCAGAATTTTTGCTTGTGCATCCGCATCGTCCTCTAGTGCTTTTAAAGCAGAACCAGCAATAATTGAAGCGTTGTCTCCATCAAATTCGTACTGATCTAACAGTTCACGAACTTCCATTTCTACCAATTCCAGCATTTCTTCGTCATCGACGAGATCTACCTTGTTCATAAAAACTACGATATTAGGAACTCCTACCTGACGTGCTAGCAGGATATGCTCACGAGTTTGTGGCATAGGTCCGTCTGTTGCCGCAACAACTAGAATAGCGCCATCCATCTGGGCAGCACCCGTTACCATATTCTTTACATAATCCGCGTGACCTGGACAGTCAACGTGGGCATAGTGACGATTAGCCGTTTCGTACTCTACGTGTGCGGTGTTAATCGTAATACCTCTTTCTTTTTCTTCAGGAGCGGCGTCAATAGATGAGTAATCCATTTTTTCAGCCATTCCGTCTTTGGACAGCACGTAAGTAATTGCTGCTGTAAGGGTCGTTTTACCGTGGTCAACGTGCCCGATGGTGCCAATATTAAGGTGTGGCTTGTCCCTTGAAAATGTTTCTTTAGCCATCGCTTTAGCGTTTTTATGAAATGAAAATAAAATTAATTAAGTACAATTTAAATACAGTGTCCTAAATGTAGAGCCGATGAAGGGAATTGAACCCCCGACCCCGTCCTTACCATGGACGTGCTCTACCCCTGAGCTACATCGGCGTTGTGTAGTCTTTGTCAATTTTAAATTTTTACCGATGGAAAAATCTAAAATGAACAAAGTGAAATCAGGTAAGCTTCCCACTATTGGGAAGCAACCTAATTTTAGAGCGGGCGATGAGACTCGAACCCACGACCCTCAGCTTGGAAGGCTGATGCTCTACCAACTGAGCTACGCCCGCAAAAGAATTAACCTATGTTAATTTAACTTTTTTGCGATTTCAATTTATAAATGCCTGTAGTGGTAACGGCATTAAAGCAATCTTTTTTGCTTTGCAAAATTTGAGTGGGGGTGGTAGGATTCGAACCTACTCAGCCGAAACAATGGATTTACAGTCCATCCCGCCTCTCCAACTGCGGCGCACCCCCCTAAGGAATATTGACTAAATAAATTAATCGCCAATCCTAAAAAAATTCCTCTTTAATTGGTCTTCCTAAATGGAAGGATCAAAAAAAAACAGGAGCCAATGGAGGGACTCGAACCCCCGACCAGCTGATTACAAATCAGCGGCTCTACCAGCTGAGCTACATTGGCTTGATGTTAAAGTAGATAATAAATTAATTATCTGCTACTAAAACGTTTTGAGATCATTTTCTCAAATGCGACTGCAAAGATACTATTTTTAATAAAAAAGTAAAATTTTCAGCGATCTTTTATTGAGGAATTTTAATAAAAAATTTTTATGTATTCCTAATATTTTTTCAAGTGGGTGCAAAGATCGTTTTTTTTACGTGATTTGTAGGGTTTAACGAAGATTTATAGATAAAAGTTTCCAATGAATGTTGGCGAGTGCCTAAAAGGAAATTAGTAGAAGAGAAAATAAGGGTTATTTGGGCTATCCCTAATACAAAAAAGAAGCGTCTGATCTTTATCGAACGCTTCTTTTTTGATGACTTTAGAGATAAATTTTATGATTTTGCTCTACCACGACGGGCTTTATGTCTGATTAGTTGTCGTCTTAGTGCTTCCACTGCCATATCAATCGATGCTTCGAAAGATTTTTGAGTTCCTTTTACGAAAAGGACACCTCCGGGAATTTTTAGCCTTACCTCAGCGATTTTATCTTTGATTTGCCCGGTATTTTCTAATTTGAGAATCACATTGGCAGAGATGATTCGGTCAAAAAACTGTTCGAGTTTACTCAGTTTACTTTCAATAAACTGGATGAGCTTCTGATCTGCGGAGAAGTGCAGGGCTTGCGTTTGTACTCTCATTGTTTTTAAGATTTGTGGATTTAATTGATAATTAAATCCAGGTTATAAAATTTTATATCAGTAATACTTAATCTGACTTTCCGGCCTTTGGATGGGCCTGTTGGTAGATTTTTTTTAATTTTTCTACGGAGGAATGTGTATAAATCTGGGTAGCCGATAGACTGGCGTGTCCCAGTAGTTCTTTGATGGCATTGAGGTCCGCTCCGTTGTCCGAAAGGTGGGTCGCAAAAGAGTGTCGTAACACGTGAGGACTCTTTTTTTCAACGGTAGTAACCATTCCCAAGTACCTTTTAACCAAATTATATACCATTTTCGGATACATCGGTTCACCTTTATTAGTTAAAAAAAGACGATTATTATTTATTTCTGAAAACGTATTATTCCGTATCTCAATGTATGATCGAAGCAAGTCTGCCAGATTTTTATTAAACGGCAGCATTCGTTCTTTATTTCCTTTTCCTAAAACGCGCATTTGTCGATTGGTAAAATCAATGTCCGCGATTTTCAAGCCAATGAGTTCCGCCCGACGCATTCCGGTAGCGTAGAGGGTTTCTAATGCGAGTTGATCCCGCTTGCCCGCAAAATCATCGGCGAATACAACTTGTTCAAACAGTTGTTGCAGTTCTGCTTTTCTCACTACGACCGGCACTCTACTATTTACCTTGGGCGTTGTAATTTTTAACATTGGATTGTGGGTAATCAAATTCCGTTTTAATAGATATTTGAAGAAAGTCTTGAGGGCAGAGAGTTTTCGACTAACGGTTTTGGCGGTGTGCGCTTGCGAAAGTTCCACCATCCAGGAACGAACGTGCAAGGCTTTAATCTCCGTTAATGGAACGGAACCGTAAATGCTATCAAGATATCGAAAAAACTGATGGAGATCGCTACTGTAGGCAGTGAGCGTGGGGGCAGCGTAGCGTTTTTGATGCTCCAAAAATTTTAGAAAATTATTTAGGGCAGCCATATTGTGTAGTGTCAGAATGTTCTGTGAGATAGAGCTTTTGCCTTATTAAATAGCAAGATGTTCTTTAATTACGATTAAATGTAGTATGAAAATTATTAAAAACCAAGGATATGGGGAAATATTAACAAAAAACAGGAAACTTTTTTTTGGGGAAAGTTTTTATCAAAAGTAGTGTATTGAAATAAACACATTAAAAACTATTATAATTTAATAAATTTACTAAAATACTCCATTTTACCGCTAATTTTCACAAAATAAGTCCCAGCTGGTAACGATTCAACGTTTATTAGCTGTTCAGACAACTTTCTGTTCATTACTAGTTTTCCCATTGAATTATAAATAAAAATATCATCCATATCTTCCAATGAGGCACTCAACTGGAAATAATCAGTTACTGGATTGGGGTAAATAAGCGCCTTTTCTGCAACAATATCAAGTGTAGAGGTAGCTACCTCACAAATCATAGGATCAGCGTTTAATTCTAGAAAATTTTGTGGCGTCAAATCTTTTCCTTCGAAAGCAGGATGTGATAAATTATAACGATCCATGCGAAAGGTCAGGTTTTGATTGGCAGTTAGCTCCGTTCCCTGACCTGCGGGGTTACCACTGAGCAACGGCACCCGGTATTCCCAAACGATCTCATCACTATTATTTACTTCGTAAGCGTAGCCAAATCTTCCGGCTAATATTAAGACGTTTCCATTTTCTAATTGCTGTACGCTGGAAAGTCCACTGGAGTAGGCAATAGGGTTATTATCGGGGTGACTAATTATTCTGGAAAAGGATTCTGGTAAATACGCTAATATATCGCTACTAGGATAATAAAAGTCTGTCAGATTGGGAGTCGTCGTAAGGATATTAGCGGTAGATTGATCCTCCGTAACTCGGTTATTGAATAAACTGATTCTTCCAAAGTCAGCATCACCTGGGATGGCTTCGGGCCTTACCCATTCGCTATCATGCTGAAAAAATAATTGTTGATCTGATGTATTTCCATTTTTGTAGGCCATAGGGTTTCCCCAGCGGAATAATAGATCCCCTCCTCTACCCCACTGGCCTCCCGTATGACTGGCAGCCTCTTCAGTCGTTGTACTGTGATCGATGATCCAAATTTCATTAAAATAAGGAACACTCAGTAATATTTGATCCAATACTGGATTATAATCAATCGCGTTTACGTGCATCCAATCGGGATGACCATCGTGGGTATCCCAGTTGAGGTCGATCAATTCTGGATGATCCACTACGCTGCCAAAATTTTCCTTGCTGGTATCGAGATCCTGAATGAGGTGATCCCAGGCGTGCCATTGCCAAATAATCGAGTCCTGAATTGGATCGTATTCTAGTATTTGGTCTGGCCAGAGTTTCTCCTGCGCTAGCTTTGTGGGATTTCTTCCAGCATGTATTGCTTCTTCACCAGATTTTAATTCCCAGGCGATCATCAGTACATTTCCGTTGGGCAAGACGGCAATATCATGATGCAGGCGTGCTAAATTGGTATTTAATGAATAAGACCAGTTGAATTCGTTTTCCCAGCTGACGCTTTCAATGATTCCTCCTGCACCGCCAGCGAAGATAGGCTCTATTGGTATTTGATCATCTTTTTTTGCTCTAATCAAGTCACCATTATTCATAAGATAAACTGAGTTTCCGGGTCTATTGATAGATTCATCTTCCCAGGTATGAATAATTTGACCGCAGTTGTTTAAAAGATAAGCGGTAGATTGGTTGTGTGGATAGATCAGGTTGTAACCAGGTTGGGTTTGGGAGAAATCGTAAGACAAGGTTCCTACTGTGTTTTGTGTGAATACGGTGAAATAACATCCAACAAAAACTATCAACCATGTACACTTAATTTTCATAACATTATTTTTTATAAAAATCTAATCTGATACGGAATAAATTTACAATAAAAATAAAGCCTAACCCGAAAATCAGGCTAGGCTTTAAGTGAAGTTGTTTAAATTAGTAGAAAATATTACTGTGGCGTCATGGTAACGGTACCTTGGTCACCATATCCATTTAGCCAAGAATAAGTAATCACACCGGTTGCTGGATCGACAGATCCGCTTCCTTCTAAGGTTTCACCAAAAGGCTCTGAAGTCGTAAGGAACGTAATTTGATCACAAATATCCTCAATTTCACCTTCGTTAGAGGTAGCAGTGATACCATAGATATCATACCATTCTAGATAAAGACCGCCACTCCAATCTGAGATATCATATTTCCCACCACCAGCGTCAGTTAAAGTAACGACACCAGTTACCGTAGTTTCATCAGGACAACAACCATCTGTAGAAGTTCCTGTTGCTGTTACAGCATAATCTCCTGCTAAAGTAGAAGGACAACTTACCACAACGCTTAAAGTCTTAGTACTTTTATACGTTCCAGAAGCAGTAACCACATCTTTGAAACCATAAGTAAATACATCTCCCAGCTCCATATCAGCCAAAGTGCTTCCAACCGCAGTAGCAGCTTCTTCCAAGTTAAAAGTAAAAGATACAGGGAAACTAGTAAATGTTTCTAGATCCACAGGACTAGCACCATTAAGAGAAAGCGTTAAAGTAGAGGAGCTAACACTTTCACCTGCTGTTGAAAAAGTGAAAGTGTTTGTTGCCGCAGCAGGGTCAACAAAATTATAAAAGCCAGGAGTAGATCCTGAAACATTCATAATGGCACCACGCTTATTGGCATCCGAATCCAGATCACCAAATGTTCTTTCTTCTTTATCACAAGAGGTCATAAATAACCCGAGTGTTAGGAGAAACAGTATAAATTTTAAATTATTATTCATCTTAAATTTTTATTTTTTATTTAGAAAATCAACTAATTTAATAAGATCATTCTTACTTTTAAATTTCACTTTGTTTTTAGAAAAGTAATTCTTAGCCTTGCTAAATTTTGAGAACAATCGTTCTCCAGCTTTTCGCTTACTTGGCACCTTAGAAATTTTATTATCTACTAAAATATAATGCTCCTCTTTTGTTACCAGCTTAGCCTCCTTAAATCCAGCGTCAACTGCAGGATTATAGGTATTACCTACGTTTTTGGCTGTGTAATAAACTAGCAGCTGAATTTCACCATCTGCAATTACTTCAAAATACGTAGCTGGTTTGTCCCAATTTTCCGGCTTTAATGCTAGAAAATTACGGTCTTCTTCTACCGTATGAATAGTGAATCCTTTCACAATTCCCATAGGAGCAACCATTACTTTGCGGTCGATATTAATATTTACTTCGTTATTAAGTATATCAAACTTGGTAAAATATTGATTTTTTCCCATGGTGCCTTCTTCATTGGTAAACGTAGCTGGCAACCAAGTATTCAAAAGAAAATGCTCATGTATAATTCCTTTTTCTCTTAAATCGAAAGTTTTTAAGAATCCTGGACCGTATTCCCAAGCCATGGAGGGATTAACGTTTTCATCAGATTGAGTAAAACCTACCAAAGGTAAAACGAAAAAAAAGAAAAATAACTTAACGTATAACATTGTAAAAATTTTGAAGCAGTGAAGTAAGAATCGGAACGATTCCGATCCTTACTTTATTGATAGAATTAAATCTTATTATTCGAATGCCCATAAAGTAGCATCCAGTAAAGCACCACCCTGTCGGTCTTTAGCGGCTTGTACGTTAGCAGAGTTGGTTGAACCTTCAGACTCCGGATATAATAATCTTTGTGGGATTGCACCAGAAGGATTAAAACCATTGGTATTCCCTGGAACAGGGCTTAGCGCCGGATATCCAGTTCTTCTCCAGTTAGTCCACGATTCGTGGAAATTAAATCCGTAGTAAGATTTGTATGCTTCTGTCATGATTTGCTCGATAGCACCTTCCTCATCAAGTCCAGATAAATCACCAGCATCTGCTACATATCCAACAGTATCTGGAACACCAACTAATCGAAGACTAGCTTCGATACCTTCAGTTAGCGCATCAGATGCATCTCCACCAGTGCGAGCTAAAGCTTCTGCTTCCAGAAATTTCAATTCTACGTAAGAAATCAATGGAACCGTTGCATCGCTTTGTGCCCATCTTAAGCCATCACCGAAAAATTGCCAGAAAGTACCATCGAAAGTAGCATATGCAGGTAATCTTGGATCGTCTGACAACATACCAGCAAAGTCTTCGTGGAACATTAAAGTAGAAGGTCTGTCGATTCCAAATTTGGCCAGTGACCAGTTTGCAGTTACAGAAACATCAAAAGTAAAGTTAGGCTGATCCGCTTCAGCAAAAGCCGATCCTAACTGCGTAAGTGCAGCAGCAGCAGCTCCTGAGTTGCGATTAATGGTATGCATTAAATATCTAGCTTTCAATCCTCTCGCTGTTGCTATCCACTTGTCAGTATCTCCGTCGAAAATTAAATCTCCTCCAACATATCCACCTCCAATTTCGGCAATTCCTTCATCTAACAAACGTTGTACGGAAGCATAGATAGATTCCTGAGAATCATACGCGGGTTTTAGGTTCTCACTTCCTTTGAGAGCCTCATTAAAGGGCATATCTCCAAAAATAGAAGTAGCAATACCTAATTGATTGGCCATAATAATTTTGGCTACTCCTGAATAAAATGGAGCACCTTCCTCAGTAGCCTGGTCGATAATTACCTGACAAGAACGCAGTGCACCAGTATATAAACCTGTACCCCAGTAAGCATTAATCACATCTTCTCCAATCACATAGTTGTAGTACTGTAGCTGTTGCGCATCAATTCCTCGAAATTGCTGGATCACCATACCTGCGATTCGATTTTGATTGGTTCCAGCATTAAAAACTGCCTGTACAAGTACTTCCGGTAGCATCAATTGAAGATCAACTGATGTTGGATTGTTTGGATCTATGTTAAGTTCGTCTAACTTTTTCTCGCAGGAACTAAATCCAAGGCAGAGAATAGCCAGCGCCATAAATATTTTATATTTCATCTTATGATATATTTTAAATTAATAATTTCGTTGCAATAAATCCACTTTCTTAGAAAGTAAGATTTACCGTAACGTTATAACTCTTTGCGTTTGGCTGATTGAAATAATCCAATCCATATCCGTTAGATACACCCGTTAGGTTTGTTTCAGGATCAATACCAGGATAATCTGTACTTAACCATAAGTTTCTTCCAGTCAATGTAACTCTTACATCCGCAATGTTAATTTTACTTAGAATTTCATTAGGAATACTGTATCCGATACTCACATCACGTAAACGTACCCAAGATGCATCATAGATGTTCATTTCTGAAATTCCACCAAATCCGTATCGTACACGGTAGGCGCTAGCGAAACTAGTATTTTCATCTGCTTGAGCTAAAGCTACCGGAGTAGTATTTTCAACAAAATTTGGAGCTTCTGTTGTTCCTGTGTTTGTAACTCCAGGGAAAACGACTACATCATTTCGCTCATCAGCAGACTGCTGAGAAGTTCCAAAATAATCAATGATACCACAGGTACCACACCATACATCACCCCCCTGTCGAATATCCAATAAAGCAGATACGGTAACTCCTTTGTAACTAACCGTATTTCTTAGACCTAAAGTCCAATCTGGGTTAGGATCACCTAACGCCTGTTTGGTAGGATCAGCCAAAGGCCATCCATCAGCTCCAACAATTACATCACCATCATCCGTTCGCTGCCATCCTGTTCCAAAAATACTACTGTAAGGTTCACCAGGAACCAGATCAACAGAAGTAGAAGTAAAACCAGCAAGGAAAACATCTTCAATTCCATCAGCTAAAGATTCTACCGTATTAGTAAATTGATTAAAGTTAGCGGCAACATTCCAGGTAACTCCACCTCTTCTTAATATATCTACATCACCAACAATTTCCCATCCTTTATTTAGAATTACGGCTGAATTCTGGACAGAATTTGCAAAACCAGTAGAAGCAGGAACTTGAACTCTAATAATTACGTCTTCAGATTTAGTATTGTAATAAGTTACATCTACTCCTACCCTTCCTTTGAGGAATTTAAATTCACCACCAATTTCGTAGGTAGTAGACTTTTCAGGAGTCAAAACAGGGTTTGCTAGTAAAGTGGATCGTTCGAAGGAATTCGTTCCAAAGGCAGGGAAAAGAACCCCATCAGCAAGGAAGCCATCACCAAAAGATTCCGCTTGAACAAATACATTTTGAGTAGCGTAATTAAACGCATCGTTTCCAACTACACCGTAGGAAGCCCTTAATTTACCGTAAGAAAGGATATCATTCCGTCCAATGTTAAATGCCTCCATTATCTCTAACCCTAAAGAAGCGGAATAAGACTGATAAGTATTGTTCTCAGTCGGTAAAGAAGAAGACCAGTCATTACGGAAAGAGAAATTAGCGAATAAAAATTCATTAAACGCTAAATCCGCAGTTGCATAAGCACCATGAACTCTTTTTCGGTCAATAAACTCAGAGGTAATTACATCAGTGGTATTACTGATATGGTAAAAATCAGGCGCAGACAAGGTAGTTCCTGTAGTAATACGATCCGTTGATTGGTTATCATAAATATTATAACCTATAACTCCTGATAGCTTTAGATTATCCATTAAGTTTTTGTTATAACCTAAAATCACATCCATATTTACATTTCGTAAATTGATATTACGGTTGGACACAGATCCAGGGTTAGAACCGAAACTACTTGGTCCTTGATTAATATCGAAGGCACTGATTCTTTCATCCGTGTAAGTATCCAACCCTAATCGGTAGCTCAGGAAGAAAGCATCCGAAAGATCATATTTCAGATTCATATTACCGATTACTCGGTTTACGTTATCAGATCCTGGGTTTTTATTCGCTGTCCAATAAGGACTATCATAAATACCATTACGGTAAGATCGCTGTGTACCATCGGAGTTTAGGTAAGTAGTAGGGTCATCTGCTGCAGCTTGTCCTACCTTTCCATTTCCGTTATCAAAAGTAGGAGCCGTACGCAATAATCCTAACATTACTCCTTGTAAGTTGGAACCTCTCTGAATTCGGTTTCCACCAGAATTAATGTAGGCCATAGAAATTCCGGCCGTTATTTTATCGGTTACTTTAGTACTTGTATTTACTCGAAAAGAATTACGCGTAAAATCGGCATTAGGAACAACTCCCGTTGAATTTAAACGAGCAGCTGAGATAAAATAATTGGTCGTTTCCGTTCCACCAGATACACTTGCGTTTAGATCAAGCGTCTGTCCATTCACAAAGAAATCTTGCTGATCAAAAGCTTGTGCTGCTTGGCCGTTTCCTTCTCCTCTTGGAACCAGTCTTCCTTGTTTGGAAAAGAAATAATCTGTAGCACCATCATATTCTAAATCAGAGATGAGTGGTCCCCAGCTAAAACCGTTACCAGTTTCAGGTCCTAGATACGTTGCAGTACCATTTGAGTAACGACCTTGTGCGTAAGTAGATTGTAGCTCAGGAAATTTGTTTACCTGATCTACACTGTAGGAAGCAGAGATACTTACTCTTGGCTTGCCTGCTTTTCCTTTTTTGGTCGTAATAACAATGGCACCATTGGCCGCTCGTACTCCAAAAAGAGAAGTTGCAGAAGGTCCTTTTAGTACAGTCATAGACTCGATATCGTTAGGGTTGATATCCACTACTCGATTAGAGTTATCCACACCGTCTGTTCCGTTACCAAATTCCGAGTTATCAATTGGCACTCCATCTACCACAAACAATGGCTGATTGGACTTCTCGATTGAAACAGAACCACGAATACGAATACTGGAAGAGGCTCCGGGAGAACCGGCAGAACTTGTTACCTGTACACCCGCAACTTTTGAGTTAAGGGCATCTACGAAGTTTGTTTCTTTAGCTCCCAATACTTCATCAGGATCTACATTCTGTACGGCATAACCGATTGTCCTTTTGTTGGCTTCAAGACCAACTGCAGTTACAATTACTTCGCTAATTGCTACCCCTTCTTCCAAGGTAATATTTAAGACATTTGACGCTCCTAATGTCTCTTCTAATGTTCCGTATCCTGTGTAAGAATATATCAAAACATCTGAACCTGCTGGAACATTTAATGAGTAGCTTCCATCAATGTCCGAAGTTGTACCTACACCTTCGGCACCTTTGACAACAACACTTGCACCAATAAGTGCTTCGCCTGTGTTGTCAGTTATGGTACCGGTAATTGTTCTCTGTGCCAACATAGTTCCTAGGGCACAAAAGAATAGCACTAAAATTAGTGAGAGTTTTTTCATACTAATCCGATTTTAGTTAAAAAAATTTTAAAAATTAAGTTATAAATTGTTCAATTCAGTTCTGTAGTTTTTCGTATTGCTTTGATTTTGACAATACACTCATTTTGTTTTGCATGTAGTTTGTATGAGTACTATTTCAGGGTAGTTCTCGTCTTTTTTACTAGTAATAATTAGGTTAATTAAGTCAATTGCAAAATTAACCGTATCAGCACCTAGAGTTTATTTAGGGTGAAACAATTAATTGTATGCAAACGATATATCTAAGTTTTTGAAAAATAATCCAATTTCATTTTGTCTTTTAATTTAGACAAATAAATTAAAATAGTGTATCAAAAGGTGAATGATATTGAAAATTTTGTTAGCAAAAACCAGCTAAGGTTCTTGAATATTGATGTTCTATGGGTTGGATGTGTTTTACTTTAATTGCTACTTGAACGATAGCAAATGTTGATTCGCTGCTCTCATTTAACAACTTTTTAACACTCAAGAAAATACGAATTTATACATTTTACCGTTAAGCGTCTAATATTTTCCGACTATTTTAAAATTTGAATAGGGAAAGGAATTGAAAAAAAATCAAGAACTTCTTTGTAATGTTTTTTTATCAAAATCATTTCAACTCTCTTAAATATAATTGAACCGTATTGTAAAGTCCGTAATATAATGCATCTGAAATAAGTGCTTGACCAATCGAAACTTCCAATAAATTGGGTACATTTTCTTTGAAAAATCGCAAATTATCTAAGTTCAAATCATGTCCTGCATTGATTCCGATTCCTATTTTATTCGCAACTTGTGCCGCTTCAGTAAATGGTTTGACCGAAGCATATTTATCTTTTGTATAATTTTTCGCAAAATCTCCTGTATATAATTCAATTCGATCTGCGCCCACCTTTTTTGCTCCTTCCACCATTTTTCCTTCAGGGTCAACAAATAATGAAGTTCGAATTCCAGCCGCTTTTAATTTCGAAATTATTTCTGTCAAAAAAGTTTCATGTTCAACAGTATCCCAACCATGATCTGAAGTCAATTGATTGGGATCATCGGGTACTAAAGTGCATTGGTGCGGCTTGTTTTTTAAAACTAAATCCATAAAATGTGGTGTCGGATTCCCTTCGATATTAAATTCTGTTTGGACCAATTCTTTTAATTTTGGCA
>ENA-ORXT01002330-ORXT01002330.1-marine-metagenome-genome-assembly--contig:-NODE-2330-length-22969-cov-6.989429_pt1 | contig 22969 bp, 21 predicted proteins | sample MGYA00237868_ERZ511482 | MGnify/ENA metagenome assembly ERZ511482
GAGTCAATTAATATCGATATTTTCGGAGGTCTCATGGTCGCGTGGGCGCAGTACAAGGCAGGGGCGAAAGAGCGCGGCGCGCTGGCCCTCGAACTCTACGTCGCGCACAGCACGCCCGCCGGAGCGCCCGAAGCCGTCAAAGCCGCGCTGCCCGATCATCTCGCCTATCAGGCGACGCTGGAGCGGGCCGGACAGCTCGCCTTCGCGGGACCGATGTCGGACGAGAGCGGCGAGGAGATGGAGGGCATGGGCCTGATCGTCTACCGCGCCGAGAGCATGGACGCCGCCCGTGCGCTGGCCGATGGCGACCCGATGCATGCGAGCGGGGCGCGGACCTATATCCTGCGCCGCTGGATGATCAACGAGGGATCGCTCACCCTTTCGGTCGGCCTGTCCACCGGCGGGACGGTCCTGAAATAAAGGCGCGCTCCATGACCCGTTTCGACAGTCCCTATCCCGACCTTCCCCCTTCGGCCATGACCATCACCGAGCGCGTCTTCGCGGGGCTGGAGAACCGGCCCGACGAGGTCGTGCTGACGGACGGCGTGACGGGGCACACTCTGACGGCGGCGGCATTCATGGACCGGGTCCGGCGGCTGGCCGGGGGCCTGACGGAGCAGGGGTTCGGGGCCGGATCCGTCGTGGCGCTGATGGCGCCGAACATGCCGGACTACTGCGTCCTCTTCCACGCGGTCGCGCTGGCCGGGGGCACCATCACGACCCTCAACCCCACATACACCGCCGCCGAAGTGGCGCATCAGTTGCGGGATTCCAAAGCCGCGATCCTCTTCACGACTTCCGATTTCCTCGACACGGCGCGGACCGGGGCCGAGGGTACGGATGTGGGCGAGGTGGTCGCGCTGTCCGACGCGCCCGGCGCGCGGACCATCGAGGATTTCATGGGCGAGCCGATGGCGCGGCAGGTGCCGGTCGATCTCGATGCGCATACGGTCGTGCTGCCCTATTCGTCGGGCACGACGGGAATGCCCAAGGGCGTGCGCCTGTCGCATCGCAACCTCGTGGTGAATGTCGACCAGATCATCGTCGCGGGCGGCTTTCGCCCCGGCGAAGTGGCGGCGGGATTCCTGCCGTTCTTCCATATCTACGGGATGACGGTGCTGATGAACCTGCACCTCGCGGGGGGCGGGGCGGTGGTGACGATGCCCCGGTTCGACTTGGCTCTGTTCCTGAAGATCTGTCAGGATCACCGGTCGCGCCGCATGTGGATCGTGCCCCCCGTCGCGCTGGCGCTGGCCAAGCATCCGCTGGTCGACGAGTACGATCTCTCGGCGCTCGAACAGATATTCTGCGGCGCCGCGCCGCTGGGGGCGGAGGTATCGGATGCGGTGTCCGCGCGGCTCGATTGCGTCTCGCTCCAGGGCTACGGCATGACCGAACTCAGCCCGGTATCGCATGTCACCCCGGTCGCGGCAGCGGTGTCGGGGTCGTCCGGCCTCGCGGTGCCGGGCGTCTCCTGCCGGATCGTGGATGCGCAGACGGGCGCCGACCTGCCCGCCGGGGAGCGCGGCGAGTTGTGGGTGAAGGGGCCGCAGGTGATGCAGGGCTATCTCGGCAACGATGCCGCCACGGCGGAGACGATCACGCCGGACGGATGGCTGCGCACCGGCGACATCGCGATCATCGACGGGGACGGCTACATGTTCGTCGTCGACCGTCTCAAGGAACTCATCAAGGTCAAGGGCTTTCAGGTCGCCCCCGCCGAACTGGAGGCCGTGCTGGTCTCGCATCCCGGTGTCACCGACGCGGCGGTGATCGGCGTGCCGGACGAGGAGGCGGGGGAGGTGCCGGTCGCCTTCGTCGTCGCGACCGACCCGGCCCCTAGCGCGGAAGAGGTGCAGGCGCATCTGGCCGGGACGCTGGCATCCTACAAGCAGGTGCGCGAGGTCCGGTTCGTCGAGGCGATCCCGAAATCGGCTTCGGGCAAGATCCTGCGCCGCGTGCTGCGCGACCGGCTCGCGGCGCGGGTGTGAGGGCGGGGGGAGGCCACGCCCTCCGCCCTCGCGGGGATCGTCAGGCGATCTCGACGTAGTATCCGACGCCCTCGTAGCTGTACTGGGGCAGCGTGGCGATGACGTTGTCGCGCTCGGCCTCGTTCGCCGTGTAGAAATGGGTGCCGGCCTCGGCCAGATAGAACCGGTAGAGCGCCTCCCGGCCGGGCGCATCGGACGTGTAGGCGTAGTACCCGATCCCCTCGTAGTTGAACTGCGGCAGGGTGGTGGCGACGTTGTCGCGCTCGGCTTCGTTCACCGTGTAGAAATGCACGCCCGACACCGTGTTGTAGAAGCGGTAGACCTCCTCGCCGGTGGTCGGGGTGGCGTTGGTGTCGAAGGCGTTGCCCTCGTAGATGAAGCTGTCGTTCGAGGCGATGACCTGATCGCGCTCCGCGTCGTTGGCGGTGTAGAAATGCGCGCCGGTGGCGGTATTGAAGAAGCGCGACACGTCGTAGAGGCTGTCCTGCGACCCGTTCGAGGTGAGGGGCGTCATGTCGTCGATCAGCGCATCCACCTTGACGTTTACGGTCCCGACCGTCGCGGTCGTGGAGAACTTCTGACCCTCCGACGTGAAGGTGACGGTGTATTCGCCCGCCGGAACGGAGAGGTTGTAGCCGCCCGCGTCCCATGTCTGGGTCGTGAAGGTGCCGGCGCCGCCGGATGCCTGTACCGTGACGCCGCCCTTGCCTTCGCCGATGTCGTAGAACCGGTCGCCGTCGCCGTCGTCGATCACGACGCCGGTGAGCTGCGCCGAGTAGCCTATGCTGTTGCCCATGTTGTGGGTGACGACATCCGTGCCGACGCTCGTGGCGGGGTCATTGTCGAAGAGATATCCGACACCCATCTCGGTGAAGTTGCCGCTCATGATGTTGTCGCGGTGGCCGGCGGGGTCCTGGATACCGGTCGGGGTGGAGCCCCAGTCGATGAAGAAGGCCGCGTGGACGTGGAAGGCGTCGTCCCCGAAGGCGAAGACGTTCTCGCCCACGGTGGAGAAATTGTATCCCTCGTCTGTCACCCGCGTCCCGAGACCCGGCTCGCCAGGCACCTGATGGCTCTGGGTATCGGCGTCGATCATTGCCTGCGAATGCTTCCTGGCCGCATCGCCCAGATCGCCGTTCCAAGCCAGAGGCTCGATCGCCGTGAGGGCGTCGAACTGCTGGCGCAGGATGTCGAGATCGACCTCGAAGAAGGCGATCGCATCCGAGACGTTCTGCGGTGCGTTCGTGACCAGCCGGTCATACGCGCCGCTCGGATCGAGGCGCGCGCGGTTGGTCAGTTCGAGGGTGTACTGTTCGTGGGCGGACGGTGCGGACATGTCTGATTCCTGTTCTGGCAGCTTCGACGATTGATCGTATCGCCGGGATGACTTGCAAAAACCTTTTTTCGGATCGGCGGCATCGCTGGCAGAACCCGTTTGAATCGAATTAGGGCAGCCTCGATTCGCGTACAACGTGAACCGGATGTGCAGTGTATCACGAAAATGCGTGGCGATGCAGAGAATCTGGGGCAGAAACGTGGTGCGGTCGTCAAGCGTTCGGATTCTGACGGATATCGCCCTCCGATCCGGCTCTGTCGGATGCGGCACAAACCCAACATTTTCCTTGCACCCGAAGCACCCGGCCCATCATGGTCGCCGCTGAGCGTCCATCGGCATCCGCGATGCGGGGCAAGGGCCGGAATGCGGGCGGGATACCGGCCGGATACAGGCCAGATACAGGAACGACAAAGGACCGTAGCGTTGAAGACGAGCCTCCTCGGACACGAGATATCCCGTCCCTCCTATATCCCGATCACCGCCTGGCTGCGCCACGGTCCCTTTGCCACATGGCTGGTCAAGGCGGCCCGCCCCCGCAGGCTCGTCGAGCTGGGATCGCATTACGGCTATTCGTACTTCGCCTTCTGCCAGGCGGTCGCCGAGGCAGGCCTCGCGACGGAGTGCGTCGCGATCGACACGTGGCAGGGCGACGAACACGCGGGGTTCTACGACGACGACGAGGTGTTCAGGGCCGTCGAGAAGGAGAACCGGCAATACGTGTCCTTCAGCACCCTCCTGCGCAAGACCTTCGCCGAGGCGCTGGACGACGTGGAGGACGCAAGCGTCGAGCTTCTGCACGTGGACGGGCGGCATTTCTACGAGGACGTGAAGGAGGATTTCGAGAGCTGGATACCCAAGCTCGCCGAGCGATCCGTGATCCTGTTCCACGATACCGAGGTGCGCCGCAACGGGTTCGGCGTCTGGCGCTACTGGCGCGAACTGGTGCGGGAGCACGAGACGTTCAACTTCACGTACCAGCACGGTCTCGGCGTCCTGTTCCGGGGCGACGACCTGACGCCGGAGATGGAAGCCTTTCGCCGCATGAGCCGGGACGAGGCGGGACGCGATGCGATCCACGCCGTCTTCGCCAGCCAGGGCGAGCGCGTGGCGGCGGACCATACCCAGATGGTTCTGGCCGACAGGGCGGAGGAGGGTCACGCGGCCCTGTCGGCCCTCATGATGTCGCTCGAAAACGTCGATCTCGACCCCGAGGGGCAGGTGCAGCGTCTGGACAGGGGCGGCAGGCTGCTGACGCGTTCCCTGCTGACCGCGAAGGAGCAGATCGTCGTAGCCGGGAACGACGCGAAGGTCGCCGCCGCCGAGAACGAGGCGCAGCTTGCCGCCGCCGAGAACGAGGCGCAGCTTGCCGCCGCCGAGAGCGAGGCGAAGCTTGCCACCGTCGAGAACGAGGCGCAGCTTGCCGCCGCCGAAAGCGAGGCTGGCCAGGTGGAACTGGCCCGGTTGCAGGCCGAACGCGACGAGGGACGCAGGAAGCTGGAGCGGATAACGACCGCGCGCAACGATGCGGAGGTCCTGCTGGCGCAGGCGCTGGCCGAGCGCGACCAGAGCCACGCGCAACTGGATCAGACCCGCGCCGAGCGTGACCAGAGCAATGCGCAGCTGGAGCAGACCCGGGCCGAACGCGATGTGTTCTCCACACAGGCCAGCCACCTCGCGGGGGCCGTGTCCGAGCAGGAGCGCGAGGCCGCGCGCGCACGGGAGGAAGGCCACGTTCTGCGCCGCGAACTGGCCCGCACCCGCTCCAAGATCCTGAGGGTCGTGAGCGACCGCGTCAACCACCGCTTCCTGAGATGGCTGTCCTCCAGCCGTTCGCCCCTCGGAACGAAGGCGAAGGAGCGTTTTCGGCGCAGCGCGCTCAAGCGCGATCCGAAGCGCAGCCTCGCCCGGTCCGCCGTTCCTGCCCTGCCCGGCATGGTCCCGGTCCCGTCGCTCCCCGCGCCGTCCGCGCCATCCGCATCCGGCGGGTCGGAGGTGATCCCCGGACGCCGCGCGCCCGACCCCGAGCGCGGGAACGTCCTCGTCGTCTCCCACGAAGCCACCCTGACGGGAGCGCCGATCCTCGCCCATAACGTCGCCCGGGTGCTGGGCGAGCGTTACAACGTGAGCGTCCTGTGCATCAAGCCGGGCAACCTGATGGAGGCTTTCCTCGACATCGCGACCGAGGTGATCGTGGCCGGTCGGGCGCCGCTGCCCGGCGATGCCACCTGGCGGTTGCTCGCCTCCACGCTCGCGGACAGGGACATCGAGTTCGCGGTGACGAATTCGATCGAGTCGGCCTCGATCCTGCCGCTGCTGCACGACATGGATATCACGAACGTCGCGCTGTTCCACGAATTCGCGTCGTTCTACGAGCGGGCGCAGGAGATATTCATCCAGGCCGTGCATCACGCCGACAACGTGGTCTTTTCCACGTCCCTGACCGCCGATGACGCGGGGGTGATGGCCTCGATCGAGCGGACGTCGAAGGTTCATGTCCTTCCGCAGGGCAAATGCGTGGTCCCGGTCGCGAGGAAGGACGACGGGGAGCGCGAGCGCCTGAAGGCGCAGCTTCGTCCCCGGGTCGACGAGGACGCGTTTCTCGTGATCGGCGCAGGGTTCGTCCAGCCCCGCAAGGGCGTCGACCTGTTCATCGAAGTGGCGCGACAGGTGCGCGAGCGGGCGAAGGGACGCAAACCGAAGTTCGTCTGGATCGGCAACGGCTTCGACGACGAGTTCAACCCCGTCCATTTCCTGGCGCTCAAGGACCAGCTGAGACGGTCGGGGCTGGAAGACATCGTGCGTTTCATTCCCTCGACGAGCGAGATCGAGTACGCGTACGAGCTGGCCGACATGTTCCTGCTGCCCAGCCGGCTCGACCCGCTGCCCAATGTCGCCATCGATTCGCTGTTCGCCGGGCTGCCGGTCCTGTGCTTCGACAAGGCGACGGGCATCGCCCCGATCCTCCGGCAATCCGGACTGGGAGAGACCTGCATCGCGGATTATCTGAACACCGCCGACATGGCCGACAGGATCCTGACACTGATCGAATCGCCCGAACTCTACGCGGATGTCTCGGAACGCGGACGGGAATGCGCGCGCCGGACCTTCGACATGGACACCTATGTCGATCGGATCGAGGCGCTCGCGCAGAACACTAACATGCGCAAGGGCAACCGGGAGCGCGACATCGGGATCATGGCCGCCGAGACCCGCTTCGATCCTGGCTACGTCATGCCGCTCGGCAGCGGGAAGACCAGCAAGCGCGACGCGGCGGTGAACTATATCGGCGAATATTCCAATGCCGTGTTCCAGAGGCGACCGGAACCCGGCTTCAACCCCAGCGTCTACGTCTACCACCATCGGGATCGCGGCGACGATATCGGCGGCGTCAATCCCTACAGCGATTTCCTGAGCAAGGGGCGACCCGAAGGGCCGTGGAGCCTTCCGGTCATCCGCAACACGTCGGACGCGGCGTTGACGGATGCGGGCCGGGACCTGAAATGCGCGCTGCACGTCCATGCCTATTACGTCGATGTCCTCGGGACGCTTCTCGGGCATATCGGGGCGAACCGCGCGCGTCCGAGCCTCTATGTCAGCGTATCCGACGAGGATGCGAAGACGAAGGCGCTGAGCATCCTGGAAGGATACGAGGGCGGCAAGGTCGTCTCGGTCATGCCGAATGCGGGCCGCGACATCGGCCCCTTCCTGACCGGGTTCGGGGCCGATCTGGTCGAGGCCTACGACGTCGTCGGGCACGTCCACACCAAGAAGAGCGTCGCGCTGTCCAACGATTCCCTCGTCAGGATATGGACGGATTTCCTGTTCGAGAACGTGCTGGGCGGGGATCGGGGCGGGCCGATGCTGGACCGGACGCTGAACGCCTTCGCGGCGGACGAACGGCTCGGCATCGTCTTCCCGTCCGACCCCAACATGGTCGGATGGTCGCGCAACCGGACCCATCCCGGGCAGATCGCGGAACGCCTCGGCATGGAGGAACTGCCGGTCGCGTTCGACTTCCCGGTGGGCACGATGTTCTGGATGCGCGCGGAGGCCCTGCGTCCCTTCGTCGACATGGGGCTGAAGTGGAGCGACTATCCGCCCGAGCCGATCGGGATGGACGGTACCATGCTGCACGCGCTGGAACGGTTCTTCGGGATACATCCCGTCCAGAACGGATGGAACGCGGGGGTCACGCACGTGACGGGACTGACGCGCTGAGGCGGATCACACAGGCGCCGGGCCGGGAGCGGGAGACGGCGAAATCCGCCTTCGCCGCCTGCGCGGATCGCCGTAGATGCACAACCATGCCGCCGACGCGAGCGTTCGGGACAGGCGAAAGGAACCGCGATGCGTGCTGTCGTTCTCGGGGGATGCGGCTTCATCGGCTCCCATGTCGTCGATGCCCTGCGCGCCGACGGCCACGCCGTCACGGTGCTCGACCGCGCCATGGAGCGCTATCGCGAGCCGCTGCCGGGTGTCGAGTACGTCCTCGGGGATTTCTCCGACAAGATGTTGCTCGCCCGGGTGCTCGACGGCAAGGACACGGTCTTCCACCTCGTCAGCACGACCTTTCCGGGCACCGCCAACCTCGACCCGAAGGCGGACGTGACGGGCAACCTGATCGGCACCCTCACGCTGGTCGAGACCATGGCGTCCCTGGGGATCGAGCGTCTGGTCTTCCTGTCGTCGGGCGGCACCGTCTACGGCCCCGCACCCGGGCATCCCGTCCCCGAGAACTATCCGCTGAACCCCATCAACTCCTACGGCATCGTCAAGGCGACCATCGAGCGGTATCTGGAGATGTACCGCGCGAACCACGGGCTGAAGCCGATCGCCGTGCGGGCCGCCAACCCCTTCGGGCCGCGTCAGGGCAATACCGGCGTGCAGGGCGTGATCGCCACCTTCATGCGCCGCCTGCGCGACGGTCAGCCCGTCGAGATATGGGGCGACGGGCAGGTGGTGCGCGACTACCTCCACGTCGCCGATCTGGCCGCGTTCTGCGTGCGCGCGGCCGGGAGCGAGTTGTGCGGCGCGGTGAACGCGGGGTCGGGGCGGGGCCGGTCGCTGCTCGACATCGTCGCGCTGCTCTCCGAGGTGACGGGGCGGGAGATCGAGCCGGTCTTCCGCCCCGGACGCGGGATCGACGTGCCGTATTCGGTGCTCGATATCCGGCGGGCGACGGAGCGTCTGGACTGGCGCCCGGACACGGATTTCAGGGACGGGCTGCGCGAGACGTGGGAGTGGGTCATGCGGACGCATCCCGGAGCCTGAGCGCCCGCCGGTCCGGACAAGGCCCGTTGTCCTGCGGATGGCGAATGCCTATCACGGTCCGGAAGAGCCACCACGCGAACGGGAAGAGATGACACGGTTCCTGCGGCACGACGTTGCTTCCTCCGACCCGGCACGGCGCAACGCGATGCGCGACGCGGACGCCCTCGACCTCGCGCTGGAGCACGAGGCGGACGAGACCGAACACCGGCGCCGGGAGGTCGCGCGCCTCGCCGCTCTCCACGACGAGACCGTTGCGCACCCGTTCCGCCATGCCGTGCGCATCGTCCTGTGGAGGGTGCTGCACGCCTTGGGCAAGGCCACGCCGCCCCTCTCCGCGCGGCGGGCCGGGCGCTTCGCGAGGTCGGCGGAAAAGCGCGATCCGGTGCGGGCGCGGCGCGTCGACTCCCTCCATGCGACGCGGGAAAGCTACACCGCCATCCTCGCGCAATGGGCCGAACAGCGCGCCGCCGCGCAGGACGCCACCCGCGCCCTCGCCGACAGGCTGGCGAGCGGTCCCCGCCTCTCGCTGATCGTCGCGGTGCGCGACCCCGATCCGCGCCTGTTGCAGGCGACCGTCGATTCGGTCGTCGCCCAGAGCTACCCGAACTGGGAGCTGTGCCTCGCCGAAGACGCGCTGTCGGGACCGGATATCCGGGAAATCCTCGACCGGGCCGCGGCATCGGACGACCGGGTCAGGGTCGCGTCCCGCGACGGGGACGGCACGGCCTCGACCCGGGTGCTGGCCCTCGCGACCGGCGCCTTCGTGCTGCCCGTCGAGCAGGACGGCCTGCTCGATCCCGACGCGCTCCTGAACGTCGCCGACTGCCTCGACGCGCATCCGGACGCGAGGATCGTCTATACCGACCACGACAGGGTGCGCGTCGACGGGTTCCGCCACGATCCGCAATTCAAGCCCGACTGGAACCGCGAACTCCTCTACGGCTACGATTATATCGGCCATCTCCGCGCCTTCCATGCCGCGACGGTCGCCCGGGTCGGCGGGTTCCGTGTCGGGATGGAGGCGGTGGAGGGCTACGACCTTCTCCTGCGCTGCCTCGCCCATGTCGAGGACGGGCAGATCCGCCACATCCCCCGCGTCCTCTACTCGGCCCGCCCCCGCCGCGCCGCGCCGGAAGCGTGGGACGCGGGCGTCCGGGCGGTGAGCGAGGCCCTGTCGGCGCGGCACGAACGGCACATCCCGGTCGAGAAGGCGGCGCTCGATTTTGCCCATGTCCCGCAATGGCCGCTGGACGAGGAGCCGCCGGTCACGATCCTCATCCCCACCCGCGACCGGCTGGACATCACGCGCGTCGCGGTCGAGTCCATCCTGCGCCGGACGCGCTACGACAACTACCGCATCGCCCTCATCGACAATGCCAGCACCGACCCGGCCACGCTGGACTGGTTCGGGGAGGTCGCGCGCCTGCCGAATGTCGACGTGCTGCGCGATGACGGGCCGTTCAACTACTCGGCGCTGAACAACCGCGCGGTGGCGAAGACGGGGGGCGATATCCTCGCGCTGGTCAACAACGATATCGAGGTGATCTCGGAAGGCTGGCTGCGCGAGATGGTCGCCCTCGCCATCCGGCCCGACGTGGGCTGCGTCGGGGCGAAGCTGCTCTACCCGGACGATACGGTCCAGCATGCGGGGGTGCTGGTCGGGCTGGGCGGCGGGCCGACGCATGTCTGGCGGGGCAGGGGGCGCGGCGATCCCGGCTATGCCGGGCGGCTGGCGCTGAGGCAGGAATACGCGGCAGTCACCGCCGCCTGCCTCGTGATGCGGCGCGACGTCTATGAGGAGGTCGGCGGCCTGAACGCCGAGGATCTGGCCGTCGCGTATAACGATGTCGACCTGTGCCTGAAGGTGCAGGAGGCCGGGTATCGCAACCTCTGGACGCCGCATGCGGAACTCTACCATTACGAATCCGCCTCGCGGAAGACGGATACGACGCCCGAGAAGAAGGCGCGGTTCCTGCGCGAACTCGACTACATGGTCCGGACGTGGGACGTGCACGGCTACCGCGACGCCGCCTACAACCCCAACCTGTCGCGCGAGCATGACGACTTCCGCTTCGGCCCTGCGCAGTGGTAGGGATCCGCTGCGGCGTTTACCTTTCGGCGCCCGCCCGGTAACACCGGACCACGGCTGAACGGGAGCGGCGCGCATGGCGGATAGCGATTTCATCCTCTACACCACCGAGGACGGGCGGGCCGAGATCGAGCTGCGCGCCGAGGGCGGGACCGTCTGGCTGACGCAGGCGCGGATGGCCGAACTGTTCGCGACCACGCCGCAGGCGATTACGCAACTGCTCCGCACGATCTACGAGGATGCCGAACTGGTGGAGGAGGCAACCTGTAAGGAACTCTTACAAGTTCGGACCGAAGGCGCGCGGCAGGTGACGCGCAGCCTGCGCCACTACAGCCTCGACGCCATCCTCGCCGTCGGATACCGGGTGCGCAGCCCGCGCGGGGTGCAGTTCCGCCGCTGGGCCAACGGGGTGCTGCGCGAGTATCTCGTCAAGGGCTTCGCGATGAACGACGCGCGGATGAAGGCGCCCGATTGGGACTATTTCGACGAGTTGCTGGAGCGCATCCGCGATATCCGCACGTCGGAGGCGCGGTTCTACCAGAAGGTGCGCGATATCCTGTCGCTCAGCGAGGATTACGACGCGAGGGCCGCCGCCACCTTCTTCGCGACGATCCAGAACCGGATGCTCTACGCCGTCACGTCGATGACGGCGGGCGAACTGATCCGCGACCGGGGCGACGCGAGCGCGCCGAACATGGGCCTGACGACGTGGAAGGGCGCGGGCGCGGGGCGGCCCGTGCGCAAGGGCGATGTGGGAACGGCGAAGAACTATCTTGCCGAAGCGGAAGTGTCCGAACTCAACCTCATCGTCGAGACGTTCCTCAACACCGCCGAACTGCGCGCCAAGCGCCGCCGCACCATGCGCCTTGCCGATTGGGAGAGCGTGCTCGACGGGTTCCTGCAAGGGAACGATCTGCCCCGGTTGCAGGGCGCGGGGGGCATCACGGCGGCGGAGGCCAAGCGCCTCGCCCATGACCGCTACGCCGCCTTCGACACCGCGCGCAAGCAAGCGGCGACGGTGCGGGAGGGCGGCGATCTGGAGGAACTGGCCCGCATCGCCGCCGCCGCCGCCGCCTCGCCGGGCGAGGGTGACGGGTGAGGACGGCGGCGGGCGCATCCGCTACGCTTGCGGGATGACCGATATGACCGATTCGCTTTCCGGCCTCGGCTGGAGCCAGCATTTCCGCGCGCAGGCCGATCCCGACGACCTCTCTCCCATCGGGCGAGTGGGCGAGGTGCATCGCGACCGGATCGTCGTGCGCACGGCTGGCGAGGACGCGGTGCTGATCCCCGAACGCTCGACGGGCGAGATCGCGGTCGGGGACTGGGTGCGTTTCGATGCCGAAGAGGCGCGGGTCCTGACGGTGTTCGACCGCCTCTCCGCCCTGCGCCGCCGCGCGCCGGGCACGTCGGGGCAACAGCAGTTGATGGCCGCGAATGTCGACACGCTCCTGATCGTCAGTTCCTGCAATGCCGATTTCAACCTCGCCCGGCTGGAGCGTTACCTCACCCTCGCCGCATCGGGCGGCATCGCGCCCGTCATCGTGCTGACCAAGGCCGATCTGAGCGAGGAGGCCGACGACCTGCGCCGTCAGGCCGAGCGCCTGTCGCCCGCCGTGGTCGCCGTCACCGTCAATGCGCTGGACGACGCCTCGCTCGACGTGCTGCTCCCCTGGGTCGGCGAGGGTAATACCGCCGCGCTCGTCGGGTCTTCCGGGGTGGGCAAATCGACCATCCTCAACGCGCTGACGGGGGCGCAGGCGGCGACGCAGGGCGTGCGCGAGGACGACGCGAAGGGGCGGCACACCACCACGTCGCGCTCGTTGCTGCGCACCCGCGCGGGCGGCTGGCTGATCGACACACCGGGCATTCGCCAGCTCTCGCTCGTGGACAGCGCGGACGCCATCGACGAGGTGTTCTCGGATGTGACCGACCTGTCGGGGCAGTGCCGCTTCTCCGACTGCCTGCACGAGGGCGAACCGGGCTGCGCGGTCGCCGAGGCCGTGGAAGCCGGAACGCTCGACCCCGACCGCCTGCGCCGCTGGCGCAAGCTGCGCCTCGAAGACCGCTACGGCTCCGAGACGACCGACGAGACCCGCTCGCGGCAGAAGTCGTTCTCGAAGAACGTCCGCGCCGCGACGACGGGCGGGCGGCGCGGGCCGAAGCGGTAGGGGCTACTTCGTTACCCTGCCCAGCGTCACCTCCTCGCGCCGCTCCGTCCCGTCGGGGGCAGTAACCGTGAGCACGGCGACGAGGCGTTCCGACGCGGCGAGGGAATGCCTGTGCTGCGCGACCCGCGCGACCCCGGCCTCGCGGTCCGCCAGCGTGCCGACCTGCACGGTGCTCGACTGCCCGTTCGGGCCGCGCTTCTCGATGGAGAGTGAATAGCGGCCCCCGCCCGCCCTCGGGAAATCGGCATGGACTTCGAGCGTGGCCACCCCGTCCGCCTCGCTCGCGACGATCCACGCGGCGGGGGTGTCGCCCTTTTCGTCGTCATCGGCACAGGCGCCGCCGGGGGCGGCGATCATCAGCAGGGAGGCGAGCAGGGCGCGGAACATGGGCGGTTCTCTCTATCTCGGCGTGACGGGTTCCGGGCGGGAGAAGCAAGAACCGTGCTGGACGGGACCGCCGCTCACCCCCGCGCGGCGGCGATGGACTCCTCCAGCGTGTCGAGCGCCTCGCTGAACACGTTGTCGGGGATGGTGATGGGCGCGAGGAAGCGGATCACGTTGGCATGGACGCCGCAGGTGAGCAGGATCAGCCCCCGCTTCAGCGCTTCGGCCTTGATCGCATTGGTGAAATCCGGGTTCGGCGTGTCGGTGCCCGCGACGTTGAACTCCACCGCGTTCATGAAGCCCGGCCCGCGAATATCCACGATCTCCGGCGTCGTCTCGCGCAGGGAGGCGAGCCGCTGCTTGAGCCGGTCGCCGAGGCGCACGGCCCGGTCGCAAAGCCCTTCCTCCTCGATCACGTCGAGCACCGCATGGGCCGCCGCGATGCCGATGGGACTGCCGCCATAGGTTCCGCCGAGGCCCCCCGGATTGGCCGCGTCCATGATCTCGGCCCGCCCCGTCACGGCGGCGAGCGGAAAGCCGCCGCCCAGCCCCTTGGCCATCGCCGTCATATCCGGCACGATGTCGTGATATTCCATCGCGAACATCCTGCCGGTGCGCGCAAAACCCGTCTGCACCTCGTCGGCGACCAAGAGGATGCCATGCTTGTCGCAGATCCGGCGCAGATGCACCATCAACTCGCGCGGCGCCTCATAGAACCCGCCCTCGCCCTGCACAGGTTCGAGCATGATGGCGGCCACGCGGTCGGGGTCGATATCGGCCTTGAACAGCTTTTCGATCGCGGCAATCGAATCCTCGACCGTGACGCCGTGCAGCGCGATCGGATAGGGGACGTGGTACACATCGCCCGGCATCGCGCCGAAACCCTTCTTGTACGGCACCACCTTGCCGGTCAGCGCCATGCCCATGAAGGTGCGCCCGTGGAACGCGCCCGTGAAGGCGATGACCGCCGAGCGGCCCGTGGCGGCGCGGGCGATCTTGACCGCGTTTTCCGCCGCCTCGGCCCCGGTGGTGACGAAGACGGTCTTCTTGGCGAAATCGCCCGGCACCGCCTCGTTGAGCCGTTCGGCGAGGCGCACGTAGCTTTCGTAGGGCATGACCTGGTGGCAGGTATGGGTGAATTTCTCCAGCTGCGCGTGGACGGCGGCGATCACCTTGGGGTGGCGATGGCCGGTATTGACCACGGCGATCCCGGCAGCGAAATCGATGTAGCGGTTGCCCTCGACATCCCAGATCTCGGCGTTCAGCGCGCGCTCGGCGTAGAGCTGCGTCTGCATGCCGACGCCGCGCGCGATGGCGCCGTCCTTGCGGGTCTGGATCGCGGTATTCGTGGCCATGCCTCTTATCCTTTCTGCGCGGCGCGACGCGCCGACTCATGCGCGGCATCCTGTCATCGTTTTCGCGACATCGCGCAACGGTTTCCGACACCGTACCGAGATAAAGACGGCGAGGGCCGCCCCGTGCGTCGTCTCGGCGATGCCCCTTGATCGCCCGGCAAGAGAGTGCCATGCTGCACTGCAATATCGTAGTGACAGGGGTGCCGGGATGAAGATCGTCGTCATCGAGGGGGATCGGAACCGCGCCCTGATGATCATCGACGGCCTGCGCGAGGCGGGCGATTTCGACGTGACCGTCATCGGCGACGATCCCGGCCTCGCGCGCCGCCTCTCGACCATCAATCCCGATATCGTCCTCATCGACCTCGCCGATCCGCAGCGCGACATGCTGGAGGAACTGGCCCTTGCGACCACCCCGCTGGAGCGCCCCGTCGCCATGTTCGTCGACCGCACCGACGAGCGCGCGACCCGCGCGGCGATCGAGGCGGGGATGAGCGCCTACGTCGTCGCCGGGTTGCAGAAGGAGCGCATCAAGCCCGTCCTCGACGCCGCCATCGCCCGCTTCCACATGGTCCGTCGTATCCGCTCAGAGCTGGAGACGACCAAGGCGGCGCTGGCCGAGCGCAAGACCATCGACCGGGCCAAGGGACTGCTGATGAAGGCCAAGGGGCTGAGCGAGGACGAAGCCTACGCGCTCCTGCGCAGGACGGCGATGGATCAGGGGCGCAGGATCGGCGACGTCGCCTCCGCCCTCGTCACGGCGGCGGATTTGCTGTCATGAGTGCCGAAGCGTTCGAGTGCGGGTTCCTGCCGCTGACCGATGCCGCGCCGCTGATCGTCGCCCGCGAGATCGGATTCGCGGAGGAGGAAGGGATCGACCTGCGCCTGCACCGCGCGCCGTCGTGGTCGACCCTACGAGACCGGCTGGCGCTCGGGGCGCTGGACGCGGCGCATATGCTGGCACCCGTGCCGGTCGCGATGTCGCTGGGTCTGGGCGGGTTGCCCGTGCCGCTGGTGGTGCCGAGCCTGTTGTCGATCAACGGCACCGTCATCGGCGTGTCGCGAGGCGTGGCCGCGCGGATGGAAGGCGAGCGGGGGGATGCACGGACCACGGGCCGCGCGCTGATCGCGGCGGTGGACGGGCCGATCCGCATTGGCGTGCCGTTCCCTTTCTCGATGCATGCGGAGTTGCTCGCGCATTGGTTCGGCGTGCTGGGCGTGACCGCGCCCACCGGCCTCATCGTCCGCACCGTGCCCCCCTCGATGATGGCCGATGCCCTGCGCCATGACGAGATCGACGCGTTCTGCGTGGGCGAGCCGTGGGGGTCGATGGCGGTGGAGCAGGGGGCGGGCGTTCTCGTCCTGCCCGGCGCCGCGATCTGGGCGTTTGCGCCGGAGAAGGCGCTGGCCCTGCGCGCCGAGACCTGCGAGGCGCGGCGCGAGGCGGTCGAGGGGCTGGTGCGGGCGCTGTGGCGGGCGGGGCGCTGGCTGGGCGACCCCGTGAACCGGATGGTCGCGGCGGAGGTGCTCGCCGCCCCCGCCTACCTCGCCATGAGCGCCGAGATCGTCGAACGCGCGCTGCACGGCACCCTCGTTGCCGATGCAGGCGGGGCCACGCTGCACCACCCGCGCCTGATCGGCTTCCACGACGGCGCCGCGAGCTTTCCGTGGCGGTCTCAGGCGATCTGGATAGCCCGGCGGCTGGCGGCCCGCTCCGGCATCGCCCCCGCCGAAGCCGACCGCATCGCCCGCGCCTGCTTTCGCCCCGACATCCACCGCGCCGCCCTCGCCCCCCTGGGCGTCGACCTCCCCGGCGCATCGGAGAAGGTGGAGGGCGCCCTCGCCGAACGCACGGCGGTCGCGTCGAGCCGGGGGACGCTGTTCCTGGGGCCGGATTGCTTTTTCGACGGGCAGACATTCGATCCGTCGGCGTGAGGACGCACAGGTTCCGCGTCATCCGCCCTGAGCGCTGGCCACCGTGCGCCCGGAATCGCGCACTTCCTCGATCGGGTAGACATGGACGAGGAACAGGTAGAAGAATCCGAGCGATATCAGAAGGATGATGACCCCCAGGACCGGAGAGCTGACCTTCATCCCCACCGAGGATATCTCCATCTCCGTCACGGCCATCTCGTCGATTGCCTTGAACGATTTCCAGAACTGCAGGGCCGAGAACGTGACCCCGGCCAGCACCAGCACGATCGTCACCGCGAAGCTGATCTTGGTCGAGAGAAGCTGCCACCGGAAGAGGTCGTGATTGTGGTCCAGCGTGCGCTTGTACTCCCGGTAGAGCGTCCGGCCCAGTTCCGCCCGCATCTCCGACGTCGCATCGAAGGCGAGACCGTTGGCCGTGGCCCTGGTCGGCCCGTCCGGCGCGGGTGCCGTTTCCGCCGCATCGTCACCGCCCTCGACCGCGCCCGCCGCCAGCAGTTGGGCGAGTGCGTCGGACGGGTCCACCCGCTCGGCGGACGGAATATCCATGCGCGTCGACTGCGCCTGCACATGGGATGCCGCGAAGACCGTCAGCGCGACGAGCAGGAGCGCGAAGAACCGGCTCACGGCCTATCCTACCCCCATCATGGTAAGGACGCGCAGGCGCAGAAGGACCTTTTCCTTCGGCGTCGTGGCACAATTGCACGCAACTTCGCTCACCTCGTAGGCCTGTCTGGCCTCGAACGACGACAGCTCCTCGATATCCGCGAGCAACGAGGCCGCGATCCGTTCAAAATCGGCATTCTCGCCGTAGGGATTCTCGATTTCGGGCTGGTACCTCATCACGTTCGAGAAAACCGTGCGAATCTCGCCATCCTCGTACTCGACAACGCGCTTTATGGCCGCCCTTCCCTGGCCCGTCGCGAGTTCCATCGAAACGGTACTGCCGTCCTTCCGGGTAACCGTAATGCCCCCATTGCTCGCACTCAGGTTCACCTTGGGGGGCGGGGCGGGATCGTTCCGGACCGGGGGCGTCGCTTCCGGTTCCCCCTCGTGCGACACGATCGTATCCACATCGGTCAGGGGCGCACCGCCGACACTGTACAGCACCATCTTTCGTTCCAGGTCGAAATTCAGCCTGATATTCAGGACATTGTTGCGCAGGTAGATCCTGTCCCTGTTGCGCCCCGTCTCGTTGAATTGGCCGATGATATTGCCGGCGAGGTCCTCCACGAGCCAGACCTTCTCCTGCGTGTCGTCTATCCGGACGCGGGTGGTCGGCGTCTGGATCGACCGGACGGTCATCCCGTCGATCTCGGTGGCGGGAGGGACGGGCGCCGTCATGATCGCGCCGGGCGCCGGCGTAACCTGCTGGGCCGAGGCGGTGATGCCGGATATCGGTCCCGCGGCAAGGACGATACCGACGAATGCGATCTGTTTCATGCGCATGACTATTCCGATATATTACACCTGTAAGGCGTATAGGTTAACGTTTTTAAACGTATTAAGCCCATCGGCGTCTTGTCAAGCGGCACGGGTTCTGCGCGATTTCGGGCGACCGGAGGGATCGTCGTCGATGCGACACTCGATCCCCCCGCGATTTTTCCTCTTGATGTTGCAGTGCAGTGCAGCGCGGTAAGGTGAACCCGTCTGAAGGCAATGGCGTCTCAGGCGATTCCCGCTGAAAAACTGGGTTGGACAAGGTCGTCCGAAGGGTTTGCACACGATCCCGTGCAGCCATTCGCGCGACCTTTTTTGCGTTCTTTTCCCGGATTTCCGGGGAGACGCCGAGAGGACACGAGACATGAAACGCACCACCGGCGTCATCGCCGCGCTCTTCGCCGCGACCGCCTTCGCCTCACCCGCCTTCGCCCAGATGCTGGAGGTCGAGAAGGACGAGCTGACCTTCGGCTTCATCAAGCTGACCGACATGGCCCCCCTCGCCATCGCCTACGAGCGCGGGTATTTCGAGGACGAGGGCCTGTTCGTCACGCTGGAGCCGCAGGCGAACTGGAAGGTCCTCCTGGACCGCGTGATCGACGGGTAACTCGACGGCGCGCATATGCTGGCCGGTCAACCCCGAGAAGGTGTTCGGCATCACGGCGGAGTTTGCGGAGGAAAACCCCAACACGACGCTGGCGATGGTGAAAGCCATGATCCGCGCGGCCATGTGGCTGGACGAGAACGACAACGCCAACCGGCCCGAAGCGGTCGAGATCCTCTCCCGCTCCGAATACGTGGGCGCGGACGAGGAGGTGATCGCCAACTCGATGACCGGGTTCTTCGAGTACGAGAAGGGCGACCGCCGCGACGTGCCCGATTTCAACGTCTTCTTCCGCTACAACGCGACCTATCCGTTCTACTCCGATGCGATCTGGTACCTGACGCAGATGCGCCGCTGGGGCCAGATCCCCGAGGGCAAGCCCGATGCGTGGTACGACGAGGTCGCGCACGAGGTCTACAAGCCCGCCATCTATCTGGAAGCCGCGCGGATGCTGGTGGGCGAAGGTCTGGCGAACGAGGCGGACTTCCCGTGGGACAGCGACGGTTACAAGGCGCCGACGCCGGCCGAGGACATCATCGACGGCATCCCCTACGACGCCCGCACGCCGAATGCGTATCTCGACAGCCTGGAGATCGGGCTGAAGGGCGACCAGAAGGTCGTCGGCTCCGGCGTCGAGAGCTGATCGAGTCCATCGTCTCTGCAATGTCATTCCCCGTGAAGGCGGGGAAGCCAGCCTCGCGATGTTTCTTCCGCCGGTGAGCGGGGCGCGAGACTGGATCATCCGCCTTCGCGGATGACGACGCCGGAACACGACATGCGGTCGTCCGTGCGGCCCGTCGGCTTCTAACCCGAGGATTACAATCATGACCGTCGCCACAGATCCCCCCCGCCCGGACGATACCGCCCGCCGCGAACGCCTCTTCACCCGCATCACCAAGGCCGACGGCTGGTTCCGGGTTCTCGGCATGAGCTGGATGACCCCGCTGCTGCGCGCCGCCGCCGGGGACAATCCGCGCGCGCAGGTGGGCGAGATATGGCGCCTGCTCGGCGTGCCGCTGCTAGCGATTCTCACGTTCCTGGTGCTCTGGGCATGGGCCGCGCCGCAGGTGCAGACGTCCCTCGGCGCGATCCCCGGCCCGGCGCAGGTGTGGGAGCAGGTCGGCAACCTGCACGCCGATCACGTGAGGGAGCGCAAGAAGGCCGATGCGTTCTACGAACGGCAGGACGTGCGCAATGCGAAGCTGGTCGAGGCGGGTCGGGAAGACCGCGTGAAGATGCGCGACTATACCGGCAAGCCGACCTATTACGACCAGATCTGGACCTCGATCAAGACGGTGTTCTTCGGCTTCCTCATCGCCACCGCCACCGCCACCGCCACCGCCACCGCCATCGCCGTCCCGCTCGGCATATTGTGCGGCCTCAGCCCCACGGCACAGGCCGCCTTCAACCCGATGATCCAGATCTTCAAGCCCGTCTCGCCGCTCGCATGGCTGCCCATTGTCACCATGGCCGTCTCGGCGCTCTACGTGACCAATGACGGGTTGTTCTCCAAATCCTTCCTCAACTCCGCGATCACCGTGACGCTCTGCTCGCTCTGGCCGAGTCGATGGACAAACCCGCCGCCGATCTCTCCAACGGCATGAAGCAGCGCGTCGGCATCGCGCGAGCCTTCGCCCTCTCGCCGAAGCTCCTGCTCCTCGACGAACCCTTCGGCATGCTCGACAGCCTGACGCGGTGGGAATTGCAGGAAGTGCTGATGGAGGTCTGGTCGCGCACCAAAGTCACCGCCGTCTGCGTCACCCATGACGTGGACGAGGCGATCCTGCTCGCCGACCGCGTGGTGATGATGACGAACGGCCCCCGTGCCACCATCGGCCAAATCATGGACGTGAACCTACCGCGCCCCCGCACCCGCACCCGCAAGGCGTTGCTCGACCACCCCGATTACTACGCATATCGCGAGGAATTGCTGAATTTCCTCGAAGAATACGAACACGGCGCGAAGGGCAAGAGCGCGAAGAAGGAGGCGGCGTGATGGGTCATCCGGCAGCCACCGCGCGCACTTTTTCCGTTACGTCTTCCATTCTGCGAATGAAGCGATCCTCGAAACCGGGTTTGTTGGGGCGCAGGTCGTCCCATGCTTCCCGGCTCATACCCAGTTCATCGGCGATGCGCGACAGTTCGCGGCGGCGCATAAGGAATGATTCGGCGGCACCCGAATCGGCGAAGTCGGAGATGTGGATCGCGTTGTCGAAGAAGTCGTCATCCAGTTCGGGATTGTCCGGGTCGAGCGCGATCCCCCGCCGAATCTCGGCGTCTTCCTCATCCGTCGGCAGGATGATCCTTGGCAGCGAGGTAGCGGATGGCTTCACGGCGGTTCGCTCTCCGAAGGCTGATGACGCGCAGGGTTCCGTCCCGCAGCACGTAGACCATAACATGGATATGGTTCCCGAGAAAAGAGACTGCACGTCGTCTCAATTCGCCGTCGCGGTTTATAAAGCGGAGCAGGACGTGGGAGAAAGCGAAACCCTCCACGTCACGAAAATCGATGCCATGCTTTTCGAGGTTGGAGAGGCGTTTCGTCTCGTCCCATTCGAATTTCATTACGAGCTTCCTGGCCGTTCTTACTGCGGGCTTATCGCTACTCCGGAAGCGAGAAGGATTGCACGCACTACCACACCGTGCTCACACCATTGTCTGCATTCACACAATGGTCCGCGTCAGCATCTTAAATTGATCGGGAGGTCGGCATGACCCGTAAACTCGTCGTCATCGGCGCGGGCATGGCGTCCGGACGCGCGCTGGAGCATCTGCTCGATACAGAATTCGGCAAGTGGGACGTCACCCTCTTCGGGGCCGAACCGCGCGGGAACTACAACCGGATCATGCTCTCCCCGGTCCTGTCGGGGGAGAAGACCTACGAGGAGATCGTCACCCACGATGCGCAGTGGTACGCCGATCATGGCGTGACCTGCCGCTTCGGCGAGGGCGTCACCGGCATCGACCGGGAGCGCAAGGTCTTCACCACGGCGCGGGGCGAGACGCCCTACGACAAGCTGCTCGTCGCCACCGGTTCGACGCCGTTCATCATCCCGATGCCGGGGCACGATCTGGACGGCGTGCTGGCCTATCGCGACCTCGACGATACGCAGGCGATGATCGACGCGGCGGCCAAGCCCGGCGCGCGGGCGGTGGTTATCGGCGGCGGGTTGCTGGGGCTGGAGGCGGCGGCGGGGCTGCACCTGCGCGGGGCGCATGTGACGGTCGTGCACCTGCCCGGGCACCTGATGGAACGCCAGCTGGACGAGGCGGCGGGCTATCTGCTGCGGCGTGAACTGACCGGGCGGGGGATCGACGTGCTGTGCGGCGCGAACTCGTCGGAGATATTGGGCGAGGACGGCCACGTCACCGCCCTGCGGCTGGAGGACGGCACCGACCCCCGCCGCACCCACGCGCGCGGGGCCGAGCGGGAGGCGGCGGAGATGCTCAAGACCGCCATCGCGGCGGGCGGCGCACCCGAGACCCAGACGGGCGGATCGGTCGCTCTCGTCGGGGCGGGGGCCGGGCGCCGCGACCTCATCACCATGCGCGGGGTGCAGCGGTTGCAGGAGGCCGACATCGTCTTCCACGACCGCCTGATCGACCCCGGCGTGCTCGAATACGCCCGCCGCGATGCGGAGCGCGTCTGCGTCGGCAAGGCCCCCGGCGCGCATCCCTGGCCGCAGGGCAAGATCGACGGGTTGCTCGTCGCGGCGGCCAGACAAGGCAAGCGCGTCGTGCGCCTCAAATGCGGCGATCCCGGCGTCTTCGCACGCGGGGCCGAGGAGGTCGCGGCCCTCGCCAGCGCCGGTATTCCCTGCGAGATCGTGCCGGGCGTCACCGCCGCCTGCGTCGCCGCCGCCTCTGCGGGCACCATACTGACCGAACGGGGCCGGACCGACGCGCTGGTCATGGCGACCGGCACCTGCCGCTCCGGCGATGCGCCCTCCGACATGAACGAACACCTGCGGCCCGGCACGACGCTGGCGCTCTACATGGCCGTGCAGACCGCCCCGACGATCCGACGCGACCTGCTCGCCGCCGGTCATCCACCCGCCACCCCCGTCGAGATCGTCGCCAATGCCGACCGCGAGGACATGCGCGTCGTCGCCACAACGCTGGGCGCGCTGGCGGATACGATGGCGGGGCAGGCCATCGCGAACCCGGCCATCATCCTCATCCGCCGCCCCAAAGCCGCGGCGCGGGAGACCGGCGCGACCGTTGCTGCCTAGTGTGAAACGCGATCAGGTTGAGCCAAAGAGCGTCAGGAAATGTGCACTCTTGGCGCAATTCATGACCCGACTTGATCGCGTTTCACTCTAGTATTCTGATCGGCAAATTTCCGATAATATATTCCTGTTTTGGGGATGAGGAGATTTGTGATGGGCAAGGTAGC
>ENA-ORXT01002331-ORXT01002331.1-marine-metagenome-genome-assembly--contig:-NODE-2331-length-22969-cov-4.319063_pt1 | contig 22969 bp, 27 predicted proteins | sample MGYA00237868_ERZ511482 | MGnify/ENA metagenome assembly ERZ511482
TTAGTACTGTATTATTATAAAAAAGATTCTGCTGATGCCCGATTATTCATTGCTAAAATAACAACTTCCGAAATATTTAAAAAGCCCCTTTTAGGACATGGAGTACTATCCTTTGAAGGAGGATATAATATGGCTAAAACCGATTATTTTAACAGTACTCTCAAATCTTGGGACGAAATTAAAATAGGAAGCTATGCGTTTAACCCATTTAATGACTATTTGTTTTATTTATATGAAATTGGGCTAATAGGAAGTTTTGGCATCGCTATTTTTATGTTTTGTGTGTTGTTTTATTATAAAAAAACAAATGAATCTTTGTTAGGATTGACTCTACTCATATCTTTATTTATTGCAGCATATTTTATGCCTGTTACTAAAAAGAGCATTTTTATAAGTATTGGATTTATAGCCATCAATTTACTTGAACTTTCTAAAAAATCTTATCAAATAAAACCTGGAAAATCGCATAATATTATTAAAAAGAATGCGTCACTTACAAATAGTCTTTTTTTGCCTAAAAAATATACTATTTTTAGTAAACTTTTTATTACAGGAATCTCAAGTGGTTTACTCGTGGTTGTTTTAGTTGATATTATACAATTTAAAAAAACTAAAGAGTTTTATGCCTTATCGGAGGTAGAACGATTAGATATGCCCGCCAATAAATTGACAAACCTATTTAAAAATGAGCCTTATAAAAAAGGATATTCGAAATTCAATTACGGCTATTATTTGTGTTCAAATGACATTGACAACGGGATAAAGATTATGGAAAAAGCTTACTCACAAAACAATGCTCCCAAATTAGCATTAAGGCTTGCATACAAACATTTAGAGATAGGAAATTATAAACGAGCTACAGAGTTATATAAATCTAATATAGGTAATGAACCATACCGATATCAACCAAAAAAGAATTTACTCACCATTTATGAATTAATTTTTGATCATAAAAAAAGGGATTCCTTAGCAAAACTAATTGTTGATTTCCCTGTGAAAATCCCTTCAGAAAAAGTTGATGAATATAAGCAGTATAGTCGAGATATATTAAAAAGAAGTCAAGCTACTAAACATCATTATCCAGATCCAGAATTCGATTTAAAAGGGAATTTATCATACTCACAGGTAATTGACAGTAAAATATATGATAGAAAAATGAAATTTAGACTTTATTTTCCTGATATATCGTTAATAAACAAAAGATTACAAACTGTTTATTTAGCTGATGGACAGCAATATGTTAAGGATGAAAGATTTGTAAAAACCATAGATAAATTAATCCATGAAGGAAAAATAGCTCCTTTAATTTTGGTGTTTTTAGATTCTTCTGACAATGATAATCCATCAATAGATTATAGACAAGATTATTACTTTTGTAACGACGTATATGTAAATTACTTAACTAATGAGCTTATACCTTATTTGGAAAAATATTATTCAGTAGGGTTAACTAGGGAGCAAAGAACGATTTATGGCTATTCATTTGGAGGCTTATTTGCCGCTTACGCAGGAATTGAGACTCCTGATTATTTTAAAAATGTGATCATGCAATCGCCCGCGTATCATCCCTGTCCAAGTATCTATTCCGAATACCAAACAAAAGAGAAATTAGATTTAAAATTGTATATGAGTTACGGTACAGGTAATGATACGGAAAGTCAAGACCTTCCTATGGTTAAAATTCTACAAGAAAAAGGCTACGATTTAAAAGTAAATCGAGTGGAAGGGGCAGACCATGAATGGCGCGTATGGATGGATCAAACTGAGGAGATTTTTACTTATTTTTTCAAAAAAGATTAATACCACGTAATTTGATTGGTTTCAGCATTAATAGTAAAGATACGCTCAAAACCATCATACTCACCTACAGGTATAAGAAAATATAAACCTTGAACAGGTAAGCTTTTATAAAATAAAGCGTTTTCTTCAGCTATTTGTGTAGATCCTATTTGTTTCCAACCGTCATTCCAATGAAACAACTTATATCTTTTACCCGTTTCAATATCAAAAGGATTATAATCTATATAACTTTTTTTCAATTCATTATCCCGAGATAGTCTACAATTTGCTATTAGCTCTCCTTGGTTAGGGTTTAGTAATTTTTGCATTCCGTTTTCTTTAATTAGTATTGGGTATTTTTCTAAAACAGTAGTGCCATTTGAGAAATACCCTGGTAAGTAAACCACATCTCTCCCCATATCTTTAAAAACAGCTTTACCTTCGTTAGTCACATTTGCCCAATAGACAGGTTGCCATTTGGCTAAATTAAATACATGGATCAAACCGTAATTTACTTTGTCTACTGTAGAAAAAGTATGGGTAACATCAGTAGTGGCTATATATTCATTTGTGGCATCAATAAAATTTGGATTTCTAAGGAAACCTTCAGGAATGTCATTTTCAGAAAACAACGAAGCCAAACTATTTTTTTGAATAGAATAGGTTCTTCGTAATACCTTAGCCAAACGTTTATTTACAGGATCAATCCCCTTAGCGTATTCATAACCATCAAAAGGAATATGTGTTCCATCGGTATCTACAATCGTATTCCAAAAATGTCTATTGGAAGAGGCAGCATAATGCGGTGTAAAATCAAAGGTGGTGGCTAAACCTTCGCTCCTAGAGTTGTAAAGCGCTAAACTAGCGTAATCCAAACAAGTACCTTGTTTACGAAATAGGGCTTGCTGCGCTCCTAATGTAGGGATCGGTTCCTTTCGGTTAAATACAAAATCGTAATTTTGCATTTCTTTCATTAACTGACCTAATACTAGCAAAGGTTCATCAGTGGTTTTTACTTCATTTATAGCTTCTTTATTTTTCTGAGAATAAGTTTCGCGCCAATCTTGTAAAGGCTCAAAAACATTCCGATACGGTAATATGTATTCACAAAAGGTTTTAAAATCGTATTGTTTGCTCCAAGGGTTTTGTTTCCAAACCTTAAATGCGTACTCAATATTTTCAATTAAAAATGTGGCTTTAATATGTGTTACATCATACACCTTTACTTGTTTAGGGGTGCTATTTTTATCGGATAACATAGTATCAATGACCTTTTTTGCTTCTACAAAATCAGCATACTCCATTTCATTAAAATGAAGGTTGTTTCCTTGTTGATCAAACCACTCGCAATGAATACCATAATTAATAGGCATATTTTCTATTAAAAAAACAGCCGCTTTGTATTTCAGGGAGTCTTTTGACTTTTTAAAATGCTTGAGTACTTTTTTAAGCTCCTTTTTATTGGCTCCCGCTTTTTCGAAGGCAATTTCTAAGGATTGTGACTGTCCTGCAATTGTAAAGACAAAAAAAAGGGAACACATTAATTTTACTACCAAAAGCCTATGCATTTATAATCGTTTTTAAATGTTATAAAAAAGTAAATATAGTTATTGTTAGTGTTATGGGAGTTAGTACATTTACTTTCATTATTAACACCACTTTAGCATTATTTATTACTGATGAAAAATATATTTTACTTTTTTAGTCTAACGCTTTTTTTTAATGCTTTTCAAGCGTATTCACAAAACAAAACCGTAACCGACCAAGATCGATTAGCGCAAACGATAGCTAAAGCAACTGAAGTGGGATTGGCATCAGAAAAAATAAATCAGATCAAAGAAATCTACACCAAACTATCTGATAGTATCGCGCATTTTGAGAAGGAACAAGAAAAGTTTTTAAACAATAGCATTTTATGTTTTTATGATCAAAAACAACAAGTAGCAAATGCACAATTGAACTTTAGAAAAGACTTAGCAAGAATAATTAATACTCGAGAATTTGAAAAGCTATTTGGAGAGCAATTTAAAAGTAGAATATATGCTGAGAGTCAACAAAAGTACCATGCTTTCATTCAGTCATATGAGCTTACAAAACAGCAAAAGAAAAAAGCGGAACAAGTTATTTTTGAAAACACCAAAAATGAAATTATTACCTGGGCGTACTACACCTATGATAATGTATTAGGCTATGCTAAAGTAACAGAATCCAAAGTGATCTCAAACAAAAGGATAAAAGGGATGTTAACCGAGTTTGGCATTTCAAAAAAAGCGTCATCAATTAATAATCCTAAAATTGAGTTTTTAGTCACTAGAGCACAATCTGCTGGACTTACTGAAGAGCAAGTAGAACGTTTGTTAATTGCTGTCGAAAATAGGGATGATAAAATTAAGGCTTATCCTAATATTTGGGCACAAAAGGACATGAAATACGTACTCAATATTCATGATCAATCCACTAGTAAAGAAGAAGCTCATCGAAAATTTAAAGAGGACTTAGCCAATATACTTTCTGTAGAACAATTTAAAGCTATTTTTGGAATCCAATTAAAAAGTCAAATTGATTATGAAGTAGAGAAACACTTAAAAAAATCAAAAGAAGTATATAAATTTGATCCTTTACAAGAAAGTGACTTACGCCAATTATTAAAAAAGCACTACACCAACCGATTGGTCTATAATGAATATTATGAATACGACTGGACACTCAGAAGTCAAAAACTAAAAGTACTGGATTTTAGATTTAAAAAGGAGTATCGTAATCTTATTGAAAGTTTTAATGAATAGCACAAACTATTTAGTCAACACCCCCAAACCGCTCAAACACCAAACGCACCTCCCAAGGATACAACAACTGCCTTCTCCCCGTATGTAAACCTTTAATTTCTTTCAGTTTTAGGCGTAAAGTTTCGCGGCTAATACCAAGGAGAGTAGCTAATTCTGCTTTACTCATAAACTTCATTTGCGTGTATTTTTCCATAATTTGATGGTTGATTAAGGATTAAAAAAGCCCATTAGAAATTGAAGTGACAACAGATGCCATCCATTTCCCAAAGAGTACTTCCATATCCTAAAAATACCTTATACTACAAGTAAAACCATAGCTTCAACAAGCTGTAACAACCCCATTTTGACACCTGATTCCTAAGTCATTTCTTTGAGAAAAACAATAAGGAATAATAGAGATGGTATTCAAATGGATCGCAGGCGGGGCAGCCCTATTTTTTACAGGAAGGTATCTTTCTCAGCTCAGTGTAGCTTCAAAAAAGATCACCACACAGGTAGCGGTTCAAATTCGGAGAGTCACCTTGTCGGGTATCGAATTAAGAGCTGTAGTCAAGCTACAAAATCCCAATGCCATCCGTTTGCGTTTACAACATCCATTTGTACAAATCAAGCACAAAGACGCACTCATCGGAAGCTCCGATTTAAAAAATGAAGTACTAGATATTCCTCCCCATAACGAACGCATTTTTGATATGACCATCCGATCTTCGGGCTGGTTATCACTCATTCAAACCTTAGGCACAGACATTACACAAAAAATCAGAAAAGGCAAACCCGTAAGTTTTGGGATCACAGCGGTTACTTCTACTAGAGTGAACAACTTGCCTTTTAGTAAGGAGGAACTCATCCAAATCACGATCTAATGCAAGCACAGCAAGAAAGACATATCAATGCAGGGCATGAGTTCAATGGATATTTCCCTCAAGCGAATCGTAAAGATATCGTAATTGAACATCAAGCAGGTTTGGATGATACCATTAGCTTAATGTTACGGATCGTTCCAGAAACTAAAAAGGATACACAAAAAATAGCCACATTATTAAAACGCAAAACCTTAAAACAAACCTGCAAAGCCATTTGGGAGTTTGTATATGGACACATTCAATATAAAAAGGACAAAGCAGGTGTGGAACAAGTGCGTCGACCAGCACGGAGTTGGGCAGACCGAAAACAAGGAGTGGACTGCGATTGTTACACCGTATTCATCAGCAGTATTTTAATGAATCTGGGAATCCCTCATCACATTAGAATCACTAAATACAACGGACGCCCTAATTTTCAGCATGTATATCCAGTAGTACCTACTCCCAAAGGACACATCACTATGGATTGTGTGACCGATCAATTTAATTATGAAGTGCCTTTTTCAGGACATCAAGATTTTGAAATGAAACAACCCCTCCCCCAAATTTCAGGCTTGAGTGGTTTGGATCATTTAGCCATACAAGAACAAGAATTAGCCGCCTTAGTGCAACCTCGATTGTCACTGCGTCCAAACCACCAAAAGCCGTGTGATTTTAACATCCATATACATCACAAGCATACACACTCCAAACCGCATGGCTTTCATAAAAAAGCAAATCAGTTGAAAAGGAGTCGTATTACTCCCAAAAGAGAAAGCTCCAAAAAAGCAGTGGTGGCACCATCGTTTCAAAAATCGATGCAACCTAAATTGTTTAAAGCGCATCAAGCAGCAAAAAACACCATGCCAACTACAGATTCAGAAGCTTTGATCAAAACGATACTGGTTGTCGGTGTAGGCTATGGCGCGTATCGCTTATTTGGAAGCACGCCTTCAAAAAAGAAAAGAAAGAAGCAAACCAGCATCACAAAAAGAACCACAAAACGCACTACAAAAAAGTAGTGATAAAAATAGACCGCTTATGGAATTACATCGTTTAGACGGATTTAGCACTTCAGGATTAGATAATTTGGATATTCAGGATATTGATTACACGCCTGTAGTCGAGGAGCTGTATAGTATAGGAGACCTAGCTATGTTAGAAGGTTTGGGAACGACAGATAATACTCAAATCACCCATGAAATTTTAGATGAACATGGCAATGTGGTCATGTATGCGGATGCCGAAGAAAATTTATACATGCTCAATGGCTTGGAAGGATTTTTCAAACGCATTGGAAGAGGTTTAAAAAAAGCTTCCCGATTTGTAAAAAAAGCCGTGGTGCGCCCAGTGAAAAAAGCGGCAAAATTTGTGGGTAAAAAAGTACTCAAGCCCGCTTTTAAGTTTTTTAATCGGTTCTTAAATCCAGCGACTATTTTACTTAGAAATGGATTTTTATTAGCCATGAAAATCAATTTATTTAAAGTGGCAGAGCGTTTACGATTTGGTTACTTGAGCGAAGCTGAAGCCAGAAAAAGAGGCATGAATATGCGCAGTTTTTCCAAACTGAAACGCGTGATTCGTAAAGCAGAAAAAATCTACGAAGGCGCAGGAGGAAAAAGTAAAAATTTAAGAAAAGCGATACTGCGTGGTAAAGGCAATCGTAATAAAGCCGTGCCGCTAAGAGGTTTTGATTTAGGGATGCTGGATCAAGATGATTTTGCAGATGATTTTGAACGTTTTGTTATAGAAGCCGATGTGGAAGTGGTGGAGGAATTTATCAATGCTAATGATTCCCTTACGGTAGAAGGGCTAGGAGAAATCGCTACAGGAACAGCCATTGCCGCAGCCTCTGGAGCAGTAGCAAGTATAGGGACGCTTTTAAAAAATATCAAAGGCGTTTTTGAAAAAGCCAATACGGCTAAAAGAGAAGTCAAGCAATTTGTGCGTCCTTTTAAATCTTCTAAAAGAAATACTCCAAGAGCGACACTTACCCGTAGTACCAAGTTTGTGCCTAATGCACATTTAAGAAATGGAAGCAGCAATACCCCATTTACAAGAGGTTCCAGAAATTTTATACCCAGTGTGACTAAAACACAGGTGGCTACTTCAACTCCTTTTTTAACAAAATACAAAACGCCTTTGCTCATAGGAGCAGGAGTTATAGCCATTGGCGGGGTGTATTATATGATGACAAGAAAGAAACAGGAAGAAAAACAAAAACCAGTAGCTCCAGTAAAACCTGTAAACGGTTTACCGAATAAGAATAGAAAACGCGATGCATTGGGCAGATTCAGCCCTTCAGTAAAAAAAGCGGCCATAGGATCAAGAAAGCCTAAACCAACCAAAAAGAGACTTCCTAAAAAAATGACGGTACAAGCCCTATTGTAATCAGCAGATAAAATAGATCAATACTCAAAAAACAAAAAGATATGAAAGCGAATACAAAGCAAAGTTTTATAGACACAGGAAAAAATGTGGGATCAGGCATTGTCGGGATGCTGGCAGGCTCAGCGGCAGGAAGGTACTCTTTAGTCGCAGGAATCGCTACAGCATTTGGAGGCGCCTATTACAAAAAAGATTGGATTACCTCATTAGGTGTGGGCATGGTTGCGTCCAATGGTTTTAGAACAAAAGAAGTTGCTACTACGAATGGTATAGATGGTTTTCAAGATGAAGTAAGCATGGCCAAAGATCGGGCCCTGAGTTCTTTAAAAGCTTTAGGTAAAAAATTATATATCGATAAATTATCTCCCTCACTAGGAGAAAAGTTAGGCTTAGGAAATTTAGAAGATAGCCCGCTGGTATTTGTGGGTTCTGATGTCGCTGATACAGGAGATTTCGATACTTCGGAAGTGGATGAAATGATTCGTCAGTTAGAAGAAGGCACTTTTGAAGGAGATACGCAAAACGTACAGGGCTTTATTGAAGGCAACGATTTCGAAAACACTCCAGAAATTATAGAAGGCATCGGCAATCTAGATATCGAAAACCTACAAGGCGCACAAGATATTATGGAGCTCAATGCGGTTGCGTAGCAGTTGTCGGTAGTCAGCTTTCGGGTGTCGGGTATCAGGTTTCAGTTGTCGGTTGTGAGTTGTCAGCTTTCGGGTATCAGGTTTCAGCTGTTAGCAAATAACCGAAACCCGATACCTCAAACCCGATACCCATAAATAAAATAAAACAAACTTAAAATCACCAAAGTCATGAATATGAAAAAAACATCGCGTTCTCAATTTTTAGAAATTGTAAATGCCCATTTATCGCTAAGAGATCAAGGAAAAAAGTATGATCCAGCTATGGTTAAAGTAGCCGAAGGCATCAAAGAAAGTCGTTTGCAACTTGCCGATGCAGCTTATTATGCCATCAAATATGCAGGGAATAAAGCTACCATTCACATGTTTGAAACGCAAGACTCTAAAGAAATCGGGATCACTAATGTAACTCAAGCAAAACTACAAAAAGACCGCTTGTTTTTATGTAATCGTATTACGTTACTAGGCGCACTTGTGGAAGGCGATTTACCCGATACAGGTATTGCATTAAAAAAGCTTCAGAAAACTACCAATTTTGGGAGTATCAAAGCCATTTCAGGATTACAAAATGGGGTGTTCACCCTTACGGCGAATAAGAAAATAATTATTGACGAGCGTCCGATGCAAGATTTTGTTACCGATGGCAATACTATGATGAATCTAGGCACCTACTATTTAGAGAGTCCACGCTTTATCAGAGATGATGAAGAGTTTGAATTCATGATAGAATTAGGCGAGGATGCCCCACAAAAAACCTTAGTAAAAGTAGTCTTAGCAGGAACATCAACAGTACCCGCATAGTGTCATTTAATTCTTATCCATTTTATTCTTATGAGTACGATCAAACAAACTTTAAAAGAAACGCGGTTGACCTACACGTTTCAAGTAAAACAAAACGATACCACGCTAACTGTCGAAGGTTGGGAACTCCCCAAACAAACCAAAGCCGTAAAAGGAATTCAAATCCTCTCCGATTATCCCGATAAATTATATTATCGAGGCAGTCAACGTATAGAAATCAATGGCGAAGAACTGTTTCCAGAAGGCTTCCATAGTAGATTGCTCATGGCTTCATTAGCTGTAGCACCTAGAGAACGCTTTTTCGATTTAGGAGCCGTTACCCCAGGAGACTTGTCGGTAAAAGTACGCTTCAAAGATCAAAATCATAGTAAGGCAGCATTTTCAGGAGGCTACCAAGTTACGGTGGTTTTATTAATAGAAGAAGCTAAATGAGTACTTCCGAAAAAGTGAGTATTTGTGTCAGCACCGCAAAGAAGACAGTTGTTAAAAGACGCTTTGTCCCTATTAAAATAGTTGTGAATCCAAATAGGAGATACATTCGATTTGAAAAGAAATTGCCTTTTGAAACCGATAAAGTCGTGGGTGTTTTAGCGGTAGTCGCTTCTAAAATAAATCAAATCATAGTCATTGAACCTCCAGAGGGAGATCAATCACAGTTAAGTTAAGCCGTAAACTAATCTAAGTTATCATAAAGTCAATCTAAAGTAAAATGAAAATAGGAGTATTACATCTAGTAGCTGCCGATGGTAAATTTTATCAGTGCGATGTATATGATACGGATCAGGGCTTTGAACATATTGAAGAGACTCAGTCAAACATACCCGAAGCATTTGATAATGATTATTTGTTTTCCAGTAGCACACCAATACAAATACAGCCTACTCCAGTAGATGTAGATGGCACCACCGAATACATTACAGGTTGGTTTGATGGCATAGCTATACAAAATGCCATATACAGCATTACTGTTTGGCTGATGTTGGAAGATAAAGAAGAAACAGCACCATCCATGCCTAGATTGTCCATAAAAAACGAACCAGACCATGACTGATTTATGTCCCATGACGTATGCCAAATACCGCGTAGCACAACGAGGCTATCAGGACTATCGTTTTGTGTTTCGCGATTTGCAGCTTGTTGGATTGGAATCCAGAATTATAGAAAGCTATAACGAACTCTGGTTCATTTTAGAAGCCGCTCATGAAATCCGTGTGCAATCAGATTACGGAGTGTATGATTATGGCCGAGGCGATTTATCGGAAAACATGCATGAACATGCCGATCGGATACAGCTCATTAATAGGTCTAGTCAACCGAGACGCATTCGCTTTTTACAAGTACTCATGCAGTAAGTCGCTATAAAAGGAATGGAAAAAAAGAGATAAAAATTAGGAGTGACAAATAAGAGTAAAAAATGCAAGTAGCAATGGAAGAGTTCAAAAGAAAAATCAAACGTCCCGGATCAGTGCGTTTGAGTGATGCACAGTATGAAGAAATGGAAAGCTTAGGCATGGATAATGAAAGCGCCTATGTCAAGTACAAACTAAATTCAGCAGTACAGCATCTAAAAGTAATTAAAGAAGATTCCCTTCCCGAATTATCGAAAACAACGCCATTAAATTCAGTAGCAGCAAACGGAATAGAAGAACGCTTGGCATTGCAACGACTTGAGTTTGAAAACAGGCAATTGCAAGAAAAACTAGATGCCTTGCACCAATCAAAAGAACACACCTTGAATGGGGTGCAACATCAAGTAGGGAATTTACTCAAAGAAGAATTACAACGACGCGATTTTGAACAATTGAAAAAAGACCATGCTGCATTACAAAAAAGTTTAGCGACCACCGAAGACACCCTCAAAAAAAGCGAGGCCAAGGTAAATGAAAAAGAAGCTGAGATTACGGCACTAATTAAAAAGTTAGGACTTATCGAATTAGGCAAAGCCCTACTGCCAGGAGCTATTAGTGGTTTAGCACAACGTTTTCCATCACAAATGCAAGGTGTAGCGAACACTTTAGGCGCTATTGGTATGGGAGCAGCAGAAAATGAACCAATGCAAAACCTAGAAGGAGAGCAGCAACACTTACTTCAAATTGCAACATATTTCCGAGAGTTGTTTTCCGAAGCTCAATTTGAAGAAGTAGTACAACTGGTCATTCAACTAGGCAATGTGATCAAAATAGATACAAAGGTCATTCAAAAAATGAGCTATTACCTAGACAAATTACAGCCTAATCAAATACCCAAAAAAGATAGACACATACAAGAATCCAATCTATGAAAAATACAGAAATAGCCACCAAAGTAACAGTAAATGATGCCCTGCAAGCGGATCAGGTAAAAAAAGCCTTTGAGCTGATGGTAGCCAATTTTGGAGCTACAGGAATTATAAAAATGGCACAATTATTTAAACGCGATCCATTTATTCGCACCATAGTCACCCGTAAACTCAACTAATCCATGCTCCCCATAGTACTCGCCCGAAAAGCCCTGCAGCAAGGTCACTCCAATAGACTGACCCAACAAGTGACCAGTCTGTTAGTGGCATCGGGTGTTGGTGTGGGCATATTTATAGGGATTAGAGCCGTAGCTCGAAATTTTAAAAAAGGCATACGCGCACAGCAAGCTTTACGACCAGGAAATCCTGCTGCTATAGCTTCACAACTCAAATTAGCTTTTGAAAATGACAATGCTTTTGGATGGGGTACCGATGAAGAAATGTTATTTCAAAGCATAGAAAACATTCCAGATAAGCTCACATTTAAAAGAGTACAAAAAGCCTATCGGGATTTGTATGGCAGTCATTTATCGCAAGACCTAAAAAATGAATTGACCTCTAGTGAGTATGCCAGCATGTTGATGTTGATCAATGCCAAATTCAAAAACTAATGCTTCAATAAATGCACTGAGCGAAACACTAAAAACACCTACTCATGGAAAAACAATCACGACCCATCATAAAAAGCAAACAGCAACCCCAGCAAGCCAAATCAAAACTCATTCGTTATGCTGCGGGAGCAGGAGTAGTATTTGGAGCAGGCTATTTGGCGTTTACCTACTTTCAAAACAAAGCCGCTCAAAGAGGAAGTGCGGATATTGCAGATACCACTATAGCACCAACACGTGTAAAATCAACAAATCCCAATGCTTCAAACATCGTAAGACAACACAGGAATCAGTTTCCAGTAAAACTAGGTGCCAGAGGAAATTTAGTAGTACTCATTCAAAAAGCATTACTCAATATTGGAGGAGTAGCTGCTTCCATCATTAGAAAAACCAGTATAAAAAGAGGCAAGCCCGATGGTGTGTTTGGTTCAGGAACGGTAAAAGCATTACAAGCAGCAGGTTTTTCAAGTGTCCTTTCCGAAAAGGAATTTACCCGATTGATAGGAACAACAAATACCTCCGTTTCTTCCAATCAAGCCTTGGCCATGCAATTGATCAAATCAGCAAATGCTAAAAATCTATTTGCCGTGCTTAGTGGCTTACAAAAAATCAAAGACACCACGCATTATATAGCAGTGAGCAGTTTTTTTAAAAATACAAGAATATTAGGCACAAGAGTCACTTCATTAGTCAATGCCTTATTGAGTGTTGCATTTAGAATGAACGCTGCAGGTAAAGTAAAAATAAGAGCAGAATTTTCTCGTATGGGATTACTACAAGATCAACGAGGAGTGTGGTCCATACCAAATTTAGGAAGCTTTGATACGCCAGGAGCATTAAAAAATTATATCCAACAGCAACAACGCTACAAACTAGCCGTCACAGATCATCCCACAGTTTTAAAGTCCGAAGATGGGAGTTTTATAACGCCTCCACTTAACCCCAATATCCTTATCGGTTATGTGATGCATTCAGCCAATGGCATCACAAAAATTATAGCCACTAATGGCGAAGTAGTATTTGCTCCAGAAAACAATTTGAAAATATTCTAAACCCTAAAAAAATGTACAAATCAAAAACAAGCAGCATGAGAACAGGTAAACAAAGCCTAGAAAAACTCAAAGAATTACTAGGAAAAATAAACCCGTATATCAAAACATGGAGGGAATTCTCCTCTTTGGCAGTAGGGCTATTTTTATGGATACAAAGCGCCACTTTTTTACGCTGGATGGATCCCACGGCAGGCACTTATGATGCAGGGATTTTTCAGGTCTACCTTTTTGCTATTATAGGACTTTTTGTAATGCATGGCGTAGTACGGATCCTTATGAAACTTATATGGCCTACCTCCGAAACTTACCTAGATCATCAATTTATGAACGATTTTAAAACCATCACCCCATGGCAAAAGCTAAAATTAAGTACATCTATCTTTTTTGCATTTTTATTTGCAGTAGTGCTATTAGCCAGAGTACTATAAAAAGAGAAGTTACTACCTCGAAGGAGGAAGTCTCCAACACCAGAGATTCCAGAGATTGCTTACGCGAATTCTATACCAGTCAAATAGGGGTACGCGAATCAGGAGGAGCTAATAAAGGGATAAGTGTAAAAAAGTACCTAAATGCAGTAGGTTTGGACGAAGGCTACCCGTGGTGTGCTGCATTTGTATCCTGGTGTTTTCAGCAATCGGATATTGAAGCGCCAAAAAGTGCTTGGGTACCCAGTTATGCGATTAAAGATCGTATGGTGTTTAAGCAGGGACGAGTCATTACACGAAAACCCAAATACGGCGATGTGATGCTCATTTGGTTTAGAAAGTTAAAGCGCCCAGCACACATCGGTTTTGTAGATCATTGGGGAACAACATGGGTCACTACTGTAGAAGGCAATACCAATAAAGACGGCTCGCGCGAAGGCGATGGCGTGTACCGAAAACGAAGGTTACAACGTCAGATATGGGCAGTAGCTAATTTTATAGAAGATACGGATACCTCAAATTAAGCCTATGTTACAGCAAACAAAAGCCTTATTGCGTAAAAATAAATACCGACTCTTTACGCGGCCTTATGAATTAAATATAGTCGCGTATCGCAGTCGGTTTATTCGAAGTGATGCCTTTGATGATGAAATTCATGTGTTTTATAAGAATGCAAAAAACAAATGGATCTATCATATTTTTAAAGGCACTACAGACCCGGGGCAGTATTGGCTAAATCACCCACAGCATCCACAAGGCACCGCTTTTTTAAAGAAAGGGCAATATGTAAATGCTTATGCTATGGGATTCCATAAAGGAAGGTATGAAGCTTTGGTACAGAAAAATCCAGTTACCGTAATCAGAAACTACAGCAGGCACGGTCTTTTCAATTGGTTTACATCGGGCAAGGAGGATACAGGGAATTTTGGTATCAATGTACATCGCGCTTTTTCGCAGGGAGTAGCTAAAATCATTGATCATTTTTCAGCAGGCTGCTTGGTGTTTGCTAACGCGAAGGAGTATCAAATGTTTATTGCACTTTTAAAAAAGCACAGAAAAATACATGGCAATCAATTTACGGTAACGCTTATGGATTTTAGAGACAAACGAAGGCGCTTGTACGGATGTATCGCTTGGGCATCATTACTGGGAGCATCAGCACTTATTGTAAATCAAGCCTATCAAAAACAGTTGTATGAAACTCTCTAAAAATACTAAAAAAGCAGGTTTAGCTTTGGCAGGAAGTGTTACAGGTTATCTCATTGCGAAGCAGCTGGGCAAAAAAGACAATTATCTATACATCCTTATTGGAGGTTTTATAGGCAGTTGTATTGGCGAAGAATTACTCCAGGACAAAAAACAAATCACCTAAAAAAAGAAAATCTATGAACACGCACTATTTTGAAGGCGAACAGCCCATAAAAGTAAAAGCTTACTACAAAAAAGAACTTGCTGACATGTACAACGTATGCGCCAAAACCTTTGCGTCTTGGATTCATACGTACTTAGAGGAACTTCAAAAATTAGGCTATACCAAAACTACAAAATTACTACGTCCTGAAGTGGTGCGGTTTATTTTTGAACGATTGGGGGAGCCTTGAGGGATTCGTTTCTTATTGGTTATAAAATAATTTAAAAATCTATTAATCAATTGTTTATGAATTGGTTTTAATGTGTTAGATTAGTGTTTTATGTAAGTGAAATAAACGATGTAGTGTCTGTTGAATTGTTAGCCACAAGTGAAGATCAACATTATGAATAAAATATGGGGGAAGCATAACATAGGAGTACTGCGCTAAACCAGAAATGGATTAGAGATGATGGGTTCGATTCCCATTCCCCCCACAAAATTAAATTATGACTGACCAAGAAATTTATGACTTATACGTTCTTCAAAGTAAGAACGTGCGTAAATTAAAAAAGGTAGAAAAAAATGTAATTAGAACTATAAATTCTTATGTCAAAAAGAAAGACGATTTTCAAGTTGAAATAAACACTAAATTATATGCTTTAGTTTATTGCACCCTATCGGAGGCCCAATTTATACAAATAGTAAATACACCGAACGGGTTTTTATATAACGAAATTGAAAAAATAAAAAAAGAAAAGGAACGAAATGGTGTTGTAAAGGCTTGGGAATTTCTATTTGATATGGCTTTTAAAAAAGTAAATCCTAATTGGAAAAACATGGACGATCTTTTATTACGAAGAGGTGAAATTCAAAAAATAATTGACCAGTTTATAAAGAGTCCAAGCGAATTAAGAAACAAAATAGTACATGGACAATGGGATTTCGCATTGAACCGAGAAAATACAAAATTAAATCCCGAAAAAACGAACGAATTAGAGAATTTGACAGTAATAAAAATCTCCATTTGGAGTAAAGTACATCAATATCTAGGATTAATTACACGAGATTTAATTCAGTCACCTAAAGTAGGATTTCATAATCAATATTGGATTCATTTAACGGAATTGAATAATTTTATAACGAAAAGTGCGAATTGGACTATGAACAAAAGGAAACAAATTTTGAGACCTGTAAAATAAAAATATATAAATGAAAAAAATTGATCTACATACTCATACAGTCACAAGCGTAAGTGATGCTCCTTTTGAGTTCAACTTATCTAAAGTTGTTGAATATGTAGATAAACTCGAAATTTCTGCACTTGCCATAACCAATCACAATTTATTTGATGAACGGCAGTATTTTCAGATTAGTCAAGCTCTTGATATACCTGTTTTTCCTGGGATTGAAGTTGATTTAGAAGGAGGACACATTTTAGTTATAACAGAGATTAATGATTTTGAAATTTCAAATTTCAACTTAAAATGTAAACAAGTTTCAGCTTTAATTCAAACAGCTGAGGACGATATTAGTCTATCCCAATTCAAAGATATATTTCAAGATTTGGGCAAATACCTATTGATTCCTCATTATGATAAAAAACCATCAATCAAATCCGAAGTTATTGAAGAACTTCAACCATATATTTATGCTGGTGAGGTAGCAAGTATTCCTAAGTTTAGAAGAGCCTATAAAGACAATGCAAACTTAGTCCCTGTGTTGTTTAGTGATATTCGTTTTAAAGAAGAACTCGAAAATTTTCCAACTAGACAAACTTATATTGATTTAGAAATAATAACTCTAGCTGGACTCAAATCTTGTCTTGCAGATAGAAGCAAAATAGCTTTAAGTGAAAAATCTGGAAATGACTTTTTTCAGGCGACCGATGATGGGCTTAAATTATCGACCGGATTAAACATCATATTAGGTCAAAGGTCATCTGGTAAAACAGTAACTCTTGACAAAATTGCCTCATCATCAGGAAATGCAAAATATATAAAACAATTCTCCTTATTGAATAAGGATGAGGAAAAATTCAATGAAACAAATCAAAATCGTTTAAGTCTCACGTATGATGATTATCTGGGTGAGTTTAAAAAAGTTGTTGAGAAAACTCTTCGAATCGATAGGGATCAAAATCATTTAGAAGTTGAGAATTATCTCGATTCACTAAAGAAATTTGCTCGCGAAAATGAGAAAAAAGACCTCTATTCGAAATGTAAACTTTTTGAAGAGAGCTCATATATTACTGAAGATATTTCAAATTTAGATAAACTGATTAAATCAGTAATAACACTTGTTGAGAATAGCGAATATGAGGATGTTATATCAAAATATGTATCTACTACCAATTTGAGAAAGTTAGCCCTTGAACTAATTGATACTGCTGAAAAGGCGATAGTCGAAAATTCAGAAAAGAATTGGGTCAATACCGTTGTTACAGATATAAAACGAGAACTCAGAATAAAAACAACAGGTTCATATGTTGAGGATATAGACTTAAATAAAATAGCACTTGATGAGGTCAGAATTGAAAAATTTTCAGATGTTGTTTCTAGTCTCAAAATCGACAGAGAAATCCATCTAGAAAATTTAGGAAAGTTCTCAATTAAAACTTCAACAAAGAAAATTCAATCTGCTACCGACCTTCAAAAAATTGGCAAAGACAAAAAACCATATAGCAGAGCATTTGCAAAATATGCCTGCCCTTATGAATTTTTACTTGAACTTAGAGAATTAGGAGTTGAAGATGCTAATCTCTTTAAATTCTTTGTAAAAATTGAATCAGTAACATTTAACAAAGATGGTTTCAAAGTGTCTGGTGGCGAAAGATCTGAATTTAATTTAATTCATGAAATTCAAGATGCGACAAAATATGACATCCTATTAATTGATGAACCAGAATCATCTTTTGATAACAACTTCCTAAACAAAGAAATCAACACTATTATTAAAGATATTTCAAGTTTAATGCCTGTAGTTGTTGTTACCCACAATAGTACTGTTGGAGCTTCAATTAAGCCAAATTACCTTGCCATTACCGAGAAAAAACTGGAGAACGATAATTTCGTTTACAGGACTTATACAGGATACCCATCTGATAAGGAACTAAAAAGCTCCGATGGTAAGTCAATTAAGAACTTTGAAGCCCTATTAAACTGTCTAGAAGCAGGTATAAATGCTTATAACGATCGTAAAGAAAAGACTTATGAAATACTTAAAGATTGAAAGAGATAAAGGGTATTATCGTATTGATACCACAAAAGATGTGGAATGTCTAGTTTAGTTGGTACAAAAAGTTAAGAGAATTTCTTTAAATTAGAAATTATGAAAAAACGCCAATTTGATAAAGAATTCAAAACAACTATTGTCGATTTAATAGCCAATGGTCAAAATCTAAAGACTGTTTGTAAAGAGTATGATTTAAAAGAAGCTACAGTATATCGGTGGAAAAAAGAGTTTAAAACAGAAACAGGATCTTTTAAAGATGAAGCTACCTTATCTTATGAAAAAGAGATTAGACTTTTAAAAAAGCAACTTAAAGATGCTCAAATGGAACGGGACATCTTAAAAAAGGCAGTAAGCATCTTCTCCGTGGAAGGCAGATAAGATATCGATTTGTATTGAGAAATACATCCATATATCCTGTTGAGAAGATGTGTAAATTTATGAAAGTAAGCACCAATGCGTATTATAGATGGTTAAAAAACAAAGATGTAGCAAAGCAGCAAAGTGCTACTGCTTTTTTAAAACAACGTATACAGTCTATTTTTCAAGATAGTAATGAAATTTATGGATCAATTCGGGTTCAAAAAAAACTAGAACGAGAAGGTTTAATTTACAGTAGATCATATATAGCAGAATTAATGAGAAAAATGGGTTTAAAAAGTGTTCTTAAGCGTAAGTTTAAAGTTTGTACTACAGATAGCAATCATGCTTATCCAGTGTCTAAAAATCAATTAAATAGAGATTTTACAGCTATACAACTAGGCCAAAAATGGGTTTCGGATATCACCTATATTAGAGTTGCAGGGAAATGGAATTACGTAACTACAATTATAGATTTAGCAGATCGCAAACTAGTAGCCTGGACCTTAAGTCAAGACATGACTACTAAAAACACTATTTACAAAACATGGATACAGGCTCGTAGAACCAGAGAAATAGCAGATAACCATGTTTTTCATTCAGACCGGGGTATTCAGTATGCTTCTAATCTAATGACTAGCTTGTTTTATGAAAACAAAAAGATAAAGCAATCTATGAGTAGAAAAGGAAATTGTTGGGATAATGCTGTAGCCGAAAGTTTCTTTAAAACCTTAAAATATGAATGTACTAACCGCTATAATTTTAAAAGTATAGTGGAGGCTGAAAATGTAATTAGTCAATATGTGAATTGGTATAATTATCAAAGATTACATTCTTCACTTGACTACAAAACTCCTGCTGAAAAAGAATTAGAAATTAAAATCAATAACTATAGAAAAGTCGCTTAGTAATTTATACCAAATTTACTAGGTAGTCCAATGAATGGATTGACTTAGATCAAATTAGTAAAGATGATTTACTTAATCTTCTAAATATTGCATCTAAAGAAGATTTTGAAATGGATGACTATGAAAGTGACCTTCTACAAAACCCAGCACACAATATAATTTATAAGAACATTAGTACAAAATTTTCGGAATTCTTAACGAACAAAACTCGATTTAGAGACACAGCTGAAACTATGTATGTAACGGCAAAGTTAAGATACACCAAAGAATTGGATGAAAATGAAAAATAACTAGTGGCTGATAATTTGTATAATACAAACGCACCATACAATAGATGTTATACGTAAACTCAAAAAAATGAAATTGAATGAATATTAAGCATAACGAAATTGAAGTTGAAAAAGAAAATCCTTTTGGAAATTGTAAACTAGATAGGGGAAAATATTCTACTGTACTAACCAATATTATAAATTCATATCCTTTTGGTTTCGTTCTTGCCCTAAATAATAAATGGGGAACTGGAAAAACCACTTTTGTGAAAATGTGGGAGCAAGATTTAAAAAACAATGATTTTCAAACTTTATATTTCAATGCCTGGGAAAACGATTTTGAAAATAATCCATTAACAGCTTTGATGGGAGAATTAAAAACTCTCATGACCATAGAAACTGAACCAGAATTCAAAAAAACATTAAAAAAAGCTTCTACTCTAACTAAGCATATTGCACCAATAATTGCTAAAGCGATAGCTGACAGATATATTGACACAGAAGGTGTAAAAGAAGCTATTATTGGAGTTACTAAAGGATTATCCGATGTATTCGAAAATGAAGTCAATGAATATCAAAAAAAGAAAAAAAGTATTTCTGATTTCCGTCAAAGTTTATCTACATTCATTGCTAATACAAATGAAGGGAAACCACTAATATTTATTGTCGATGAACTTGATAGATGCAGGCCAAATTATGCAGTTTCAATTTTAGAACAGATTAAGCACTTCTTTTCCGTGCCTAATATTGTTTTCATCTTGTCAATAGACAAAGTTCAATTGGGTAATGCGATTAAGGGAGTTTATGGAAGTTCGGATTTAGATGCAGATGAATATTTGAGACGATTTATTGATATAGAATATTCGATTCCAGAGCCTGATGCTGATATATTTTATAAATATTTATATGAGTATTTCAAATTCGACGAATTCTTCAAATCACCTAAAAGGCTTAAAAACATAAATCTTAATTCAGATAAATCAAGATTTATTGAAACAAGTAAATTACTATTTACCAATGCTAAAATTCCTTTAAGACAACAAGAGAAAATTTTTGCACACTCAAGATTAGCTTTAAGAAGTTTTAATTGGAACACTTATGTAGTTCCTCATATTTTTCTTTTTCTAACATTTATTAAAATAAGGCATAATGACTTTTATCATAAAATTAAATCTAAAAGTTTAAGCATTAAAGAGTTGCAAGAGAAATTTTTAGATTTAGTAAAGATTAAGGTAAATAATGAAACGGAAAAACAACTAATGTGGCTTGAAGCTTATTTAGTAAATGTTTATAACAATTATATTCAAGAAAGGTACCACCGAAAACCTCTTTATGAAAGAGATGAAAAAACTGGGGAAAATAGACTTTTAGTAACATCAATAATAAAAAAAGAAGCCGAAATTGACTTTATGCATATATTGGATAGTATAAATAGAGGTCACGGAGAAGGAAGTTTAGATTTGTCACACTTTACTAAACGAATTGATTTATTAGAAGATATAAAAACGTGAAAAGCAAGAGGTATTGCTCAAAGTATTTATCACCTGTCTATTAAAGAGACGATCATAGTTTACCTTACAGACCCCACCCTAAAGCCTTTCTAAATTATGTGGTTTTTTGTTATAAGTCTACTTAGGATTTTTAACTTCTAAATTTATTTTGATTATTTAATCATAGCTACTTAATTTTTTATGCCTATCCGTAATTAATACCACGTGCTATTTAAAGAGGCTAAAATGAGTCTATCAGTAATTCTATCTTCGAAATATCTCCTATTAAATTTATAGCAAAATTCATTCAAATAATTTTGTATATATTTTTTATCAATAACATTATGATGATTTCCTAATAGCACTTTTTTAGCATTACTAATAGTTCTATTTACCCAAGGAAATAGTTTAGCAGACTTAGATTTATCAGGCTCTACTATTATTAAGTGCTTTTTAATTACTTCTTCAAGCTTATTATAGCCTCTGTATCCATCAGATGTTACTTCGGTTTGTTTTTCTACATTTGTTTCGACCTTACTATTAATAGATTCTATAGTTAAATTATCCATTAATTTCATCTTCAAAAAACCTACTTTCTTATTGGTCTTGTTTTTATACTTTTTATTAGCTTGTGGTACCTCTTTTGATTCTACCATCACTAAAACCTTAGCTTGTCTACTACTTCCTCTTCCTCTTTTTTCTTTTTCAGATTTATTAGAATCATCATTTACAGTACCTTGAGTGTTCTTGTCGGTACTTTCAAAAAAGCCTTCATCTATTTCTATATTTTGTGATAATGTATATAAATCATCTCTTTTTCCCATAACAGCTCTCAATTTATGCATCATATACCAAACAGGCTCATATCTTTTAAACCCTAATAGGCGTTGCATTTCTTTAGTTGAAACTCCTTTTTTAGTCATGGTCATATATTTCATACAATATAACCAAGATTTAAAGGTTAAATTTGAGTTCTCCATTACTGTTCCGCTTTTTAAGCTTATACTTTTATTACAATTCTTGCAGAAAAAACGCTGTTTGCCTTTTTGAAATCTAAAATCTTTTCCTTTACAACCTGAGCAACAAAGTCCTGAGGATAATCTTTTTTCTTTAAAATGTATCATACATGATTCTTCATCTGGAAAGCTTTGATGAAATGTGCCTAAATCCATAGTTATAAGGTTTCCTTAAAAATAACTCTTTTTATATTTAAAGACAAGTTACGGATAGGCATATAATTTTTTGTAAAATTGAATTAATCGTTGTAGAATTATATTTTTCATTATTACTCCAAGTAAGAGTGATATTTAATTTCTTAAGAATTAGTATTAAGCTTTGTATATCCTTTGAATTTCCATTAGAGTATAAATATAATTTCCGCAATGTTTTTTCTTGAGGTTTTTTTTCTTTTGGAAGAGTCATAGTGCCAATTAAATAGACTTTATCACTTTCATCAACAATATCATTAGGTAAGTGATCTTTTATATTATTCCAATTATCTCTAAGAGTATCTATTTTATTTACTAAAGATAGAGTTTTAGGGATTTCAGAATTTAATCGATTAAAAAAAGCTGTCAAATCAAAAGACTTCCCAGATGAAGGGTTAAGGATGCCTAATTCTTCTTTAAACCAATCTGTAATGTATTGGTTGATGTATATGTCAAACTGTCTATTGTAATGATTTCCATACATTTTTAGTTTTACCATTCTTTTAGTATTTTTCATAAAAATGAATAATTGATCTTTAGTACTTTTAT
>ENA-ORXT01002338-ORXT01002338.1-marine-metagenome-genome-assembly--contig:-NODE-2338-length-22932-cov-16.793349_pt1 | contig 22932 bp, 21 predicted proteins | sample MGYA00237868_ERZ511482 | MGnify/ENA metagenome assembly ERZ511482
GCGTCATTTTTGATTCGATTCATTTCAAAATAAACGTCAAAAAATGTAAATAAATTTATAAAACAGTGTACTTAGTAACGCGAGATAAATAAGTTTAGGGAGGATGAAGAAAAGGGGGAGATTACTTTCTTTCTTTCCCCTAATATAAAATAGGGGTAAACACGTAATGATGTGTCTATCGCTTTTGTTTATGTGTGTAAATGTAAAGATGATGCGGGCAATGGGTTGAATTTCAATACTCGTTATCAGACGGTTACAATTAAAAAAATGAGGCATTTCTTCTAAATTAAACCCAAGTATATATAAAATTATATGTCATATAAATACGGTGTATTGAGTATACTGCTTTTCCTTTCTTTTAGCGTCTATTCACAAGAAAAAATCACCATAAGCGGTTACCTCACCGACGCTACCAATGGAGAAGCACTCATTTTTGGAAACGTTGCATTGAAAAATACGACTACAGGGACGAGTTCAAACGAATATGGTTTTTATTCAATTGATATTCCGAAAGGAGAAAATGTTACGTTGGTTTATTCTTATATTGGTTATCAAGAGTCAGCGTACAATACTTCCGAAAACGAATCTAAAACAATAGATATAAAACTTGAGCCAGATGGTGAGCTATTACAAGAGGTAGAAGTAGTTGCAAGTCGTTCCAATTCACAAAAGGAAGAAATACGCTCAACACAGACTAGTAGCATTAATTTATCGGTGAAGGATATCAAGACTATACCTTCTTTAGGAGGTGAGGTAGATATTATCAAAGTTGCCCAATTAATGCCTGGTATTAGTAAGGGCGGAGAAGGCGGTACAGGCATGTTTGTTAGAGGTGGTGACGCTGACCAAAATCTTGTATTATTAGATGAGGCGACGGTGTACAATATTGGACATTTATTTGGCTTTTTCTCCGTCTTTAATCCGGATGCTATTAATGATTTGACTATTATTAAGGGCGGCTTTCCTGCGCATTACGGCGGGCGGCTTTCTTCGGTTTTGGATGTACGGATGAAAGAGGGAAATAATCAAGATTTTCATCTTGAAGGAGGAATCGGTCTGCTCTCTTCGCGGTTGACCATCGAAGCACCAATTATAAAAGATAAAGCTTCCTTCTTAATTTCAGGGCGACGAACTTATATTGACCAAGTTTTCAAATCCGTAAATTTGGATTTGCCCTACTATTTTTATGATCTTAATTTAAAATTTAATTACAAAATCTCTGATAAAGATAAAATATTTTTAAGCGGATATTTTGGGGATGATGTCTTGGCTTTTAATACGGACAATGAAGAAGAAGAAGAAGAAGAAAACTTCGATATTAATTTTGGGTTTCAATTGGGAAATTTTACGCAAACCCTACGGTGGAATCGCATTTATAATCCAAAGTTATTCTCTAATCTTTCTATTATTCATACTGCCTTTAAATATGATATAAATGGTGTTACTGGAAATAATTCTATCCTTGTAAAATCACAAATTAGAGACATCGGGGCAAAAATGGATTTTGCAAACTACCGAACCGAAACCTCTAAATTAAGGTTTGGCGCACAAGCCATTTTACACGGCTTTCGTCCCAATATATTGAGTGCTAGTGGAATTGCGTCAGCATTTGTTGAAAATAACGAAGGCGAATTGCGCAATACGTTCGAGACGGCACTATACGCCAATTATGATTTTGAACCAACAGATAAATTAAAACTTAGTGCAGGTCTTCGACTGAGTGGAACCGCAGTGAAAAGTAACTTTTACTTCAATCCCGAACCACGATTTGCTGCAAATTACACCTTAAATGACATCCAAAGCTTCAAATTCAGTTATAGCAAGATGAATCAGTACATGCACCGCGTGAGTAGCTCAACGGTAGCATTGCCCACTGACCTTTGGTATCCGGTTTCCGAAAAAGTGAAACCACAATCTTCTCACCAAGTCGCAGTAGCTTACAACCACTTTTTTGAAAAGCCTACATTAGGACTTACGCTGGAAGGTTATTACAAAACGATGAATAACCTAATCGAATACAAGGAAGGTAGCAATTTGATTCTTAATGATAATTTTGAGGATTTACTACTACAAGGGTCTGGACAATCTTGGGGGGCAGAATTGCTCTTACGCAAGCAGGCAGGCAGACTCAACGGTTGGGTTGCTTACACACTCGCATGGAGCCAACGGCATTTCGACGAACTCAATGATGGAGAAAAATTTTGGGCAAAATATGATAGAAGACACATCTTAAGCCTAGTCGGAAATTGGAACATCACTAAGCGAATCACCTTTTCTGCCGTATGGGAATATACATCCGGTGCCAGGTTTACGCCCCTTAGAGCCAATTATTTATTTCCCGATGCAGGCTTATCAGATATTGAACTAGTTCCGGTCTATTCAAAAAGAAACGAATACCAGCTTTCTCCATCGCATCGATTAGATGTCAATCTAGTTTTTCGCAACAAACGTACAAAACGGTTCAAAAGTGAATGGCACGTAGGCGGCTATAATATTTACAATCGCGCCACTCCATACAGAATCAATGTGAGAACTGGCGAATCTGGTGAGCTGATATACGAACAACCCGGACTCTTTGGATTTATCCCCTCCATTGCTTACAATTTTAAATTTTAAATTTTAAAAAATGAAAAATAGTACACCTTTATATATCCTCTGTATCTGTATTTCCACCTTCATCCTATCGTGCAGACCCGAAAGCCTACAAATATCGCTTCCTGAGTATCAACCTCAAGTCGTTGTGTTTTCCCAAATCATCCCCAATGCACTCATGGCTGTCTCTCTATCAAAAACAATAGGCGCATTAGAATTTAGTGAACAACAGGGCGATACCCTTAGCCAAAACATTCTGGACGCACTAGTAGTATCTAATGCAGATGTGACTGTTAGTTACCAAGATAGAGTAGATACACTCAACGAGGTCGGTGCCGGCATTTACGTAAGTGCATTTACGCCTGCCTTTATCAATGAAACCTACCAACTCCGAGTAGTCACACAAGACAACAAAATAATAACTTCACAAAACACCATGTTACCTATTGTCGCATTCGACCAAGTCACGCCTAGCGTCGAACGCACCGAGACTGATACTTTGGTAAAATTTAACTTCCGAATCATTGATGAGCCGGGAGACAACTGGTACATGATTAATTTTTATACAAACGGACAAACAAACACCCAACCAGACTCAGAAGGTATTGATATTAACAATTACTTCGAATCTGGCTCCAACTTCTTGAAGAGAACAGAACTCATAAGTGATGCCGCCTTCAGCGAAAATACAATCGAGGCAATGATCCAACTCCCCGAAATCAGTCAACGAGACTCCGTAACAATTACGCTTTCAAACATCAACGAAACCTACTTCGATTACCTACAGATTCGACAAACAAGCTCCAACCTCTTTACAGAAATTACAAAAGAACCTGTAACACTACCCACCAATATCGAAGGCGGATTAGGCTTCTTTAACACCCATTATCCCGATATAAAAACATTTGATATGAGAGATTTTTGACCTCTATTAAATAGACTTTGGATATTAGGGAACTGGGAAATTAAGGATAGGGAAGAGGAAGAAAATAATCTACCCCCAAATGAAGAAGTTATTTATTTTCTTTCACTAAATTTGACGCGCATAGCCGAGCTACAGCCTGTCCCGTACTTGATTCGGGATAAGGAAGATTTAGTGAAACATATAAGAAAAAGAACAATTCAGAAGGGTAGATTATTTAATTTCTTTCACTTAGCCACACATTTAAATTCAAAGAAGCCTTCACAACCGAAGTTATGAAGGCTTATCCTTGTAAAAGTTCTATATTTTTTATAAAATGGACCACCGATGATTCGATAATCTACTTATTTAAGAATGTTTAAAAATATCTGACGGACATTTTATCCGCCAGATACATACCTAAACATTATAATATTATTCTATCTTTGAATCACAAATTTTTGTTGTATCGTAATCGGTTCATTATCTTTTTTAATGAAATACACGCCATTCGAGAGTTGGCTGACATCAACATTTATTTGGTTATTGCCTACCGTAGATGTGATAGTTTGTCTAGCCACCAATGTACCCAAAGTATTATAAATATACAATTGAGCTTGAGCATTTTCAGTACCTTCATAAGTCATTTGAAGTACATCCTCTCTGACCGGATTAGCATATACATTCATTGCAGTACCGGCTTGTTGGTTCAATACAACATCTTTGATTTCCTGATATACACCTTGATTGACCACAGGCGCATTCATTATCAGTCCTTCTATAGGCGGAATGTTTTCTTCATCATCACTTACAAGACCAAGTGTACCTACATAAAGGTCACCACTACAAGGTCCGTCACCGCTACGCGGTAGTGCAACGTAAGGGAAGGCATTTCTAAATGGTACATCATTAGATTCTACACCTGTGGTATAGGTGAGTACATCGACGAGGTCTTGTGTAACCGGATTTGGGTCGCCTGCAGTATAATCATCATAAAACAATCCTATAGCTGCCAGTACTACACCTGCTACTGCCTGCAATTCGATGAGTGTTACATCATCTTCCAATCTACGTCCGTTGGGGAAACCGTCCATATTTGGAATAAATTGTATGGCTGTGGTCGTGTTGTAAGTCGGGTCAGTAAGTCCGAGTACTGCTGCTTGTATGAGTCCAAGATGGCTAAAAGCAGGGTCATCTCTATCCGTAGGCGGTACAGCCATATTGAGTCTTAGCATGTCGCCACCATTTGGTAAAAAATTATTAATAAAAGGTTTACCGACTGCAAGTGGGTCGCCACCTTTTCCGGTAGCAAGTTGGTATGGTGGAAAATTTGGAACACCTGTATGAAAAGCAGGCCACAAATCTACCGAACGCGGTTGTCCGGCTCCGGGCAATAATAGCGTACCAAAAATAGCATCATCAAGTGCTGTTCCAGCTACTGCGGGAGAGCCTTTGAGCGGAAAGAGTCCATCGTTGCCATTACCAAAATCAAATGCTTGTAATGAGTTGCGTTGTATGCGTAATGGTGTAAAAGAAGGTACTGCGCCGCCGAACAAAGCATCATCCATATAGAGTGCGAGTTCCGGATTGTAGAAATATTGGTCAAGCGTAGTTTCTGCAAACTCATCATGCGGGCTTATAGCATTCCAAAAATCTTTGCGTCCGATTGGAATGACAACTTCATTGGTCAAAGGCATACCCAAACGTGATACTTGTACCCAAGCACCGGTGTGTCTTTCACCTTGTTCTGAAAGGACTCTGACTTTTCGACGATTGGCAGATGCCCATACTCCGATGACATAGTCACTATCAAGAATACTAGTTGGTGTAGCGGGTGCGCCTGCTTTGAGCAAATCTGCAATTGGTACTTGAATAGCAATCGTACTGACGTTATAACAAGCCAATCCATCTCTTGGTGCTTCACCACCTGCACGCGGTGCATCACCTAGATCAAAAATACCACCCAAATCTACGAAAAACGGGTCATCAGAAGTTCCACAAAAAACGCGTTCTCCTGTAGAAGCATTCGTAATGGCACTGTTGGAAAGAGTCGCATAAGGCGTTCCTAAACCAATAGCCGATTCGATAGAACGGTCCCCGATATTAGGTGGGGGTACGATACCGCCGCTAATGATTCGAGTGAAAGATGCACCATTGTTGGTACTTTTATAAGCTTTATAGGTTGTTTTTAAGTTTTCTGCTCCCAAGCGAATGGGGAAAAAGGTAGAAGGGTCTTCGTTTTCCTTACGAAATACAAAGCGGTAGATAATTTCATCGCCAGGAATGGTCGCGTCATTGTCAACATGAATTTCGTAAGCAATATTTTCTCCAAATGAATAATAATTTGGTCCGCCATGCGGTAATTGCCCCGGTACATAAGTAGCAATGAGGGTCACCATGCTTGGATCGTCAGGGTTGACAAAAGCGTAAACATCTACGTTATCCGCAAGAGGGTCATTGGCAATGAGTGGTGCTTCTCTATGGCTCGATGCAGTAGCTGTAAAATAGCCAAAGCACATGAACAATACCACTAATGCACTTAAGGAGTACTTGGTTTGGAATAGTTTTCTCATATTCATTTTTTTTATAAAAATTAATTGTTTTTGGTCAATAAGTCCATTGGCTATTGTCCATTAATAGTCTGTAAATTGATTAAATCAGGATGTTGGTATTTTGTTCTTGAGGCAACTTCAAGGTGTTGTTTAGCTTTTTGTGGATCACCTGTTTTTTGGTAATACTTTGCCATTGCTATATTAACTTCAATATTTCGAGGTCTCATTTGGTACTCATTGTCTAAATATTTTTTCGCTTCGTCGGCTCTATCTGTCAGCGATAATAAGGTTTTGGCATAATCCAAATCCATATTATGTCCGCTTTTTCTGTCGTCTTCAAACATCTCGTCAATGTCTGTCATGATTTGCTCGAATTTTTCTGATTTCCCTTGTACTTTATATATTTCAGCAAGTTGAATATAAAAACCAATTTCAGGAATGACTGCAATGGCTTCTTCCAGTAATTGTATGGCTTCGGTGTATTTGCCTTCGTCAGATTTGAGTTGGGCTATGGCGGCTGTTGCAAAGGGGTAATTTTCTCGGTGTGTCAGTATATCTTCGTAAGTTGCCAATGCGTTTTCGGACTTTCCGTAAAGGCGGTACAAATCGCCGAGCGCGAGCTGTGCCCAAGCGGTTTCTTCTTGTCCCGGATAGCCTGACTGTACCGCGAGTTGCATGATTTCGATAGCACCTTTTGGGTCGCCATGTATTTCGCGCAGATACGACACACGAGAGTAAGACCTCAAATCGGGGCGAACATCCATCATACGCTCGGTGGCTTTAATGGCATTTTCATAATCTCCCATTTCTACATAAGCATCTGCCAGTACACCATAAGCCTGAGCATTGTAATCGTTTATTTCAATAGTTTTTTTACTGATTACTAATGCTTTATCAAATTGATGCAAAGAAAGTAAAATGCCCGACTTGAGTACTAAAGCACTAAATTTTAGGTCTTTGTCCAAGTCTTTTTGCTGTAATAGTTTTTCAATAATTTCTAATGCTGCCGGATAGTAATGACCATGTTCTCCCGTGATTCGAGCTTCCGAAACAAATAGCGCAGCGAGTTTGTAATGCGCCATTGGGTCATCTTTATTTACAATTTTATCGCGGTTGGCAACATAAATATTTTGACGGTCTATCCACTCTGCACCGGATTGCAGGTCTTTATTTCTATCCAATAGTTTGGGTATAGAATTGATAGCGGTCACTCTATCTGTGCTTGTATTTTCTCCTTTAAAAAGGGTAAATGCCGCTACTGCCATCGCTACCGCAATGAGAATAATTAATTTGAATTGGTTCATGGAAAATCACTTTTGGATTGTGGCGTAAAAATCTGGTAATTGGGCGGAGAAAATTGCATTAATTTTTTGTTGTGTATATTTTCACTTAATAAAAACACATTATATCGTCTTTTTTAGTTTCTTAACAATTTTTGCAAAAAGAGAAATTAGCGAGTCTATTCTTTTTAAAAACCTTTTGAACATTAGTTTTTCAGGCTTTTACTCCCCCCAGCCCCCTCCTCCAAAGGGCGAGATGAAAGTCTGTGTCACCTCTCTAAAGGGGGAGACTAATGCGAGAGTTCTTCGCAAAGTGAAGAACCTCCCCTTTTGGAGGGGCTGGGGAGAAACACGCAAGACACAAATCTTTAATTTTATTCTGAGTAGTCAGTGAAAAATAATAAACGCTATATTTTCACGCCGTTATTTTTTCTTTACACGAGCCAAATTTGACGCGAATAACGGGTTATTTAAGGAGGATTTGGCGAAGTGTAAAGGAAAAAGAACAAGTCAAGATATAGTTTTTATTGTTTTTTCATCCCTTAATGCAAAAATTGTCAAAGAACCTTTTTTAAAAAAAAATATTTAAAAAATTAAAATGAATACAAAACATCCTAAAATGCCTTGTATTCCTATGTAGTAAACCTTAGAAAAATCTATAATCCAATTACTCAATTACAAAACAAATCAATCAACTATATTCCTTTTGTACTTCGCGTTCTTTGCTGTTTCGTATGCCAACTACTCCGGTAATAGACATCATTAAAGCTAGTATGATTAATCCCCATTCTCCAACAGTTGGTACATCCTGACTAACGAATGAACAAGCATTGGGTGCAGTGACTTGTTGAGTCAGCGTACAGGTTGGATTATCGTTACTAACGACAGTAATGTTGAGCGTAGCACCGTCGGCAGGTAATCCTGTTATGACGAGTGGCGTACCATAAGTACCATTGGCGGTAATATCGCCCGATACGGTATAATTTCCCGTTGTATTATCACCTACGGGGTTTATAGTAAGGTCGAATGTATCGTCATCGTTAGTCTCAATAGCGTCGCCCGTAGTTCCGGCATCATCGCAAGAACCGGCAGATAAGCCTAAGTCATTGATACAAGCTGCCGTGGTTTCGCATGACCCTACGGCAATGCAGCCTCCAACAGTAGGATTATAACCTGTATTGACAACAGATATAGTACCTGCATCACTAACCATGACTTCTATCCATCCGGGGTATCTATTGCCATCTCCTGCAAGAAATTCTATACCTATGAAGTGGTTTTGTCCGGCAGCAAAATTGCCATCGCCCGGGTTGCTTTGGAAGGAGGCAGTCATCATAGGACCGACTGGTCCGGGATTAGAAGACACAATGTTCGTACTAACAAAACATGGTGGTGTTGCCGTATCGAATAACATGGATTGTACGACAGAATTGGCGATAACCACGCTATTGGCATAGCTACTGTAAAGACCATATATACCACAAGCTGTGGCAACGCCTGCTCCTGCACATACTGAACCACTCGTACCTACGGGCACGGTAATGGCAAGGTTGGCATAAGGATCCATATATACAGAATTGAAAGCAAACGTACCTTGCTGGTCGTAGTATTGCTTAATACTGTAAGAGAGTTGGACGGTGCCACAGGTGGCATTGACATAAGTATTGTCCCCGGGTGTGGGTCCATCCACGTTGCAAATTTGAGTAGAGGAGTTGGTGACCAGGTTGTAAGAACCAATGAGGAAATCAACTACACCGTCGCCGTCAAAGTCTATTTGAGTGACAGTGCCGTTTTCAAAGTTGCCGGGTACGTTGGGCGTAACACTTTCGGCTGCGCATTGAGCATTTGCGTCGGGCGAGAAGGCAATGAAAGCTGCCGCCACACCAGAGTAGGCAGCTAATTTCGCGCTCAAACTACCGGATAGTTTTTTATTTTGTGTGTTTGTTTTATTCATAATGTTTATCGGTTTACATTTACAGTTGATTAATGCGTTTGCTTTCTGTTTTTAAATCGGGCAGTTGCTGCTTGGCTTTTGGCTGCTCTGTCGGCTCTTTTCGCTTCCATTCGAGCAGTTATTTTTGGTCTGAGTTTTTGTTGTAGTATTGATTTTTTTTCAGCGGAGAGTTGATTAGTCGCGGTAGCTTTACGAGTAGCAGCTTTGGCTTTGTTGGCTTGGCTTTCTACTTTTTTCTTTTGTATGAAAGCTTTATATTCAGCAACTTTGGTCGTTCTTTTCATCTCGCTTTGCGCGTAGATATTACTCGACATTAAACCAATGACTAAGATAAGTAGTGGAAGTAATTTGGTCTTTTTCATTATTTATATATTTTTTTATCAAAATTTAAAGTAGTAGAAGTAGTAGAAGTAGTAGAAGTAGTAGAATGAACTATTTAGCTTTTAAATGGCAGTCCATTCTACGCATGTTTCATTTGTTTTCTATTCAAGAACACTGACTGTAAAAAAGTCTAACATTAAAAAATAAAGACAGCTGTTTTGAGCATCCAAAGGTATTAAAAAAAAATTAATAAAAGAAAAGAAATTAAATAAGATGTCCTATAATTTTCGTCTAAGTATTTTTTAAAAACCGTATATTCCCGATAATTATCGGGAATATGCGGCTTTCAAAAAAGCCTTAGACAAAAAAAACACTTTGCATTATGGGACATCTTATTTAATTTCTTTCATTTAGTATCAGGAACAAAATAAATGTATATTCTCAACTTGTTCTTTTCTCCTTATTCTTCGTTATGAAAATCCTTGCGTAACTTAGCTATGAGCGGTTTTCGTGCCTCGAAAAAGAAAAAAATAACGGCGTCATAAAACTTAATTTATTTATGTCTCGTTCCTTACATAACGAAACTTACGAAACAAATTTCACATTGGATTTTTTTTTGCACAAAAAAAACCTATTTTTGCTGAAAAATGACAAGCATCTATTTTAGTGAATAAAAAGCATACAAATATTGAGGATAAAATTGTCGCTTTGCTCAAGCAGGGGGACAAGGAAGCTATTGTGTTGTTGCACGAATATTATTCACCTGCGCTTTATGGTATCATTCTGCGAATTATTTTTTCAGAAGTGCTTGCGCAAGAAGTACTTCAAGATGTATTCATAAAGGTATGGAAAAATTCTGATAAATACGATTCCGACAAAGGAAAATTATTCACATGGCTCGCGCAAATCACTCGGAATGCCTCTAAAGACGCCCTGCGTTCAAGTCGATACAAACAAGATAACAAAACCGATATGCTTGCTGACAACGTAGGTAACGATAGTTCTCTCTCCCACGTTCCACATATTGCAGATTCCGGGCTACGTAAGACTATTGATAGTCTAGATAAAAAATATACAGAAATTATAGACCTATTATACTTTCAAGGCTACAGCCATTCAGAGGCGGCAAAGGAATTGAATATCCCCGTAGGAACACTCAAATCGAGAACACGAAAAGCAATTTTAGAATTGAGAAGAATACTTGGCAACGAGTTAATCATCACATTGTTAATAATTTTAATAAATGCAAATTGATGAAACGTTTTAAAAACAAGTGAATATAAAAGAATACATAGCATCAGGAATTTTAGAGCAATATGTGCTTGGTAATCTCTCTTCGGGCGAAGAAAGGGAGGTCCTGACCAATGCTACTCAATACCCTGAAATCCGAACTGAACTCAATGCTATTGAGACAGCACTGGAGCAATATACTATGTCGAATGCAGTTACTCCACCTCTGGGTTTGAAAGACGATATTCTAAAAAAAATAGATGAGATATCCTCTGTCAGACCAAAACGAGAAAATGAGGAAAAACCCGGCAAATCGGGCGGTGGTTTAACTAAATTGTTAGCTTGGTTGCCTTATATCTTACTGCCTTTATTATTGGTTTCGGCTATTTGGGGATACTTCGGGTATAAAGACAATAAAAATAACGAAAAAGTAAGCCGTGAACTGGGACAGGAACTTACCGACTGTAGAGTAGAACGAAAAAGACTCCAAGATAAAATAGAATTTTACCGCACCGCCATTCAGTTTGTCAATAACGAAAACACACGCACTGTTGCCATGAATGGTAATAAAAAACTATTGGGTGCTTCCACGACCATACACACCAATTTGGCGTCCAAAATCACCTATTTTGCTGTCAACGAACTGCCCAAACCGCCCAAAAACATGCAATATCAACTCTGGGCTATCGTGGACAACACACCCGTCAATATGGGCGTATTTGACATTCCGGCTGACCCGATAGCCGTAGATTATATTCCCAACGCCCAAGCATACGCCATCAGCCTCGAAGAAAGAGGCGGCGCAGCCGAACCTAATGATGTACGGGTATTCGGGTCAGTCGAGTTTTAGCATGAAGACATCCTTTTTCACTACGTGTATTCTACATCCCTATCTACTAATTACCTTTTTCGTATTATTTTGTTGGAAACAAACGTCCTATTTTTTTGATATAAAAAAAGGAATAGTCGCGTGGTTGGTAGGCATGGCGATAACGAGTTTGGGATGGTTTGTTTATCATCAAATAATAAAAAATTACATGCGTTCGGGTGCAGCATGGACGCTGACGCTGCTGCCGATTTTATATTATTCACCAATATTCAACGCCCTTCAAAACACCTTTATAGGTAAACATCAAATCCTGATACCCATTATTTTTTTAGCTACCATGTGGATATTTTTTTATTTTTATAAACAAAAAAAAACATTCGCTACGCTCAATACCTACCTCAATACACTTTTTTTACTGCTCTGTTTTTTTGAAATATTCAACCTCGTACAAAGACTAAATCATGACAAAATATGGTGGGAAAAAGTCCAGACTAAATTTGAGCAGACTGCTCCGCCTTCCATCCAAACGACCGAATCACTGCCCGATGTGTATTATATCTTAATGGATGCCTACGTTGGAATGGCGGGACTTGAAACATATTTTGATTACGACAATAGCGAATTGAGCGATTTTTTGGAAGAAAAAAACTTCTTTGTAGCCCAAAATGCCCACAGCAATTATGATTTTACGGCGCGTTGTATGTTTTCCACCTTCAATATGGAGTATTCGCCGAGGTACATAGATGTCACAAAAGACAAGCTAATCACAGGAAATATACACCGACTCGGCATACAAAAAAGCAAGACCGCCCAACACTTCAAAGCCGCCGGATATGAATGGGTCAACAGGTCGTTTTTTGAAATCTTGGATACTCCTCGATACTACCAAATTGCTCGCCTGCCCGATGCTGCGATGACTTGGGATTATATGGCAGATATGACCTTGCCGGGCAGGTTGCGAAAGGCATTTCCTTTGCGCCCTATTTATGAAGTCAACCTACAAATCTTTGATGAGTTAAAGACCGTATCAAAAGAACGTACAGCGCAGCCGCGGTTTGTTTATGCTCACCTAATGATGCCGCATAAACCTTATCATTTTGACAGAAAAGGAAACCTATACCCCTCTGGTAATCAAGGAAAATCGCAAAAAAAAGCCTATTTGGAGCAACTCCAATATGCCAACCAACTTTTAAAAGAAAGCATCACAGAAATACTCAAAAACTCAGCGATACCGCCTGTGATTATCTTGCAAGGCGACCATGGTTCGCGCATTGATGCTGCCGAAAAAGATGAACGTTTTTCCATTTTATATGCCATACATTTCCCAGATAAAAAATACGAATATTTTCACGATACTATTTCCCCTGTCAATACCTTTCGTATTCTCTCCAATCGCTATCTGAATACATCATTTGAATTATTAGAAAATAAAAAAAATCACTTCGTCGAGTTCTAATTTTCGAGTAGCCTTTTTTATATTCATTCATTTAAAATTCAAAATTCATTCATTGCAACTACGTCACATCAACATAAGAAATACTTATAACTCTCTCTCATTTCGTCCCGTTTAATGTATCATAAAACAAAACACGATTATCATTACTATAGTGTAATATGCTCTTACTGGACTTTGGACATTAGGTAATTAGGCTAACAAAAGCATAATTCGCTATTTATCAGCATAATAAAAATTGTAATAAAATTAATTTAAAATAAAATGCAAATTAACGTAAATTATTGATAATGAGTAATTTACTTAATTACCCAGTTCCCTAATTACCCAATGTCCAAAGTCCGAAGTCCAGTAAAGTACAAATTTCCCCTTTCTTTTGTAAAGTTGTAACAAAATTAGGAATGAAGAACGTATTTTTGTGTGAAAAAATTACAGGGTCAAAAGTACATAATGAAATATTTACTAACAAAATTTATACGTAGTATGCGCGTTGAGGAGGTACGCTACTACAAGATATTTAACGCCAACTATTTGCAGAAAGGTAAGGGGAAACGGACTGTTGAGCTATTTGATATGCTTTATTATAAAAACCCTGATGAGTATGATACCGAACTTTCCAATGCACTTTTTCCGCAAAAAAGACCCAATTCATATTACAGGCTTAAAAATAGGCTCTTACATGATTTGGAGCATAGTCTGATTACTTTTCACCTTGAAAAAGATGAGGAGTTTGCGATTATGAATAGAATTAGGTTGGCAAGTATTTTTCTTCAGCGTACTGCTTATGAGGAAGCGCAGCATTACTTAGAAGAAGCTGAGGGTCTAGCAACCAAACATCGCGCCTACAATTTATTGAACATTATTTATGACAAATTCATTAGCTTGTGCAATCTCAATTATACCTTGAATCCTGCACCGTATTTGGAGAAAAAACAGGCTATGCAGACCAAATATGAGCAAATTCAACAAAATGAGCTTTTGCTGGCTACGATTAGTTATCAGCTTCATCGCTCCAACTTTTCTGCGAAAGAAGTCGGGGTGGTTGAAACCTTGGAACGGATTCAGCAAAATATTCAGCTAATGGATAGTGACAATTTGTCGCCCGGATTGCGACTAAAAATTAATCATTGTGCAAGGAGAATTTTGCTTCAAAAAAGAGAATTTGAGACATTGAGCGAATATCTTGAAAGAAGCTTTGAAGAGTTTGAACGGGATGGTATTTTTGTGAAAAAAAATGAGGAAGAAAAGATTATTATGTTGATATGGATGGTCAACACATCTATTAAACTTCGCCATATCGACAAAATTACTAAATCTGTTAATGGATTAGATAGTAATCTTAAAGCGTCTATACCTTCGTTGCAAAACAAATATATGTGGTTGTACTATCAATCGAAAATGATGGTGCATATTATCCAAAAAACACCCGAATCTGCGATTGAAATGCTCGAAGAATTACTCAACACGCCTCGTTATCGCAAGATATTGAGTTATTTTTCTGTATATGTAAACCTCTCTATACTAAATTATTATTGCCAAAGAATAGATGAAAGTCTCGAATATGTTGGCAATGTGATTGTTTCTAAGGACTATAAAGATATTTCACGCCCCTGGCAACTAAATATCGGTATCGTAGAACTCATGTTGCGCTACGAAACGCAGGATTTTGAGTATGCGATTCATCGTTACAAAGAATTGCGCCGAAAATACAGAAAAGAACTCACACAAGCGGGCTATGCCGAGCAAAAGCAATTCCTCGAAATTATACGAGATATGCTCAACAAACCCAATGCCCTCAAAAACACACGCACACTTCAAAAAGTAGAGCAATTTGTCGAAACATATACGGATTTTGAAATCGGCGCGAATGAATTATTGGATTATAGCGTATGGCTGAAAAGTAAGTTGCAAAAACGCTCTTATTACGAAGTCATGTTGGCGGCTTATTATGAAGAATAGGGGATTCCAAGCACCAAATCCCAAAAAATATTATAACTATTCACCACTAAGGGATGAAAAAATAATAAACACTACATCTTGACTTGTTCTTTTTCCTTTACACTTCACCAAATTCTCCTTAAATAACCCGTTATTCGCGTCAAATTTGGCTCGTGTAAAGAAAAAATAACGGCGTGAAGATGTAACGTTTATTATCTTTTCATCCCTAAGTGCACTAAGCACACTAAAGTCGAACTAACGTAGAAGAACACAAGGGATTAAAAGTAAATTTCTTATAAACCTTAGTTTTCTTTTACGTTGATTCGATTTCGTGTCCTTTGTGGACTTAGTGGTGAATAATTACAAAATGTTTACATAAAAAATCGTTGGCGCACATTGGGCGCGGAGAGCATACAAGTATCTGATTTTCCGAATATTGTGTAGCGTTTTTTGGCGAATGTATCATAGAAAAAGTCGCGTATTGAGGCGAGCATCCAGTTGGTCAAATAAGAGAGCCATGATATACTACCACAGTGTTTGAATATCTTTAAAACGGCAGTTGATTTGAAGTGAACGCCTTCTTTATCTACGAGAATGATAGAGTCCAGCACAGGCGTGTCGCCAAAATGCAAATCTTTGACATACTGCCCGATTTCGGATTGTAAGGCAGCGAAAAAGAAGCGTTCTTTTTTATCATTTTTTAGGATAAATTGAATCGTTTTATTACAAAACATGCACTCTCCGTCAAAGAGAATTAGGGCATTTTTATCAAAATTTATATCCGTGTATTTCATGTTAATTTATTGAATCAATGGAGATCGAATCCGAGAGAATTTCCTCATTATCATCTTTTCTGATGGGCTGTTTTTCTTTTTTTTCTTTCAAATGCTCATACGTATATACATCCTCACGAATGATTATCCAATCATCGTGTTTCGTCGGTTGGCAACAGGCTATTTTTGCCAAATCTACTTCTCTATCGACGATATTGGTGTAGCTCCTGCCATTAAATTTTGATTTTACATTGGCATAGACTTCTACATCTTCATAGCCCTCTGCTTGATACTTATCTCGCAGAAAATGAGCGAATTGCAATATCATTTCGGGGTGTGTAAAAAGTTTTTTGCGTTGGCGTTTATTGAGATATTTCTTAGTGCTGATTTTGATAACGCGGTCTTCCGAAGGAATTTTCACCGTAAATCTGCCCTTGCCTTTTTTCGTACGTAACATCATGTGCCACGAGTATTTATGCCCTTCTTCCGTCCAATCCGTAGGACCTTCAATGAGAAAATGTCTTAGTGGAAATAAAATATGATACGCACAAAAAATAACGATAAAACTAAGCGCAAGGCGTCTGTTCCAAATCCGTGAAAGTAGCGAAGGCGTGCTGTCTGTGGTATCTAAAGTAGCTTCGGCATCCACAAAATTCGGGAAAAAACGATGCGCGATTCGGCGAGTCCAATCCGGTGAAAAGTACATCAAACTCAAACTCACGGACAAATAAGGAAAAATTCCGATGCTAAATATCAGCTTATTCATCGCATGAAAAAAGATGACAAATACAAGGAAAATACCGCGTGTACGCTTATTGGAAAGAAAAAATATAGCAGTCAAATCTAACAGCAAACCACCGTAACTCATCAATACCGCCACCCAATCCAGTTCGAGAATATGACCGATAATCGGCACATCTTCGGCACTGCCATCCAGCCAATACACAAGCGGAATGCCACGCAACCAGTCGGGATTGAGCTTTGCTATGCCGCCGTAAAAATAGACGACACCCATTGAAAATTGTAGTAGAAAAACCCCCCAATACGGTATCAATTGAGTCCGTATCGAAGGATTGAGCCGAGCATCCACGGAGAAGGCGCGATTGGCAGGTAAAACGCACATCAAAAAACACAACACCGCAAACAAATACCCATGATTGAGATAATACGCCTTTTCTATCAAGTAAATATACGTATAACCCAAACCATATATAAAAGCACTTATTCGATAAAAATACCCCACAATAATCAGCAACGAAAGCCCAATCATAAAATAACAAAGGGCATACATCGCCTCCGGCGGCAGCGGTTTTACCCACTCAAAACCGTAATAGGTAAAGTTAAAATCCGACCCTCCCGTCAGACATTTAAATTGACTGCCATCATCCATAAAATGCACCATTTCGTAGAGTGCCAATAGCCCAAATACGATGCGGAAAAAGATGAGTGTACTAATATCTATTTTTCGGAATAAAAAATTCATGAAGCAAAACTACTCTTTTTATAGTTTATAATTTTATTGCTGCAACAACTATTTAAAACTAAAAATTATTCATACCATATTTTTATTTGTAAAAAATTGATAATCAAATTATTGTAACAGGTAGGCTAATTTAACCTTGTAACTTTATTGAAAAAATATACACGTTTTATTATCTCGTAGAATGAAAAAAAACTCATTCTGGCACAGTTTTTATCAAACGAAAGATACACAAATAAATCTTTTAACTCATTGTCATATTATGAAAAATATACTATCTGTACTCCCTTTTATAATACTAATGACAACACCACTTTTCGCTCAATCTTCTCTTGGAAAAGGAGCTATCCAACTCATTCGCCCCAGTGAAAAACGCAGCATCACAGAAAATCAAAACTACGACATCGAACTCCGTATCCCCAAAGTGAAAGACCTTAAAGATGTCACATTTACGCACAACAAACGCCGCTTCAAATACCAATTTGATAAGCGCACGGGGCAGATTAATGGCAGTGTACAATTGCGCCCCGGCGACAATGTATTCACCCTAAAAGTCAAACGCAAAACCCATCAATTTCTCATCACCTACCAACCCAATAATGACAATTTCAAACCCATTCTGCCGCGACCAAATTTAGTCGAAAAACCAAAATCCACTACCCTCAACGAATTCCAGCCCGAAATCCAAACACTCACGATATCCAAACCGTATTTTCCGATAGAAGGCAAGCTGGAAGGCATCACGAGTCGCCAACAAATCTTATTGTCCCACAATGAAAAACGCACCAATAATTACACCTTTAAAAACAATACAATCAAAGCAAAAATTCGACTTATAAAAGGCATAAACGACATTACACTCGCCATAGAAAACGATGAAGGCGTTGATATTACACGTTGGAAAATAACTTATACACCCGAAAAACCGAATATTGACCAACCCGAAGAAACCATCGAAATAAACGATACCGAAGTCACCAATTATAATGAATACCAACTCCGAAAAAAGGTGGTCAATTATGCCCAGAAATTCAAAGGTGTACGCTACCACTACGGCGGCGAATCATCAAAGGGTTTTGATTGTTCTGGCTTCACGCAATACGTCATGCGTAAGTACGATGTCAGGCTCCCGCGCCTATCTTATGAGCAAGCGCGTAAAGGCAAAAAAGTCAAACAACGTAAAGCTAAAGCCGGCGATTTGGTTTTTTACAAACGTAACGGAAAGGTCAGCCATGTTTCGATGGTTTTGCATAGTTCCGCCACTCAATTGCTGGTTATTCACAGCGTTTCATCAAGTGGCGTCATCGTTGAAGATGTGATGAAGTCCGACTATTGGAAACCTAAAACGTTGTACATTCGCGACGTGATCTCAGATAGCTTTTAAAAAAGAAAAAATAACGACACGAAGAATGTACATTTATTTAATTCCTAATACTAATGCAGATATCCATTTTTATTAACACATTTAATAATTTTAAATTTTTTAGAATGAAAAAACTAATTTTGGCAGTGTTAGTCTTGTGTATGGCTTTTGCTTCACAAGACGCAATCGCGCAAGACCAACCCACTAAGAAACCACGCATCATCCTGAAAGATGTGGACGACATCATACGAGGTAAAATAAAAAACCTGAAAAAGATAATGATGGAGAAACCAGAGGTAAAAGCGACAGAGATGTAGAAACCAAGCCAAGACCACGCCCATCAAAAAATGACGGTAATAATGACGACCGTGAGAGTAGAGATAGCGATTACGATGATAGCGATTATGAAGAAGATAGAGGTCGTGACCGTGATAATGACGATAGTGACCGTGATTATAATGACCGCGATAAAGAGCGCGAAAAATGGCGTGCCGAGCGTGAGCGCGAACGTCAAAAATGGGAAGATGAGCGCGATAGAGAGCAGCGCAAATGGGAAGACGAGCGTGACCGTGAAGAGTGGAAAAAAGATAAGGAAAGAGATAAAGAAGAGTGGAAACGCGATAAAGAGCGCGAAAAAGAAAGATGGAAACAAGAGAAAGAAGGCTATAAAGGCAAAGGTAGTAAGGGAAAAGGCAAAGGCTACGACAGAGGCAGAGGAAACAGCAAAGACGACAACGACTCTGATGATGATTCGGATGACGACAGCGACGATGATTCGGACGATGACTCCGACTACGGAGATGACGACTCTGATGACGGAGATGATGACTCTGATGACGACTCTGACGACGATAGCAACCGCGAGGACAGAGGCAAGGGAAAGAACAAAGGCAACAGCGATAAAGCTGACAGAGACGGTGAGTACAGAGGTAAAGGCAAGTCAGGTAAAGCCGACCGAGACGGTGAATACCGTGGAAAAGGCAAGCCTCAATTAGAATCAATGAAAGGTAATAACAACGGTAAAGGCAAAAAGAAAAAAGGTAATTAATACATGAATCAACAAACTCAAAATACCAACAAAGTACGCACCGCCTCGCGGTGGCGTACTTTGTTTTTGGCAGCACTTATAGGTACTTTTTTCGCCTGCGGCGGAAATAATACCAACACCCAAAACAGCAACGGCACACACGTATTTCGCAAGGCAAACTTCGGTATGAGCGCAGCCCAAGTCAAACGCAGCGAAACCGAAACCGTCAATCTCACCGAAGATACATCCGAAAAACTCGCCTACACTGCCGACATGGGCGAAGACGATTTTACGGACATCATCTACCATTTCAACGGCGCAGACGAACTCATCGAAATCGAATTTAACCTCTATTTCGACAACAGCAGCGACGCCCAAGACATCCACGGCGGACTCATGAGCCAATTTGATGGCGACTACAAACGCACAGGCGACAATTCGTGGGCAGGCAAAGCTGGCAACACCGACTTTCAAGTATTCACCCGTCGCTCAGAAAGTACGACCAAACCAGGACTCTATGTGATTTGGCAACCATTATAAACGAAAAAACGTTATCTTTGCAGACTGATGAATTGTCGAATTATTGAAAAAACGACAACACATCAACACTACAACACATCAACACAATAAAATTATGGCTACATTTCTGCCCATGTTGGCAATTATATTCGTGGTATTCGGTCTTTCATTTATAATGATTAACCTTCGTCAGGTGGTATCCGGCAAAGAATTTCGTGGTACCTGCGCGACCAATAATCCAATGCTCAAAAATCAAATTGGAGACTGCACTGTCTGCGGTAAAACAGCGGAAGAAGAATGCAAAATGCCCGAAGCGAAAGCGTAGAAAGCTCAAACGCAAGTTCAAGTATCAAGCTCAAATTCAATGACAAATACCAATAAATACGCTTCCAAGCTCGAAGCCTTCGCTCGCCTGCTCAAAATCATGGACGAACTCCGCGAGCAATGCCCCTGGGACAAAAAACAAACCATGAAAAGCCTCCGCAACCTCACGATAGAGGAGACTTACGAACTCGCCGACGCCATTCTCGATGAAGACATGCAGGAAATCAAAGAAGAAATTGGCGACCTCATGCTCCACATGGTTTTTTACAGCAAAATAGCGGACGAAAAACAAGCGTTTGACATCGCCGACGCAATACACGCAGTGTGCGACAAACTCATCAACCGCCACCCACACATCTACGGTGATGTAAAGGTCAACGGCGAAGAAGACGTGATGAAAAACTGGGAGCAAATCAAACTCTCCGAGGGCAAAAAATCCGTCTTATCGGGTGTACCACGCTCACTTCCCGCAATGGTCAAAGCCTACCGAATGCAAGAAAAAACCGGGCAAGTCGGCTTCGAGTGGGAAAACAGCGAGCAAGTCTGGGAAAAAGTAGAAGAAGAAATCGGCGAATTTAAAGAAAGCCTTCACCAATCAAAAGACAAACAAGAGGACGAGTTTGGTGACATCCTGTTCGCACTCATCAACTATGCCCGTTTTAAAGGCATCGACCCCGAAACCGCCCTCGAACGCACCAACCGCAAATTTAAATCTCGCTTCGAATACATTGAAGCCAACGCTGATAAATCGCTCAACGATATGACACTCAATGAAATGGACGCCCTGTGGGATGCGGCGAAGGTAATAGGGTAAAACCGTCCGTAGTCCATAGGCTAACATGAAATACCCTTGCCTCAAACTATCGACCATGAACTATCCTCTACTTCACCATCTTTCCATTCTTATAAGTATACTCCAACTTCACATTTCCCTCTTGGTCGTAGAACTTTGAAGAGCCATGCATCTTACCATTTTTATAGTTCGATTCCTCTTTAAGTGTCGTGCCATCATCGTAATATTTTACAACTTTCCCTTCCAATTGTCCATTTACATAAGTGCTTGACATTGATGGCTTTGCGTTGTTTCCGTAAGTTTCACTTGGTCCATGTAGCACGTCATTAGCATAATAACTTTTCTCCTTCTCACGCGCAAAATTAGGCTTTACTGACACCCCGCATTTTTTACCTTCATGGTAATTTACTATCTCAACAATCTGCTGTTTCACATCGTCGTGAATAATCCATGCGCCATGTTTCTGACCATTGAGTAGTGTGCCTTCTTCGATAGTTCTGCCTACGCCGTTTTTCTTGATAGCACGCACCAAACCATCTACCCCCGGAATGGCTACCGTCTCATAATCGCCCACACTGACAGGTGCAGCAGTGGTCGTCACAGCAGTATCCGAACCGCCCGAACCGCCGCAAGCAAAAAGAAATAATAAGGGGAATAAGTAGCGTAAATTTTTCATGTTGTTTTTGTTTAAAAAAATTGAATCAATGTCTTCGTCAAACGATGAACGATGAATTGATTTGTGTTAATGTTTTGAATATCGGTATGTTATAAATGAGTTCAAGCGTCAAGTTCAGTCAAGCTCAAAATTTCACGATGAATCATGAGTACTTGTTCGATGAGTGAATGTTCGTCATCATTATAAACAACAAAATCGGAACGTTCTATTTTTTCTTCTTCGGAGATTTGTTTATCCATACGTGCTTCGATGGCTTCGCGTGTCGTATTGTCACGTGTGAGTACACGCTTGATGCGTATTTCTTTCGGCGCAAAAACTGTAATCACCTTATCGACGGTAAGATACGAACCACTTTCAAATAAAATGGCGACTTCTTTGATTGTGTAAACTGCGTTTGTATTTGCTTCATTCCAAGCCACGCCATCCTGATGTACGACGGGATGTACGAGGGCATTGAGTTGTTCGAGTTTCGATTTATCATTAAAAACAATATCGGCGATAAACGGACGATTGAGCGTACCATCAGCGTGATAGGCTTCGCTGCCAAAGATAGATTTTACACCTTCGATGAGTTTTGGTTGATTATTCATCAGCCACTTGGCGCGGTCATCGGCATAGTATACCGGAACGCCCAAGATTTCAAATATCTTGCAAACCGTCGATTTTCCACTGCCTATGCCGCCTGTGATACCTATTTTCATTTTGAATTTTGAATGATGTGAATTTTAGGGATGAAAAGATAACAAACGCTACGTCTTCACGCCGTTATTTTTTCTTTAGACGAGCAAAATTTGACGCGAATAACGGGTTAGGGAAGACGAAAAAAATAATCTACCCGTCTGAATTGTTCTTTTCTTATATGTTTCACTAAATCTTCCTTACGTAGCTCGGCTATGCGCGTCAAATTTAGTGAAAGAAAATAAATAA
>ENA-ORXT01002339-ORXT01002339.1-marine-metagenome-genome-assembly--contig:-NODE-2339-length-22928-cov-66.249486_pt1 | contig 22928 bp, 14 predicted proteins | sample MGYA00237868_ERZ511482 | MGnify/ENA metagenome assembly ERZ511482
AACTGATAATCAAGATTTTATTTTTTCAATGATGTAGTTTTCCTTTGTTTAATCTAGCTGCACAAAGTAGTAAAGTCAAGATTAGGAATGGCATTTATTTTGTCAACATTCCTAACAAAGATTGCCCCCTTTTTACGTAAAAAGAGGGCAATCTTTGTCAAAGGCAAACCGCAATATGCTACACCGCCTGTAATATATCATACTGCGTCAAAATATGCAATGTACCAGATTTGTCTTTAGCAATAACCGCTGGAATTTTTTTATTGATAAATCCAGTCAATTGTCGATAGGGTAGATCTTCGTTGACCACGGGGAAGGCCTCTCCCATAATTTTACTGATCGGCTGATCGGTCTTGTTCTCTTCGTCAGAGAGTAGAAAGTTTAACACCGAAGACTCGGTAATCGAACCAACAATGTTATGCTCTTCATCCACAATGGGCATTTGTGAAATATCGTTGTGCTTCATCTGATCAAGCGCCTTTTGAATTGGATCATCAACGTTTAATGTCATAAAATTCTTATCAGACTTACGAGCAATCAAATCACTTACTTTCAATTCGGTATCTAAAAAACCACGATCGCGCATCCAGTCATCGTTGTATATTTTACCAATATAGCGGCTGCCATGGTCGTGAATAACTACCACGACTACATCGTCCGGTTTTAGATGATCCTTTAGCTGGATCAATCCACAAAAGGCTGATCCAGCAGAATAACCAAGTAATAACCCTTCTTCACGCGCCAGCCTACGCGCCATGACGGCACCATCCTTGTCTGTTACTTTTTCAAATTTATCAATCAGTTTAAAATCTACATTTTTAGGTAAAATATCTTCTCCAATTCCTTCTGTAATATAGGAATAGATTTCTTTTTCGTCGAAGATACCCGTCTCATGATATTTTTTAAATACAGAACCGTACGTATCAATCCCCCAGATTTTAATATTGGGATTCTGTTCTTTCAAATACTTAGCCGTTCCGGAAATGGTACCACCCGTGCCGACACCTACAACCAAATGTGTAATTTTCCCATCCGTTTGTTCCCAGATTTCTGGTCCGGTAGATTCGTAGTGGGCCAGCCGATTTGAAAGGTTATCATATTGATTGAACCAAAAAGAATTGGGGATTTCTTTGCTTAGTCGCTCGGCAACCGAGTAGTAAGAACGAGGATCATCCGGCGTTACGTTGGTCGGACAGACAATTACTTCCGAACCCATAGCCCGCAATAAATCCAGTTTTTCTTTGGATTGCTTATCGCTGGTCGTAAAAATAGATTTATATCCTTTCACACAGGCTGCAATCGCCAGTCCCATTCCAGTATTTCCGCTGGTACATTCGATAATGGTGCCGCCGGGTTTGATCAGACCATCCGCCTCGGCTGTTTCCAGCATTTTGAGCGCCATACGATCTTTGATAGAGTGGCCGGGATTGAAGGTTTCCACCTTACAAAGAATCAGGCCAGGTACCTCACTGGTCACCTTATTAATTTTTACCATGGGTGTATTACCAATGGTTTCCAGGATATTATTATAATACATAAATTAATGATTTAATGTTGGTATAGATGTTGCACCAAAGGATCAGTCCTTTTTACGCAACCCACAGGCAAAAGATGCAGGTACAAAGGTACGTATTTAGCAATGGAGTGATGAAATCAAAAAGGAAGCGTTTACTTTTTCACCCAAACATAAAAACGATTGTCTTTTCCTCCCAATGCCTGAGCCGTTTGTCGAGAAACGACCACCACCACATCCTTGGTATGAACCGATTTAGGAATCCGGCCCAATACTTTAGCACGTACGGTTTTGCCATTCATTGGATTTTTGATGGTAATGTAGGAACGCAGTTTAGCAGTACGGTGCAGTACAGAATGGCCCGCGTGATCCTTCAATCCTTTTTTACAGTAGGCAGCTCCTGCTTCGTTAAATCCTTTGCGATCACCAGTTCCTTTTTGATATGCCATTTCTTTGAGCCGTTCCTCGGTCCAATCGGGATTGGTTTTGAAATTATGATGAGTTGAGGGAATACCGGATTTTTTCAGGTAACCAACGTGTAAAATCTGACCAATGTTTAGATTATGGGTGATCACGGAATTTCGCTCGAGCAGGGTGTCAACGGGCATTTTAAAACGGGTACGGGCGATATTGAACGCAGTATCTCCTTTGCGAACTTTATAACAAAGCGCAAAGTAAGCATCCCGGTTGACGCCTTTTGATTGAAAACGGAGAATAGATTTTTTTGGAAGCGGAATATTCAGTTGCTGGCCGGGAGAAATCAGATTCTCAACAATTTCAGGATTAAAAAAGTATAAATCCGCGAGGGATAGACCATAATGCTGAGAAATACTAAAGAGGGTTTCATTTTTTTTAATCGTGTGATTAAAAGTAAAATTGTTATTACTGGAGACATTAATAAAAACAGTATCTTGTGGAATAAGACTTGGAATCGTATCGGTGGTAGTTGCAGCACCGGAAAATCCGATAAGCAACAGACCGAAGATGGTCAGCAATTTTTGTAAATTTTGCATAATGTTTCAGTAAGTTCTGAGTAAGGTGTCAATATTTTACGTTCCCTTTGACATCGTTCAGTTTTATAATAATAGATAAAATTAAGGCTTTTTGAGTAAAAAAGATATGCAGACGATCGGAATCATCCCGGCACGCTACGATTCGGTACGTTTTCCGGGCAAACCTTTAGTGGAAATTAGGGGCAAAACAATGATTCAACGAGTCTACGAACGGTCCAGTGAAGCAGAAGAGTTGGATCTTGTGGTCGTAGCTACGGATGATCTGCGGATACGAGACGTGGTACAGGCTTTTGGTGGTCGAGCGGTCATGACTCGGCGGCATCACACCAGTGGTACCGATCGGGTAGCCGAGGCTGCGCTGGCTTATCCCAAAGCAGGATTGATCATGAATATTCAGGGAGACGAACCATTTGTTTTTCCCCAGCAAATAGACCAGCTGGTACGCTTTATTCGGGAAAGACCTGCCCTGGAAATTGCCACAATGGCGAAGCAAATTACGGATGTTAATCTGATTGAAAATCCCAATGTCGTAAAAGTTGTTGCGAACGTAAATCAACAGGCGCTCTACTTTAGTCGGTCACCCATCCCTTTTCAACGGGATGCAACCGCTAAAACTATCTATCAAAAACACATCGGCTTATACATCTTTCGGGCAGCAGCACTGCAACGAATCACCGCGCTGGTGCCACACCCACTGGAGCAAACTGAAAAACTGGAACAACTCCGCTGGTTGGCCAATGGCCTGAATATTGGTGTGGCTAAAACAGATCTCGAATCTATTGCCATTGATCACCCGGAGGATTTGATTCGTCTGGAAAAGTTTATAGACCAAATATGAAATTTTGTAGCAACTGTTTGCATACTGTCTTTAGTATTCCTGAAAACAGAACGTTAATTAAATTTATATATTGAATTTTAATTGTTATTGAGTTAACGAAATATTTTATTATTTGAATAATTAATATGAACGAATACCTTTTTTTAAGTAAAAATTAAGCCTCTAATCCACCTTTTGTCGAGTAAGTACATTGTTAGGTGCTGTAAAGAACTGATAGTCAAACATATCCTTTTTTTGCTTACTTCAAATTATTTATCATTAGGAAAATTACACCAATTAATTATTTATTAATGATAAAAAAAATTATGTAAGGAAGTCTATTATTTCATTTTTTATTACGAACTAATTTTATCACTTTTGTAGTCCTCAAAAAAGGAAAGATATTTTTAGTCTCGCAAATCTGAGAATGGCAGACCCGCTACACACAACTTTTGGTCTCCAACTACTTCTCCTACTATGGATACTTGAGAAACGAAACTACACAGATCTAATTTATTGTTTTACGCCCTCTTTTTTGGGTTTAAAGAATCTGAAGAATGATTAAAGATTGTGCTACAGTGTGGGATAGTTGTCTGCGAACGATTCGTAAAAACGTGAATTCGCAAAGCTTCAAAACGTGGTTTGAACCCATCCGGCCGGTAAGGCTGGAGGAGGGTGCATTGACGATTCAAGTACCGAATAAGTTTTTTTATGAATGGCTGGAAGAACACTACGTTGCTTTGCTAAAGAGAACCATTCGGCAGGAACTGGGAGATATGGGTCGTTTAGAATATCAAATTCTTATGTCGAAATCTGCTCAGGTACCGACCGCTATTGCAGCGACGGATAAGAGCGACGTTAATACACCCGGTTCGGTGGATACGGGTAATATCAAAAACCCCTTTGTAATTCCCGGGATACGTAAGCTGAAGATCGACCCACAATTGAATGCATCTTATATATTCGAAAATTTTATCGAAGGTGATTGTAATCGATTAGCTCGCTCCGCCGGAATGGCAGTTGCAGCCAAACCAGGTGGAACTGCTTTCAACCCGCTGGTTCTTTTCGGTGACGTAGGACTTGGAAAAACGCATCTGGCACAGGCCATCGGTAATCAGGTGCTCAAAGAGCAATTGGGAAAAACGGTACTTTACGTTTCTTCCGAAAAATTTACCAATCAGATCATCGACTCTATTCGTAATAATGCCGTTAACGATTTTGTTAATTTTTACCAACTAATCGACGTACTAATCGTAGACGATATTCAGTTTTTGGCCAACAAGCAAAAAACGCAGGAAATCTTCTTTCATATTTTTAATCAACTACACCAGAACGGCAAGCAGATTATCATGACGTCGGATCGTCCTCCAAAAGATCTGGATGGAATGGAAGAACGTCTAATTTCCCGTTTTAAATGGGGGCTGTCCGCTGATTTGGGAACCCCTGACCTGGAAACCAGAATGGCGATTTTAGCTTCCAAAATGGATCAGGAAGGACTAGACCTGCCACATGATGTAACGGAATTTATTTGCTATAATATTAAAAATAATATTCGAGAACTGGAAGGCGTACTAATCAGCCTTGTAGCGCAATCTTCTCTTAATCGTCGGGAAATTGACCTGGAACTGGCCAAAGAGGTTATTAAGAACTTCGTTAATCAAATGTCCAAAGAGATTACTGTTGAGTTCATCCAAAAACTGGTAGCGGATCACTTTGATGTACCCGTCGAAAAACTCAAAGGACAAACTCGGAAACGTGGAATCGTGATTGCGCGACAGCTATCTATGTATCTGGCAAAAAATCTGACCAATAAGTCCTTAAAAGCCATCGGTGAAAATTTTGGAGGACGGGATCATTCCACCGTTATTTATTCCTGTAAAGCCGTTCAGGATCTGCTGGATACGGATATGATCTTTAAAGACACCGTAACTGACCTGCAAAAGAAAATCAAACTGAATTTAAACGAAAAATAGCTGTACAGATGTTGTGTAGGATTAAAAAACAAAAATGAACACAAGTCAAATAAAAGAGCAGTTTCGTAAAATTTCAAATTCACCATGTTGGAATGTGAAAAAAGGAATTGGCTCATATCTGACATTTGAATTTGGAGAACCGCAAATAGAATTTATTGAACCTAAAATATGGAAGCAATTCGGCCATCCAGTAAATCTAAATGAAATTAGAAGAGTCTTTATTAAGGGAACAGAAATGCTCTGGATATACTGTGTAGATTGGAAAATTATTTCAAAAGGGAGCGAAATTGCACATAATGAATCTGATGACAAACAAATTAATAATGCAACGACGATTCTAAACGGGCAAATACTTAATCAAATAGAAATAAACACTAAAATTGGAGAAACCAAATTTACTTTTGATTTAGGAGGTGAACTTGAAACATGCAACAAAACTCATGACAATACAGATGAATCGTGGATGCTATTTGTAGGTGAAAGCGTATTAACAATGAACAATTTGGGCCAATTTAATTTGAGTGAATCATCTAAAGTAACTAAAGAAGAAGATTTTGTAACAATAAGAGATGAAAGAATAAAAATAACCCTACATAACAAGTGATATGAGATCAGACTTCCTTTGGTCGCCCGCTCCATATCACACAACCGTTGTCTATGAGTCAAACTAAAGAATGAAAAAAGAGACTCAAATATTAATTTAAAGAAGAGAAGATGGGAATTCTGAATTCCAAGTTAAGCTTATAGACAATACAATATGGCTATCACAGATGCAAATGGCTGAATTGTTTGGAAAAGACTCAGATACAATTAGTTTACACCTTAAAAACATATATAATTCGGGAGAATTAGAGCAAGATTCAACTACCGAGGATTACTCGGTAGTTCGAAAAGAGGGTAAAAGGGAGGTAAAACGAAGCATCAAACATTACAATCTGATAGTTTAAATTTTAAATTAAAAACCAACTAAACTACTTCCATTTTGTAGTAGTATTTTTAATGTTGAATAACTGATAATCAACATTTTATTTTTTCAATGATGTAGTTTTTCTTGTATAATCTTGCTGCACAAAGTAGTAAAGTCGGGCTGTAAAATGTATGAGAATGTCTCGTAAATTGTCAGTGCGAATTATCTCAATATTTCATTATTCAACATTTATATCATGACTATTCAGGAAGTAATCAGCCGGCTCGAAGCAGGCAACAAGAATTTTGTTAGTGACAAACTTGATGGTAAATTACAGAACAGTTCCCGCCGTACCGATTTAACTGCAGGCCAGGAACCTTACGCCATTGTTTTAAGTTGTGCCGATAGTAGGGTAGTCCCCGAATTGGCCTTCGATGCTGGACTTGGTGAATTATTTGTTATCCGGGTAGCGGGAAATGTAGCCAATAATTCTTCTATTGCAAGTATCGAATATGCAGTAGCCCACTTGGGGTCCACTGTAATTGTCGTACTGGGCCATGAGAATTGTGGTGCCGTTACCGCTGCGATTAGTGGTGGGGACAATGGACACAATCTCAATCATTTATTGTCGCATATCACACCAGCTCTAGCTGCTAGTGGCGAAGGAGCTGCAGTGAATGATGTGGTCAAAAAAAATGCAGAACTAACAGGACGCGACCTTAAAAACCGGTCATCGATCATTCGTAACGCCGTAGAAAGCGGAAAAGTGAAAATTATTCCGGCTTACTATAATCTGGGAAGTGGCGCAGTAAATTGGTTATAGTTATTTTTAAATAAGTTCTAAAATAAAACCCTCTTAATCATACGATTAAGAGGGTTTTTTACGGTAATATTGTTATTCAATATTATAATTGGATATGCACATTGAGTATCCCTAAAGGTGAATCACTTCGTCATACGCTGCAGCAGCAGCTTCCATTACCGCCTCGCTCATTGTTGGATGCGGGTGAATAGATTTAATAATTTCGTGTCCGGTCGTTTCTAGCTTACGAGCAACAACTACTTCAGCGATCATTTCGGTAACGTTCATACCGATCATATGTGCACCGAGAAACTCTCCGTATTTAGCATCAAAGATAACTTTAACGAATCCTGTTTTTGCTCCAGCAGCACTTGCTTTACCCGAAGCAGAAAAAGGAAATTTACCAACTTTGATTTCGTATCCTGCTTCTTTAGCCGTTACTTCGGTATACCCTACGGAAGCGATTTCCGGAATACAATAAGTACAACCAGGTATATTGTTATAGTCGATCGGTTCTGGATGATGTCCTGCTATTTTTTCTACGCAGATAATCCCTTCCGCGCTGGCAACGTGTGCCAGTGCCGGACCTTTGGTGATGTCTCCGATAGCGTAAATTCCATCCACGTTGGTTTGGTAAAATTTATCTACTTCCACCATTCCTCGGTCCGTTTTGATACCGAGTGTTTCCAGGCCAAGGTTTTCTGTATTAGGAGCAACACCTACGGCGGATAGGACCACATCACATTTTAATTCTTCCGTCTTACCCGTCTTACGATCCTTGAGCGTCACGGTACAACCCTTCCCTTTGGTATCCACTTTTTCCACACTGGTATTGGCGCGGACGTTAATGCCTTCCTTTTTAAAAGTACGGGTAAGTTCTTTAGAAATATCTTTGTCTTCGCGTGGTACGAGGCCTTGTTCCATAAATTCGACCACCGTCACTTCTGTCCCCATGGCATTATAGACATAAGCAAATTCGACTCCGATGGCACCGGCGCCAACGACGACGATACTTTTAGGTTGTTTAGGCAATGTCATGGCTTCGCGATAGCCGATAATATTTTTTCCATCGATGGGCAAGTTGGGGAGTTGTCGAGCGCGTCCTCCGGTAGCCAGAATGATGTTCTTTGCTTCGAGAGTCTGAGTCTTTCCGTCAGCAGCAGTAACCTCTACTTTTTTACCACGAACGAGTTTACCCGTTCCCATGATAACATCAATTTTATTTTTTTTCATCAAAAAAGTAACCCCTTTGCTCATACCGTTGGCTACGTTCCGGCTTCGGTCGATGACCTTGGAGAAGTCAGCTTTAGCATCTTTGACGGTGATTCCGTAATCTTCAGCATGTTTGATATAATTAAAAACCTGAGCGCTTTTGATGAGTGCTTTGGTGGGAATACAGCCCCAGTTGAGGCAAATACCTCCAAGAGATTCGCGTTCCACGATGGCAGTTTTGAGGCCTAGTTGAGAAGCACGGATAGCAGCAACGTAGCCACCGGGGCCACTTCCAACGACAATCAGATCGTAATTCATTGTATTATAGTTTAATTTTGATGGTGGGAATTTTAAATAAAAAGAAATAGCGTGGTTATAGCGGCTATTCCGGGTGCAAATATAAGGAATTGAAGCAAATAATGGCTAATTTTTGTACGGGTAGTTACAGCTTAATGGTTCGGGTACTAAATTAGTATGTATTTCAAATTGTTAATTTTTTCCTGAACATTAAGAACAGTTGATTGGTGATTCGTTAATCGGTCCTTTCAACGCGTAGGTATCGCCTTCTAAAGTATTTGAAAAATTAAAAAAACACGGTAGAGAAATTTAAGTTAACAGATCAACGTAGGAACAAGGCAATGCCTTGTTCCTACGTTGATCAATATGCCCAGTTATTTAATGCCGAAGGCAGTAGGGTTAAAAAAAGAAACCCTATATCACGAATGATACAGGGTGTCCAAAATTACTGATACTACTTCTACTTAAATTTCTTTGCCTCGGAAACCCATTCGTGTTGTAGAATGTACTGAGAATCGAGGTCTAATATTTTATTGATTAAAAGAATATCTTTTTCTTCCAATCTTGAGATTTGTTCATACCGATATACGCCAAGAGCATTTAATTTTACTTCTATATGCTCATTTATACCACTGAGTACTTTCAGGTTGTCGACAATTTCTTCGGATTCTTCCTTTGTATTTTTTTCTAATTCTCCATAATCAGATGAAATAAAACCGATTTTTTTAGCACCACCGGTTTCTTCAGGTCGGTCTTGCCACTCGGTAAACTTTCTTTTAATTTTATCTAGTGATTTTTCTTTAGACTTTTTGTTATTAGAATAATCCAGGAGTACTTCATTCGGAAAAATTCCTTTTTTTAGTTCATCCCTTTCTCTGGCTACTTTTAGCAGTTTAAAATGGAGATTTTGATATTTCTCTTCCCATTTTTGTTTTTTTTCGCTGTATTTATTTTTAAACCGTTTTTTGAGTTCCTCTACATCCGGAGCAGAAAGTTGACTAGCTATTCGCTGCCGGTACTTTTTTATTTCCTCTTCTTTCTCCAGAATCTCTGTCTGTTGATTTTTTAGTCTTGTTTCCAGTTTTATCAATTCTTCCTGACTGAAGGAGTGAGATTCGTTGTTTTTATGTTGCTGTAAAAGTCTTTCCAGCGTAGTTTTTTCGGCATTCAGCGCCTGTAAATGTTCGATCAGTTCTTTCTTATCATCACCCAATTCTGATTGGTAGCGTAAAAGTTTTTCCTTTTCAGATTTTAGCAAGTTAGTATGTTGTACCAGATTATGGCGTTCAGATTCAATTTGAAAATTCACGTTCTTTACCTGAATGAGTTCAGACTGCAAAGACTGGATAGCCATTTTTCTCCAGGTCCAGGCAACTACAAAACCAAGTAAAGCCGCACCAGACATCAGTACAAATACGGGGATAGCGAGTTGAATCATGATTGTTTTATTTCTTAAGGATCGATTAAAAAATAAGCAGCCAAAAATTTTTAATTTTTCACTAGATTTATTGATCAGAACAAAAATAAATTTCTATGCTAAGTTCAATATTGCCCTAAAGATATAAAGAATATAAAATTATCCCAATATCAGGGCATTAAAATCATAAGTTAATTTTTTCCTTAGGAACTGTACGTAAATAAATTTACTTTCTTGACGATTCTAAAATTGATTTAGAGAGGCATTTATTGGGTCAACACACCTGATCTGATAATCAGTAAATTATTCTAACTTCCACCCGACGATTTTTTCTGCGCCCGATATTTGTAGAATTAGATGCAAGCGGTTTTTTATCACCCTGATAATCCACTTTAATTCGCTGTTCTGCAATCCCGAATGTTTCCATTAATGTCTTTACACTAATAGCTCTATTTTTTGACAATTGTTCATTTTTACCGGATTCACCAATATTATCAGTATGTCCAGTTAAGAGTACTTTAGACTTGGGATGAAGGTTTAAATATGAATTCAGACTATTCAAATAATATTCTAACTGAGGAGAAGATGTTACAAAATCTGTATTGTTGTCATAATACAAATTCAGAGGACGAATTTTTTCCAGCGTTTGAGTTGCCTTGACCGTTTTCTCTTCAATAGAGATCAGATTGAAATGCGCATTTTTGCGTTCAAAACTAAAACTCAACCCATCAAATAGCAAGTTTCTGGTAAATTTTAGATCATCACGAATCATTGATTGAATAATTATATCCTGCTTATTAGCTCCGTAGCCAATTAGCAGATTTTGGACAGCATCAGCTCTGGCAAAACCCAAATCCATAAAGCGGGTAAGATTTTCTTCGGAAGGACTATAATTACCCGTAAGAACAACATTCCGTTCAGAATGCTTATCTAGGTAATTTACCAGCGTTTTCAACTCTTTTTCGGTTTCCCATGGAACTACTACTTCAGCGCTGGAATGACGGAAATGAAAATTTGATTGGCTCGTGATTTTAAAATCACCATCTATTACATTCAACACAGGTATAACACTTGGTTGAGTGATGGTTTGCACGGGGACACCAAATTTATTAGCGTACCACCAGGAACCACCCAGCAGCCATATCCCCAAAGAGGAAATGGACAGAATAAGGAAAAGCTTACTCATAATATATTTTTATCATAGTATGTAAAAAAACTTCTATAGTTAAGCTATAGTAAGCCGAAAGCTATTTAAATTCTTGGGAAAGATTAATGGTAAGTGTTTCTAGTGCTTTCTGAAAATAATTTTCTCCTCGTAAAAGTATAAGTTAGTTCTCTTAAAACAAAAATATTATGTAAATATTTATTATTCATATAATATTTTTAAAATTGTACTTCACTGAAATTTTGACCAACTTCCTTTCCAGGATGATGAAGACTAAAGTGTTTGTCGCTCACTTGACTTAAGTAAAGCCTAATAGCTTTGATACCTGATTATAACAATTCCACCCTTCGATTCGTTATAAAACGAGAATTATTATGAACATTTCAATAAACCTATTTTTTAGCTTAGGAAGGTTGATAAAATAGTTCGCCTAGAATCTACATTTATTTATCGCTATTCCTTAATTTTGCGCTTTTTTATACCAATCCGATGATGAATAAAATACTAACTGTTTTAACTTTTTTAATACTAACATTTCACCTTGCCGCTCAGGACAAAATGCGGGTAGAGCGGGGCGATGCCGTTGACAAATCTAAACCGATTTGGAACGTATTCGTGGATGAGGACAACCAAAAATGGGTCGGAAATTCTGAAGGCCTCTTCAAAGTACTTTCCATTAACAACGCTGTCAAAGAATCTTTACGTGCGGACGAGTGGGCATTACTGCAATATCGTAGTGGAAACGCCAACCTGCGGGTTTCTAAAACAGGCCTCAAAAAATTTATACCCGACCTGACTGATATCAACGCTGCACATCTGGACAAAAACAAGCAACATCTTTGGATAGGAACGACGGAAACGGGTTTATACCAATTTAGCCTCACTCCTTTAAAATTAATTCAGCATTTTACCAGTGACAATTCTGATCTGGAGGTTAATTTTATCAATTTTATCGAAATAGAACCTTCCGGCCGTATGTGGATCGGAACGCCCGAAGGGGTGGTCTGGGGACGCAATGGTCGTTGGAATCTGGACGAAAAATACCTGGCTTTTGTCGGTGTCGCTTTCAACGGAACTAAAACTTACGTGATTTCAGAGGAATGGTTGTGGGAGGTAACGACGAAGAATAAATGGAAAGAAATCGAACTAGATCCCCGGCAACATAAAGGTTTACTGATTGATGCCGAGCTGGATAGTAAAAATAGACTTTGGCTTGCCTCCGAAATTGTCACACGAATGGATGCGGAAACTGGAACCATCGAGCCCTTCGCCGCTCCCGAATATTATACCAGTGAATTTGCTGCTCAAATCAAAGTCGATCAGGACGATGCTTTATGGGTCGGAACGCGGGACAAAGGACTTTTTATTATTGAAAAAGAAGACGCCATTACCGTTAGTGTACTGGTGGAAAATCCAATCAGTTGTGGTGCTTTTGAATTTGATGGTTCTTTAGCGGTCGTGGTTGAAGGTGGGAAACCTCCTTATACTTACTCCTGGAATGATCCCAAAATGAAAGGGGTAAAACCTGGAAATCTGGCTCCCGGTGAATATACGGTGACTGTCACGGATAGTCAGGGTAAAAATAAATCTGCTTCAGTCACAATGAATGATCCGGCGGTCAAATTGACGGTGAAACAGGATCGTCCGGAAAGTGGAATTGGCGCGGGTGATGCGGCGGCGACCGTTGCGGTAACGGGTGGCGTTCCCGAGTATAAATTTATCTGGGACAATCAGGAATCAAAAGCTACTGCTGAAAAGTTAACGGGAGGTTCACACACTGTTACCGTTACCGATGATGCAGGTTGTTCTAACACTGCTACGGTAGAAATTCAACAAAATATTGCAGACCTGGCTATTGTAATTGAGGAGGCAGCGCCACTCAATTGTGCCAACTCCAGCGAAGCTGCACTGATGGTCTCGGTAGAAGGTGGTAAGCCTCCGTATAATTTTCTTTGGAATAATGATCAGGCAAAAGGGGCAGCACCTGAAAACCTGGCTGCTGGAAATTATGAGATCACCGTTAATGATGCCAGCGGTAAATCCAGTGTTGCCAAATACACCATCGCTGCTCCCGAGACATTGATGTTGACGGTGGCGGTAACAGCACCTGCCAGCACAGGCAGCGCCGACGGAAAGGCTACTGTAAAAGTATCGGGAGGAACGCCCCCTTATTCGTACGAATGGGATACCAAAGAAAAAGAGGTCGAGGCTGTAAAGTTGGGAGCCGGTAATCATCAGGTGGTAGTGACCGATGCCAATGGTTGTAACACTACTGCTGGTTTTACCATTGATGAAAATATTTTATCGCTCAATGCCACCATAGAAGGACTGACTGAACTGAAATGTGCCGACACGACAGATGGTATTTTAAAGGTAAATGTAAACGGTGGTAAACCTCCTTATAAATTTGTCTGGAGCAATCCGAAGCTGACTGGAGATAATCCTACGGAACTACCTGCTGGAAAATATACCGTGACAATTACAGATGCTAGTGGCAAGTCCAGTGAAGCATCCGCAGAGATCAAAGGTCCTAAAGTGATGACCGGTGAATTGACTGTGACGGCCTCTGCCAATCTGGGAAAAGATGATGGAAAAGCAAAAGTAAAAGTCAAAGGTGGAACTGGAAAATATTCTTACAAATGGAGTAGTGGAGAAACCAGGGATGCTGCCAAAGCACTGGGGGCTGGCGCACAAAATGTAATCGTTAGTGATGAAAACGGTTGTAGTGTTAAATTTCCTTTCGAGATTACAGAAGATATTTTACCAATGAACGTAACGGTGGAAGCGACTACTCCGATAAATTGTTATGGAGAGAAAACGGGTACGCTGGTAGCTAATGTCAATGGTGGAAAACCCCCTTATGATTTTAAATGGAAAGGAACAGATACCGCCGGAAAAAAAGCGGAAAACCTGACCAGTGGAAAGTACGAACTAGTCGTTACAGACGCTGAAGGAACGGTAGCTACAGCCACGGCAGAACTGGAAAGTCCTGATGCCATTAAGGTTGAAATTACAGTTGCTCGAAATGCTTCGGTTAATGAAAAAGATGGAAAAGCCAAAGCCAGTGTTAAAGGTGGAAATGGTCCATACGCTTACTCCTGGGACAATGGCGAAAAGAAAGATACCGCCGAAAAGCTTGGCTTGGGAACGCACACCGTAGATATCAAAGATAGCAACGGTTGTACCGGAACAGCAAGTATTGATATTACAGAAGATATTTTACCAATGAACATCACGGCCGAAGTAACCAGTGAGATTAATTGTTTTGGTGAGAATACGGGAGCTTTGTTAGCGGCGGTCAATGGTGGGAAACCGCCTTATAGTTATCAATGGAAAGGAACGGACGCAACCAGTGAGAAAGCAGAAAACCTGGCTGGTGGAAAATATGAAATAGTGGTGACGGACAAGGAAGGAACGACCGCAACCGCAACGGTGGAATTGGAAACGCCATCTGAAATAAAAATAACTGCCGCGGTGGCTCAACCTGCTACTGCAAATAATAAAGACGGAAAAGCAAAAGCGACGGTTAGTGGTGGAAAAAGCCCTTACACCTATTCCTGGGATACGGGAGAAAAAACAGACACCGCAGAGAAACTTGGAGTAGGAAATCATACCGTAGAGATTAAGGATAGCAAGGGATGTACCGCAACTGCGAGCGTGGACGTCACGGAAGATATTTTACCTTTGACCGTATCGGTAAAAGTGGATCAGGAAATTGATTGCCATGGTAATAATTCGGGGGTGGCAACGGCAGAGGTTACGGGTGGTAAATCTCCGTTTAAGTATACTTGGGATAATGGTCAAAAGGGCCCTTCTCTCAAAAAATTGGCAGCAGGTGATTATACCCTGGAAGTAGAAGACGCGAGCGGGTTAAAGAAAACGGCGAAAATAAGCCTGGCTCAACCAGAACCTCTAGGAATTGAGTTGAAAAAAGTACCAGCTTCCACTGAGGTATCCAGTGATGGAAAAGTAACGGCGACCGGTGTGGGTGGATCAAACGGTTATACGTTTACCTGGAGTACTGGAGCGAGTGGACCAATGATAAATAAATTGGCTGCGGGTAGCTATAATGTTGCGGTAAAGGATGGAAATGGTTGTACAGCAGATTTAAAATTTGATTTAAAAAACAAACAAATTCCGGAATTAACGGCTGCTACTTTACAAAAGGGCCAAACGATGCGACTGGAAAAATTATATTTCAAAGCCGATAGCTCCAGTATTGAACCAAGCTCGCTTCCAACGATGGATGAGTTGTTTGAATTTTTGACAGAAAACGGCTCCGTAGCCATCGAAATCGGTGGGCATACCAACAACATTCCTTCCCACGAATTTTGTGATCGGTTGTCCGAAGAAAGAGCCAAAGCGGTCGCCGACTATCTTGTCTCAAAAGGAATTGATCCTCGTCGGGTACTTTACAAAGGGTACGGAAAACGAAAACCTAAATTTACAAACAAGACCAAAGATGGGCGGAGAAAGAATCAACGGGTAGAGGTTAAGGTGTTGTCGATTTAGCTCGTTAGCCGTTGGCACTAGTGGTACGTCCCAAAGATAAGTAATAGTCAAGAAGAATGCGTACTTTTACCAGAAAAGATGCGAGTAAACGGAGCTAAGGCAATACCGATGAAGGACAGCCACAAAGAATTCTACGAAAAAATAGTTGGAAAACAGCGTGTAGCACACAATAAGTATCTACGTGCTAAGATTCTACTTTTAGCTCACAGTGGATTAAATAATGCAGAAGTTAGGCGTGAAGTTGGTTTAAGCCATAAGACGGTAAAAAAGTGGCGTTGTCGTTGGTTGGATGGATATGAAGAATTATGTGGGTTGGAAAAAGTAGAAGAGCAGGAATATTTACAGAATTTTTTGGAGGATTATCCACGCAGCGGACTGCCAAAGAAATTTACAGATGCTCAAGAAAAAGCAATTGTAGCGATGGCTTGCAGGGAACCACGAGAATTTGGAATAGAGATGACAGATTGGACCATGGAAATGTTAAGTAAAGTGGCGGAGGGGGAAAAAATAGTGGAAAGTATATCGAAGTCGCAAGTGGCTCGTCTTTTAAAAAATACAGACCTTGCAACCACATAAATCGGAGTATTGGTTGTATCCTAAGATAGAAGATTGGGAATTATTTGTAGAGCAAGTTGAGTTAATTTGTAATTTGATATTAGACAGCACACAGAAGAAGTATCCTAATTGTCATGTGGTGAGTGTTGACGAGAAGTCAGGGATACAAGCATTGGAAAGATATGAAGAAAGGGGCCCTAAGAGTAGAGGTTTTAAAAAGCGAAAAGAATACGAGTATGTGCGTCATGGGACGAATACTTTAATAGCGGCGGTTAATGTAGAAGATGGTAAGGTGCTAAAACATCATCAGGGTCCGACTAGGAATGAAAGTGATTATTGTGACTTTATCAAAGAGTTAGTAAATGGATTGCCAGAGTTGGACCAGATAGTTATTTTAGCAGACCAATTAAATACTCACGTATCGGAATCCTTGGTACTGTGGATAGGAGAATTAGAGGGGTATGAAAGAGAGGAATTAGGGGAGAAAGAAAAAAAAGGAATACTGAAAAGTATGAAGAGCCGAAAACTTTTTTTAGAAAAATCAGCGCATAGAATAAGATTTGTATACACACCAAAGCACTGCTCTTGGCTCAATCCAATAGAAAATTGGTTTGCAAAATTGCAAAGACATATTATCACTAACGGAAACTTTACCAGCCTAGCTGATCTAGAAACCAAAATTGATAAATATATCCTGTTTTATAACAAAGAATTAGCAAGGTGCGCCAAATGGAAGTTTAAAGGATTCACTAAAGGCAAGAAATTAAAAAATGCTGCCTAGTAGGAACTTTTGGGATGTACCACTAGGGTGTTCAACCTACACTGTGTAAGCTAAAAATTTCTTATGCAGTTTTTATTACGTTTTTTCGGACTGATCCCCGAGGGATCACATTATGTTAGCCGAGATTCGAGGCCCGCAGTCGTTCGATCCCAGAGGGATCGCATTATTTTCTGAAGAGCAAGTTATCAAATGAATTTATCTGATTGAAATAAATTATCATAAAAATGCAGAGGTTTTTTCAGCTGATTGAACACCCTAGCCAGAAGCCGTTGATATACGCGAATCTGAAAAAATTTATTAACCGTTGAGTTAATTCAATTACGGTAATAAAACAACTAATCCCTTCCCGTTTTAGGAGAGCTAAATGTTATAAGTTATTCTTTTAATGATCCTTAATAAAGTGCAGAAGTTCTTTTTTTTATTTTATCAACATTCCTAATAACCAACAGCAAAGTTTGACTAAAGTCAAATTTAGAAGTAATTTCTACTATAATTTGACCGAGTTTCAACTTGAAATCTCCCTTGATTTTCCTAAATTTACGGTTCATCATAACATACCATACCATGAGAACCAAAATATCCTTTCTCCTTCTAGCTATTTTTTTAAATATCAATTTTGAACTGAATGCGCAGACACCGGACACGTCAGCTTACAGTGCATTAAATTACCGGCTCGTAGGCCCTTTTCGTGGTGGACGAAGTGCAGCGGTAACTGGCGTCCCTGGTCAACCCGACCTGTTTTATATGGGGAGCACCGGCGGTGGCGTATGGCGAACGACCAGCGGCGGAAAAGAATGGGAAAATATTTCTGACGGGTTTTTCGGGGGTAGCATCGGTGCGGTCGAGGTGTCGAAAAGTGACCCAAATGTTATTTATGTCGGTGGGGGAGAAAAGACTTTGCGTGGAAATGTTTCTTCCGGTTACGGAATCTGGAAAACAGTAGACGCCGGAAAATCCTGGAAGCAAATGGGCCTGAAAAATAGCCGACACGTTCCAAGAATTCGGGTGCATCCCACCAATGCAGATATTGTTTATGCGGGCGTACTCGGTGATATTTACAAGCCAACGAAGGAGCGTGGGGTTTATAAAAGTACCGATGGCGGAAAAACCTGGCGACAAACTTTATTCAGCAACGCCGACGCTGGCGTAGTAGACCTGATAATGGATCCTAATAATTTTCGAGTGCTTTACGCCACCACCTGGAATGCCCGTCGAACGCCTTATAGTTTAAGTTCGGGAGGAGATGGTTCTGCACTTTGGAAGAGTACCGACGAAGGCGAAACCTGGAAGGAGATTTCTAAAAATGAGGGTTTTGCTAAAGGTACTTTAGGGATCATGGGAATTACCGTTTCTGCTGCCAATAGCAACCGATTATATGCGATGGTAGAAAACGAAAAAGCGGGTGGGCTCTACACTTCTAAAGATGGTGGTATAAAATGGACAAAGATAAACGATAAAAGAAAATTGCGACAGCGCGCCTGGTATTATACCCGTTTGTACGCGGACCCAAAAGATGAAAACACCGTTTATGTTTTAAATGTAAATTATCATAAGTCCACCAATGGCGGAAAATCATTCAGCACCTATAACGCACCACACGGAGATCACCACGATTTGTGGATCGCACCCGAAGATCCCAACCGCATGATCATCGGAGATGATGGAGGAGCACAGGTTACTTTTGACGGCGGACGTAGCTGGAGTACTTATTACAATCAACCGACGGCACAGTTTTATCGGGTCACAACGGACAACGCGTTTCCATACCGTATCTACGTCGCACAACAAGACAACAGTACAATTCGTATTCGGCACCGAACCGAAGGCAGTAGTATTACCGAGAACGACTGGGAGCGAACGGCCGGAGGAGAAAGTGCACACATCGCTGTTGATCCGGAAAATAATGAAATTGTTTACGGCGGCAGTTACGATGGATTTCTGACTAGAAAAAATCACGAAAAAAATACGACGCGCTCGATTTCTGTCTGGCCAGATAACCCGATGGGACACGGAGTGGAAGATATGAAATATAGATTTCAGTGGAACTTCCCCATCATTTTTAGCAAGCACAATCCGGACCGTTTATATACTTTTTCACAACATGTGCACGTGAGTGAAAATGAAGGCCAGTCCTGGAAAGTGATTAGCCCGGATTTGACCAGAAACGATTCTTTAAAAATGAAATCTTCTGGTGGTCCAATTACGCAGGACAATACTTCCGTAGAATATTATTGTACCATTTTTGCTGCCGCAGAATCTCCGTTGCAGGAAGGTCTCTTATGGGTTGGTAGTGACGATGGATTGATTCATGTCAGTCGGGATGGAGGTGCTAACTGGAAAAATGTAACACCTAATGGAATGCCGGAATGGATGATGATTAATAGTATTGAACCGGGACATTTCGACGAGGGTACTGCTTACGTAGCGGGAACGCGCTACAAGTCCGGTGACTTTGCACCCTATATTTATAAAACCACCGACTATGGAAAAACCTGGAAAAAAATGACCAATGGAATTTCGGCAGAACACTTTACGAGAGTCGTTCGGGAAGATCCAAAGCATAAGGGTATACTCTACGCCGGAACGGAAACGGGGATGTATATTAGTTTTGACAATGGAAATAACTGGCGTTCTTTTCAATTAAATTTACCCATTGTACCGATTACGGATTTGACAATTAAAGATAATAATCTGATTGTTGCGACCCAGGGAAGAAGTCTGTGGATCATCGACGATTTGAGCTTGTTACATCAGGCCACTTCCGTGAAAAAAAATACCAATCATCTTTTTAAACCAAAAGATGTTTACCGAATGGGGGGGCGTGCCAGATCCCAAAAGAGTCTGACCGAAGGAGCGAATCATCCCAGCGGTGTTATGACTTATTTTAATATCAAAGATTTTGATGCTGAAAAAGATACGGTTGTACTCACTTATCTCAATCCAAAAGGGGATACGCTTCAGATGTATAGTTCTCACGCAAAAGAAAAAAAAGATTCACTGGCCGTTAAAAAAGGAGGTAATTTATTTGCCTGGAATACCCGCATTGATGGCGCCGAGTCACTCAAGGGAATGATTCTTTGGTGGGCAAATCTCAACGGACCAAAAGCAGTGCCCGGTGATTATCAGGTGACACTCGATATCAATGGGGCGGAGCAAACGCAAACATTTAAAATTCTACCAAACCCCAATGCCGAAGCGACCGTAGCAGACATGCAAAAACAATATGATTTTATTTTTGACATTAATAAAACGGTAGATCGGGCACATCAAAGTATTCGAAAAATCAGAAAAATTAATAAACAGCTAAGTAGTTTTGAAAAGCAATATAAAGAAGAGGAGCGTACTGCTGAACTACGGGAGAAAGCAAAAAAAATGCGGGAGGCTTTTGGTAATATTGAGAAAGAACTCTATCAAACAAAGAACCGCTCCGGACAAGATCCTCTTAATTTTCCGATTCGGCTAACGAATAAATTAGGTCACCTCAATAGCCTGGTGGGAATGGGAGATTTTGCACCTACGGATCAGGATGTAGCGGTAAAAGAGGAGCTTTCTAAAGCTATTAAAAAACAACTGACCGCTTTTGATCAAATGCTGGACGACGAAGTCGCCGAATTTAATAAAGCGTTTAATCAATTACAATTGGAATATTTATTTGTAGATTAAAAAAAATAGCAGGCCAAGAATACAGTGATTCTCGGCCTGCTACAAATAATCATCAACAGTAAAATTCTTAAAATATTTTCAGCCGTTTTAAGAAAACTTACTTCGCGCTTTGCTGGCTCGCGGTTTTCTTAAAACTCCGACCCGTCCGAAGGCGGCATCCATACCTTGAGCCGTTTTTAAGAAAACTTGCTTCGCGCTTTGCTGGCTCGCGGTTTTCTCAAAACCCTGACCCGTCCGAGGGCGGCATCCATACCTTGAGCCGTTTTTAGGAAAACTTGCTTTGCGCTTTGCTGGCTCGCGGTTTTCTTAAAACTATTCAATCACAACCATCTTTTTGGTCGCCTCGAATTTTCCACTCTGCAAGCGGTAGAATAAAACACCACCGGCATTTAGTTCGCTTTTATCCAGAATGAATTCCTGGTAGCCCGCTTCGTAGTAGGCTTCGTGTTCCGTGATCAATCTTCCGTTGATATCCGTAATTTCAATTTTTGCATCCCCTGCTTCGGGTAGAACAAAAGAAATGACGGTTTGTTGTCGGAAAGGGTTCGGCTGATTTTGCAGAAGCGCAAATTTTGTATCTGTATCAGGCTCGACTAAATTGCCTTCGTATTCGAGTTCTAGCTTTTGTGTTGCTAAATCTGCGGTGTAGGATTCCGCTTGTAACAGTGCATCGTTAAATTGCAGAACCTTACTTAATCTGGTATTGGTTTTTGCTCGGAAACTCAACATAAATACCTCCGCTTGACTAGCGAGCGTAACTGAATTAACATCGTGCCAGCTAACGGAAAGTAATCCGTTTTCTAACTGCGTAAATCCAATGTTTTGTTCGTTAAACTTAGTCAGTACCTTGGAAAGCTCCTGGTCAAATTCCGGTGTAATAGCCAGTGGATTATAATCAATGGTAAATTGAAATCCTTTCAGGTCGACAAAATTATCGGCTGAAAAAGCGAGTTCGTACAATTCACCTGCTTCCAGAATTTGATCTTCTGTTGTGATGATTAGAACTTCTTCGCTACGGGTATCTCCGGTCTGTAGTCCATTACTTGTGGCGTTGCCGTTCAGGTCACCGACCTTGATTGCCATAAAATCATTGACCATTTCGTTAGTGCTCAGATCGTGAATAAATCTACTCTCCGGGAAAGAGCTGGCAAATGGATTTGTCGGATCGGGGAAACTATATTCACCATCCACAAAACGCCAGGAAGTATTATTCTGGAATTCTTCGTCGATGACTAAAATAGCCCGTCTTAACGCAATCATGTCCAGTGCGGTGACCGTACCGTCATTGTTAATATCGGCGGCAATCAACTGGTAGGGAGAATCCAGAGTGCTAATCTCCAGTAGATGTTCACCTAGTAGAATCAGATCCAGCGTAGTAATTCCATTCAGTAAATCGTTGTTGCGGTAAGGGGTGACTTCGTAGTCTTCGTACATTTCCAGATCAGTAATAAAATAGGTTCCGTCGGTAAAAGATTCTACCCGTTGACTACTATCCGGACCCGCTATTTCTACTACTACATTATCCACTCCGTTACCGGATTGGTCAGACAAATTTCCGGCTACAACAGCTAATTGTGGCTCGGAGCAACCAACATCAAATACAAATATTTCTGTACCGCATGGAGTCGCTTCGTTCATCATCGGAGACGTATCTGATACCCGAATTTCAGTATTGATAGTAATACTATTTTGTCCATTTAATATAGAACAGTCGATGACGACAGAGTCTGGTGTTACAATTGGATCGTCACTCATGAAGATCAGCGGATTAATGGCAGAACAATCATCTTTCCCACTCACAAAATCATCTGGTACAATCGTAAAAGAAGCATCAGGAGTGAATAAAAATACTTGAAAAGTACTTAGGCAGCTATAGGAAGGCCTATTCATATCATTCACGAATACTATAAATGTGTCAGTAGTAATATTTCCACAGCCATCTTCGGCAAAGAAAATAACGGTACTGGTATCGGTTTCAAACGTTCTATTAATCTCGGGACCATCAATGTTTATCACATCGCCATCCGCCTCGGTAATCGTACTTCGGAAGTTGAGAATATTACAATTGTCTGTCGCTACCGCATTAAAAAATAACGGCTCTCCGCAGAATAACCCTTGATTAGGTGCTAGAAAATCATCTACAAAAACATCCATTTGCATATCTAAATCCGGAGCTGTCGTATCATTAACCACCACCTCTACAAAGAACGTATCCACCGTCTCATTCCCACAAGCATCCGTCGCCACAAATCCGATTCGCTCGGTATAGCCAGCAGCGCAAGTAAAAGAGATGGTGTCGAT
>ENA-ORXT01002341-ORXT01002341.1-marine-metagenome-genome-assembly--contig:-NODE-2341-length-22914-cov-9.534177_pt1 | contig 22914 bp, 32 predicted proteins | sample MGYA00237868_ERZ511482 | MGnify/ENA metagenome assembly ERZ511482
GCGGGTGTCGCGCGAGCGGCTGAGACGGCCGTTACTTCCCTCCTTCTGAGGTAACCCCCTAGATTGTGGTACTACAGATACTGTGCCACACCCCTTGCAAGATGGTCTAGACCAACGCAAGCCACCACCGGCAACTGCCGATAAGTATGTGGTTGACAAACTCCTAGGCTTTCGCTCGACGGGTGACAGCTATAGCGCTAAGGTGCGCTGGTTCGACTACGGGTCGAAGGACGACACCTGCGAAGCTCTGAAAAACCTCTCACGCATTATGGTGGGGCGCATTCCTCGACAGAAGAAGAAACATATACCGAAGTACGAGAGGCAAACGCCAACACGGCAAAGTCGCCGACAAGCCGGGCTCACAACCGTCGGCAACATCGTCATGGAATCCACGTGGATACCCACTATCCAACATGTCCATGTTACCAGTGACGGAGGTATCCATGCCAATGTGTCGTGGACAGATTTGACTACCGCCGCGGCAATTAAGGACGCGTGGCTTAAGTTGACTCTGCGCTCCATGACGCGCAACTTCGCGTATGACCCGAAACTTGCCTTGCGGCATTTCCCTCTGCTGAACCGTGCTTACGGTCCGTAAACCTACGTGTGGCCAAAATCCGCGCAATCGACACTGGTCGATACCGCGTTCTCGGTACCAGTGCTCCCGAACGGGTCCCTCTTACCACCGAAATAGCACTCGGATTCAATCCTTCGCCGCCTGGTGACCTTTACCGAGGAAGCAACAGCGGTCATCCAGCAATGGACCAACACCAGTTGGTATGCAACCGCCAGACGCGCATGTTTCGAGTACGAAGTACGTTTATCATCAGATGCGAGGGATAAGAATCCCACACAATGAGCCATGCTGGCCTGCCACTTCTTTCATCGCTATGATGACTAACAGAAAATCTGAGAAGTGGATCCGAACATGACAAAAGACAAACAACAACAAGACGAAGAAACATCAACACCGTAAAGGCGGCAGCCCCTGAAATCAACACACTTTCCCGCCAGGGTCAGCCGAGAAACTCACTTAGCAGTGAACCCTACTCCTCCTCGTCCTCATCGCTGCGACGTGAGTCGCGACAACAAACGTGGTGAGAACCAACTCTGGCCCCGGACTCCTGAGAGACGCTATGCGCGCGCGTATTGCGTGCCGACGGCGGGGCCCCGCCAGACGGCTTCCCGTCCGCATGAGCATGACGCCCCAGGACGATCTGAACGATGAAATGCGTCGGAGTTACCGCCTCCTCTGGCTGAAGAGCCTCGAGGTGCGGAGAAAAGCTCTCGTAGTTGGCATCGCCATCCACGGCGTGAGCCACGGCCTGCCCAATAATGGTCAAGGCCGACTCAATCCGTCGCGCGTCCGCCCGCTTCACAGCACGGCGCAAGCCGGTCAGTTGTTCCACCCAGGCATGCGCCACCGGCGACACGGCAGCCCCACGGGGCGCGCGAACGCGTACATCGCGCACGCGCGCCGATCAAAACAGGGAAACCGCCGCGGAGGAAGAGGCACACGTCGGCCAAATGGCCTCGACTGCACGTGCGATATCGACCGCGAGCGATCGCAACGCGGCGACCGCGAGCAATCGAGACGCGGCGAACGCGGACGGTGGTAACCATCACGATGGCCACCAATGACATAAGCCCCATTCGAGTGCGTCTGTCGACGGCGACGCCACACACCGAGGTGGCTCGGAGGAGCCGCTGCCAGATGGGCAGGCGCGTTCAGGTCAGGTGCCCAGTATAAGTCAACACACGCGTGACATAGGCAGTAGCCTAACGCCTTGGTCGCATCGACCGTCACGCGCACGTGTCGCGCCTCGCAGGTCTCTTGGTCCCGACGGACCACGTCATTCAGGACGACCCCCCACGGAAAAACGTCCAATGCTCGGCGCAGCTTCTCATACAAGACACGTTCGTGCCGCCTCGCCGCCAGGCGCCTCGCGCAGTTTGAACGTGTCCAGGACGTCAAAGTGACGATGTCTCCTTTCGTCCAGACGGACACAACCCTCGTCCTCTTCAAGAACGCGAACCCAGGCGGCAATCAGATTGCAGTAGTACTCCGAGTACACGATCTGCCAAGCAGAGCTATACTCGTTTCGGAACGAGCAGGCCGGGTACGAAACCACCACCGGAGTCGCCACCCAAATATCCGTCTTCAGCTCCCAATCGGGGACTGGCGGAAGCCAGCTAGACGACTCAAATGTCTTTGGCGCCCGCAGATATCCAGCAGACCACTCCGTCGGCAGTAGCCCGCGCCCGCGGAAGAACCGCGTTCCCGCCGCTCGGCGATGGCCACTCGCGAATAGCGGCAGCCGTACTGGGTTCGGTAACTTGCTCATGCGAGGGTTTAGAACTTCATCGACCGCGTCGTTCTCCTCCGCCTCCACCAGCGTAAGCTGATCTAGGTATTCTGCAAAACCGGCGTCGCTGCCGATCGGTACCGCGAGGTCCGTGGCCACCGAGCGACCGACGAAGACGGCCTTCGGCCAGTTCCGCAACAAGCGGCAAAGCGAGGCGGCTTTCGCCTCGAAAGTCTCTGTCCCCCTCGCGGAAAACAAAAGAGCGTTCGAACACATCAAGCGGTGTAACGAATGCAACGGCACTTGGTAACGAATGACTTCGTTGCAAAACGACACGACCTCGTATATAATGCGATGTGGCTCTTGCTTCCCGAAGAACGAATCCCCATGTAACTCGGCCACGCGGTCACCAGCATGGCTGGGCGTGCTGGGTTCGGCCAACACGTCGATAAAGCTCGCAGGGCCTCGTACTGCGCGTGGATACTCCGAGTGCGCTCACGAGCGCGGTTGCGGACGCAAACGTCGTACAGCCTGTGGTCAGCAATTACCGGGATCTCAGCGACCACCTCGATCGGGCCATCGTGCGTGTTGTAAAGGCCGCTGAGCTGAAGCTGGCGCAACATCTCCGGGTCGGTGGACCGATCGACATTGGGTCCGTCACCCACAATGGCGTGAGCCACGCGCGCCTCGCCGTTGGCGTTGCCGCCGTCCACCGCCATTGCTGCGGGATCAACCATGCTGGTACCTGGGTGTTAACCCTTACCACCTCCGTACATAGACAGAAGGCAAACAGCCTGCGCCACCGGCCGTTGCCGCCCGCGCCGCCGGCCGTTGCCGCACGCGCAGCCGGCCGTTGCCGCCCGCGCCGCCGGAAGCTGCTACCCGCGGCGCCAGGCCTTGCCGCCGTTGTCCACGGCCTCACCGCGCTTGCTGCGGCCTTGCCGCCCTTGACGCGGGCCTTGCCGTCCTTACCGCCTGCCTTGCCGCCCTTGCCACCGCCGCGCGCAGCCGCCTGGCTTGCCGCCGGCGTCAACGGGCTCTTCGCCCTCGCCGCTGGTCTTGCCGGCCTTGCCATCTTTGCGCGCCGCCACCGGCGACGCCGCCACCCCCGGGTTCTCGCTCATACTCACCGAGTCCTTGACCTCGCGGTTGCCCACGTTCCGGTGAAGCGCCCCAACTCAAGCAATGCCGTTGTGCCTCAACCTGTTCGCGAGCACGATGACACGGGGTAGCCCCGTGCCGACAAACTCGCAAACCCGTGGAAAACACGGTGTCAACAGGCCGCAGGCTACGCACCCCCTCGGCACCATGGACTCGCGTCCGGGCTTTCGCCTTGTCGCCGGGGCAGTCAAACCCCGACGAAGCTGGCGCCACCAGGCACCGACGACGATAGCCCCAGCAAGTGCTGCACGACACGCCTGCACACCGACGGGTCTGGACACCGGGACCCGGCACCTGGCACCCGGCCCCCTCAGCCGCATTCATGCGTAAACCCGCCTGCGCGGGCGTGCTTATGCGTAAGCGTCGATCTGGCCCGCAGCGCAAGCTACTCGCCACACACACACGCGCGTCTGTTGTCCGACGTTCGCGACCGACGCCGGCGAACCGCCACCTCTTCCCGATCGGGACAAATTGGCGCCCATTCACGGCTCCTGCCGCCCGGGCGGTTACGCCCGCGCGGGCAAGTAAGAGGCCGCGATCGCCCAATCGAGTGTCACCATCCTTGGATCTCACCAGGACCTTTCTAACTTCGCGTTGGAGGTATGTAGCATATCTCTGCTCGCAATTGGCAAATTGCCACAGGTAGCCCCCATGTAGTGTGGGAATTTTCCTGTGGCATGGCCTCTGGGGGGTAACTTGCGCATTGTTCAGTTTTTATTGTCTGTCTGCTTGCCTGTCTTGTCTGTCTGCCGGCACTCATTACGATCGATTGTGATCGGACGGTCGATCGACCTGTGCCCTCGTTTATACTAAATCACTATGAGTCTGGGGATCGCCCTTGCGGGCTTCACCCCGCTCCCCATGGGATGGCCTTCGACAAAAACGTTTTCTCCCTTGCCGCGACGGCGAGAAAACTCGCGTTATTGCTTGGCTACGGTTGGTCCCAATACACTGGTAATTGAACCAACGTTATTAATACCACACCGTGCACTGCAGCAGCGTGGAGGGGTTTTTCTGCGATGGGCGATTGGAATGAGCGCGACTATCGCCGCACCCGACTAGAGCTGCAGCAGCAGACAGAGGACATGTCCTTTTGAGCGTGAGCAATTCCGACGAGAAGGACAAGGACGACATGAGAGGCGCAGCTCCGCTCTCCGCAAGTGAGTCGGAGTCGTACGGCTCTGACATCGATTCAGATGCGACTCCTTCCGAGTTACGACAAGTTTGCATGCGTTTCTTGTATCTCTATGGTAAAGCCTGTTTGTCCTTACGGCCGTACGACGCCATGCATGAAGTCGAGAACTCGTTTCCTGGCGGGAGCGGTGGCCGTCGCAATGGCGGCTCCGACAGATCAGGGGCAAGCTTTCCACCCAAGAAACGGAGTATCATGATACCGCAAATCAACAAACTATCCCTTCGAAAATACGGCAGGCACCGGGGTGACCTTCCGACGCATTGACTTGCTTCATAACCCTCTCTCCCCTTCACAAGCGAGACTTGTGCGAACGGGTGACGGCACGGCTCTTCCATGACGGAGGTAACGCGGCTCTGAGGACCATGCACGCGCCAGAGGAGGCGTTCCAGACCAGAATTGCTCGACGGCTGTCCTTTGCAAACTACTGAAGGGGCTTCCTCTTCCGCAACACCTTCTCTCCACTGTAAAGTTTCTGTCCTGCTGCAAATTGCTGGTACGATGACGCTCTCTGTAAGGCTCAGCAGCTTCACGATCGCAGAAGATAGTGACATCCCTTTGACGAAAGCTGCGTCCACACGCACATCTCCGGTACGCGTGGGGGACTTCACTGTGCTCGCTTGCACTGACGCACTGGCAGCAGTGGTCGGGGGTAGCACGCGCGGCTATTTCACCAGCTCCGGAGTGTTTCGCATTTGCATCACTCGTCTGACAACGGTCTTCATCTAAAAGCAGGTCGAAAACGCAAATGTGTATCGATAGAATCTGCTACCGACGCCTGACGGCCTTCGCCTACAACGGCCCGCTGCTACAGACCGAGACTCTCTGGCGGAGAGAGATTTTCATCGTGTGTGTGCCTCGTGGTTTTTCGATGAGTTCTTTGTCGCAAAACGTCGCATGGGCATTCTGAACGGCCAATTCCACTTCTGCGACTTCAGCATACACCGGAGGACATCGTCCATCCGCCCCCTGTGCCTACTTCCCTCCCAGAGCTGATCGTGAACCGCTGGTGAAGGCCATCATGGAGGGCCTCATTCTTGCGGCGACCGACGAAGTCGAAGTGTTCGACCCCTTCTCCAAGTGCTATGCGCTCGTGTACAACGTGCCGTGCGAGAGTATCTACGACTTTTCGATGTCAGCCAAGTACGCCAATGCAGCTGGTCCGTCCTGAACGGAGCACTGTACAAGCTGTGACATTGTCTCAAAGAATGGCAAGCCAGCCAGGAAGGACCAGTCCAGAAGCTCATACGACATCTTCGACGTTCTCGACGTAACGAACATTAGAATCAAAGAGAGGACGATGGCAGCACTGTCCGCCTTTGAGAGCCTGCTCTCCTTGTCTTTCAAGAAGGAGGCCGCGGATTTGCTGTTGAACGGCATTTACTCGCAAGAGGAAAGCCTGATAACTGACGTGTGGCACGCAAGAGGTCCAGGCTCGTTCGACATCCACGAGGACGTCATTGTGGCGCCCTCCCACTTTCTTTGGTACTGCCTGACGTCATCCGTACTTAGGCAAATATTCAACAAGCTCAAAGAACGCCCCAAAGAATGTTCCTGCGCAAGCTTCGGGCTATGCCAGTGGTTGGCCACGGGCGGTCCTTACCGAAAACTTTTGAGCCTGAAAAGCTGGGGGGTATGGCTCTCTCCATGTTCGACTACGTTGTTCTGCTAGGGACGGCACCAGAAGTGGTCACCGGTGCGTATGCATCCGACGGTGCGTCCACTTTGGACGGTCCTTTCTCTAAAGCCCTGAGCCTGCTCCGTGGCTTATGTAACAAGCTGTTCTATAACTCTACGGAAGCCGCTGATGGATATCGTGCCGAACGAGCAAGGCTAACCGCAGCAGATATGCAAGGCACCGGCATGGAGCTATTGCGGATGTTGAAGCACCTCTGTATTACGGGCGGGAGCTGGCAGCAGCTCAAGATGCATCACCCGCCGAAGCTGCTGCATCGAACGCTTCCGTTGGTCGGGATTGGCCCTTCCGTGTCTGAGATGGTGCTGGAGCGCTTCCGCTCGGCAGTTTTCAAGCCCTGCAGGGTTTAGGCTGCAGCGGTGGATGGAGACTGAGCTGCTTTTAAGAGCTGACCACCGACTGATAAAGTTTGGATTTGTGGAGGAGTGGATGAATGACAAAAACGGGAAGGAGCTGACCATTGTTTCCCGGAAAAGGTCTTTGTCGGCTCCTTGACGGCAGCGTGCCGTATTGATTGAGCAAAAGCAGCTACACGTCAACCCAAAGAGTGCGAGTGATGGCTGAACTCGCTTGAATGAGCCTGGCGCTCCCACATTCTAGGCTGTGGCATCTTGCTTTCCCGGCGGAAGCACCGTGCAGCACGGCAGTACTGTGGAATCGCTTCTGCCTCCAAGAGATTTGCACGTCGTCTATGTCGTCAACGAGCACGCCCAGGAGCGCTTGAAGTTCTTTTTTCTCAATTCGATCGCCAGCTGCGCCGGCAATATGTGGTTCGCTGCGCAGCACTGGGAGGTTGATCCAGAAGAGACGCTGAAGACGGACAGGCAACCTGCGCGCGTCAACCTCGTGTCCGCTAGCCAAGTGTTCTTCATTCGTTCCGAGAACTTGACGCATCAAGCGCTGGTGCTGAAAGCGCAGAATGGGCGTTCTTTTTTTCCAAGATGAGTGGTTTTACTTTCCAACGGGGGTAGCCCCAGACGTGTTTTTCATCACGCTACCATAGATAGAAACGAAAGAGCGCGTATGCATTTAAAAAAAAACTACAACGCGGCAGGCATGCAAGTCATCTCGCGTTCAAAGTATGGCTCCAGCTTGGCAATGGGTCTGTCGCACAACCTAGAAGAAAAGTCTTCAAATGACGAGAAGTACTCCCACTCGCCAGGTTCATCACGGACAAGAAGCTCGGTGGTGGAATATTGTTTGAAAATGGCCCTGCCGATCGCGCCTAAGGGTGCCGACAGCTCGCACTCCTCCGCCGTCGGAGTTTGGGGATCCCCGAGACAGCCACCTGGAATGGGTGCATCCGAGCACTTCGTAAAGGTCGGGGGCTTGTGACAGAGGAGGGCCTCGTCCCTGCAAAGCAGATGCCTCAACACGTCCGTAGGGGCAAGGCGCAGCTTCTTGGACTGATACACTAGGGTCAGGTCGCATCGTGGAGCCCGCTCCACACAAAGCGCGTTGTAGCCGCCGCATGCGTTGATCTGAGCGGCCGCCCGGCCGCAGTGCTCCTCTTCATCGCTAGACCCGTGCACGCTTATATCCACCTCTTAAGGGATCTCCGCTCTATTGCAGATGCAGCAATCGAGTGGTACGTCCTACATGGTCCGCCGCATTTTCACAGACAAGATAGTTTCGGTGTTCTTGGATAATGACGCAAGGAGTCGACGGCACCCAGTCCAGCCTGTTGTAACGCTTCGCATACAGTGCGCCGCAGTGCACGAGGTCGTGGTGCCACAAGGCGACGTCGCCTGGAGCGAGGTAGAGGGTGTTCAGCAGGCAGGCACCGACCGGCGCGAACAAGAACGATAGGCGACAAAGAATTTGATGCTACTTCATGGAGACTTGTAAGGTGGTGTCCTGTTGGACGGCATAAAGCCCACTGACGTTGCCGTACTTCTTGAACTCATACTACGGCCGATGCGCATCCGTGTGGGCGTTCTGCTGCGGTGTGCTCTCCATGACGTGCTGGTGCGCCTTGTCAATGGCACGAACAGGATGGCCTGAGACCTTCGACAGCTGCGGAGCTGCTGCGCGATCGCTGTCCTTGATCGTTGCGAGCGCCTGCTGCTGGCGCAGCGCCGCACCTATCGGGCATGATTGCGTGTCGTCCATGTTGTACACCCTGTTATTCCGCATAGATATGGGACTCCTTTTCTTAGGCGCGACGCCAACCCGCTCCTCGTCGTCGGTTTTCCGTTTGTTGAAGACGTGGCACATAGAGCTGGAAATGTGATTGCGTACAGCGCCGTGACGTTCGGCGGCAGTACTTGGCGTCACGACGCGAATAGCAACCACCAAGACCCACTTGAAAACGCTCTGCCGATCGAGGAGCGCACAGTCGTTGAAGGGCAATTGGAACCCCGTGTCGGTCGGCGCCCACTCGTGGGCGGGCGGAAGGTCCCATTGACGGTCGATCGCAACACGTGATGCACAGTCGCGGGCATGGGCACGAGTCTTGGCTTACACAGCGCCCGCCATGAACGCACCACAGTGAACAGCCAGGCAAAGGAGCTCCGTGGATTCGTAAGGGAGAGGGTGACGCCAAGGTAATTGAAACCGACACCGCGAGGGTGACAGCCACCGAGTAGAGCAGCTGGACGCACCACGACTGTACTCTGGAATCTGTCTCTTCGTTGGGAGGGTTTGAATTTGAGATGCCATGAGCATCGTACCCTCGCCTCTGGGATTTTATCAGAGTGTCTTGACTGGGTCTTGGGCAAGCTTCAATGGGGGGTGTGGCCCGCGTTTGGCCCGTGGTTTGGCCAATCGGTCAGCGTCTCCCGGCGAGTTGAGGGACGAGTATCAATGGGTATATCTGAGCTGGACAGCACGGCGGTTCCGACCCCTCCGACGGAGGCAAGGAAACGTTGAGCCTCACAACGCGGTGTCATGCTTGCGGCTTGTCTTTGCTGCCCACAACAGTTGTGTGTGCGCGTCTTGAAGCGTTCTTTTGGGGTCCTTGACGAGACTACCGGGCTCAAGGTCGGGTCAACCGCCCCACGTTGGGTAGGTCTGACTGTGGTGCCGCAGTCCGTCGATATGGTGGCGTGAGGCATATGGACCATCAGCGCCAGCAATGTGGGGCGCTCAGGGAGCAAAGCAATGGAGCCTACCGCCCAATGGCTCAGATGAACGGTGGCGTAGTTCCGATATGCGTCGGTGCTGCGAGGATGCCTTGTCTCGCCCTTTCTGGCCCCACAATTGATCACGGTCTGGGCCCACGTGAAGCGCCGCTGCTGGCTTGGCTGGAAATACTCGCGGTCGCGAGGCTTCCTACTGGAGGCGCCTACAAGGCAGTCTGCTGCAAGCGACCCCTCGCGAATGCAGACTGAATGGACCGCTCGTCCCAGAGTCGGATCGATGAAATCTGAAAGGACCGCGAAACTCGAATACTCATGATGGAATGCAGCTGTCAGCAGTTGCGATGGCGTCAGTCGGGCCTTAAGCAAGACTGCAGAAAGTTTGCACGCGCGGCACAAGCACTCAACACCCAAGAATCGGTCAACTCAATCGGATCCGCACACAGCTGCCATAGCTCGTGATCGCCACGCCGCGGTCATGTGGTTCATCACAACTGATGAATCACAAAGCACTATCATAACACACAAAAACATACGGCGCAGAACCGCGGTCATACACGCATAATCAGCCTCTCACATCAGGTCGGCCGTCTTTCTCTACGCGGGGACGTACATGCACTGCCGGAGGCACGGACTCCATTGTGTACTGTGACGGGATGGCACGTCTCGAGAACAAAATATTTGGCCAGATGCAATCCTCGGACACGTGTTCTACGTATGTTCAGCGCGCCGCATTCGTTGCTAGACGTCTCACATGGCCGTCGACGAAATCACCCCGTTGCTTCTATGGTTCAGGAGGGTTTGGGTAGTGGAAACCGGACGTTGATTATCTGGTCACTGGCTTGGGATGCCTATCAGCACTGCGTCAGGCCGAGTGCGCTCGGCTGCGGTAGCGTGGTGCCTCTGAGTGACGGTAAGTGGGAGCGCTCCTGTCCTCTTCGCGCGGACAGAGGCCATCGGCGCTGCCCTGGTTGACGCTGATGCGGTGTCGTTCCCTTTTATTTTGTTCTGCCTGCCGGCAACGGCGACGCTTCCGGAAGTATGTACTGCGTCGCGGTGGGCGACGAAGCGACGGTTTATGGCGACAGAGAGGCCCATCTCGGGCGGAGACCTCTCTCCAGACTCGCGCCGAAATCAGTAAGCAAGGCATCCGTCCCTCGTTCACGGTGCCTGGCCGTCAGCGGCAACGACGTGGTCGATTTCGGGCCGGGGGTAAACGTTGGGGCACCCATCAACCCTCCCTAGGGCCTGCCACGAGTACCTTCCGCGAGGCCTAGGCACCGCGGAGATCCTCAGCGGTGGTCTGCGACGACAGAGTGGGTGCCCTGGTGTTGGCGGTCGCCCTTCGCGCGGCCGCGGCAGCCTTTGACGCCGCACCCTTGTCGTCCTTTTTTGCCGAAAGTCGGGGGCATCGCTGTTGTTGGCAAAGGCGTGCCCTTGGCCGGGGCAGGCGACACGGCGGTGGTTGGTGGCTGAGAAAAGGTCGCCGTCGGGCCGCGCACCAGTGGGTGCGCGCCAGCGTCGCGCTGGACGACGCAGCCAATGCGGTCGTTACGTGCTAGCTGTTGGAGACGGTCGGCAGCTGCCTGTTGGCTGCCCTCGGGAAGACCGACGGTCTCGGCACATCTGTTTTCACCACCAACGTCGCGTTCTTTGTCCTGTTTTGTCTGACTTTCAATGACGCCGCTGTGGTGTTGGCCGCGCGCGGCCAGGGCGCGGGGGACGTAGCGTCGGTTTGCGGCGGTGGCGTCGGCTGCCTGCGGCCTGTCGGCGGACGCCAGATTTCTGACCAGCGTCGCGCTAGGCACCTGATCTTTGGTGGCTGTTAGACCTTAGGCATTCTCCGCCGTTGATAGTGGCGGCGTGACGACCCTTGGGCGGGCAAACGCCCACGGCGCGGCGGCGGCAACTGCCGACTTCGCGTCGTTGTCGGCGTCTTTGGCCTCCTGTCGCTGGCCGGTGTGCTGCTGCTCTCGGCCGGGAGGCTCTCGCTGGGGCACCCGCCAGAGCGTTTAGTTTAGCACATTGGGAGCGTGTTTTGTGTCGCTATTGTCGCGCAATATTTGGCTGTGTGGTCTTGCTCGGGCGGAAGGTGTCCGAGGGGATCGTCACAGTGTGGTGCGTGCGCTGCGGCGTTGGCAAAGAATGGGAGGGGCGTTCCAGTCAGGTGGGTACCCCATAAAGAGGATTGAAAATGTGCTTGAGAAGTCTGACTATGACGACACAGCGGCTGTCTACTGGCATCAGCCTTCTTCGTTTACAGTACGCTGGTTTTCTCGTACGCGAAGATGCACCACGACTTGTCATAGCTGACCGTCGTGTTTCAGCGAACGTTTTACGACAGACAGAGAAAAGCTACTTTCACCAATCACGGTTCACCCTTATGGCGCACAATCGAGGCGACAGGCAATTCTAAGCACCCGCGCAGGTCGCATGCAAGGCCGTTGGTCATCGTAGTCAGTCCTGGGTAGCAAGATCGATACCCCATGCAGCAGAATCTGATTCGCCATTCGAGCTGGAATTCACCAAAGCACTCGAGTGCGAGGGTTGGTCTTGCAGAGGCCTTGCGCAAGACACGGGCCTGTTATTCTGGGCAAAGACGGTCCTCGACCCCGCTCAGGACAGCCTGTTCGAGTTGCTGCGGAGCGTGCAAACTTGCGGAAGGCCAGTGTCCGTTCTTAGATTTCTCAACGTAGGCCACTGGCCATCATGCTGTCGCGTACTGCGTCGCGTGAGGTGCCCACACGAGCACGTGCCGCGAGTCATTGGTCCGCAAAAAAATTATAGACTGAACGACGGCCCACAAACCTGCGTCTGCTGCTTCCCGCACCGTGTACGACGAGCACCTGCCTCAAATGCGATGAGGGCAACAGCGTAAGAGAAGAGGCCGGCGGGCGGCGAACAGCGGCACCTGTGAGGTTCCTGCTGGTCGCACGATCAACATGCCACCTGAGGGGAGCACAAGAAAAACACTGAGCTCAACAGCGCACGGAGAGGGCACTGGGGGGCCGAGGGGAGCGTCGAAGAGCGGCGGGCTGTGGGCCGTGGCATATGAGAGCAAGGGTGGCGGAGCGACCGCACTGCGGGTCGGTAATTCATCGCCGGGATAGTTCTAAATTTGCCGGTTTGTACATCTATAACGAGAAGACGCGAAAGAATGTTTTGAGATAGCCGTGCAAAGCTCCTGTGAGATGGCCTCAACATAATTAGGAGGATCATGTGCACAACAGTTCTGTGGATCGGCGAATATCTTGCACTTCAGAGTGCCTGATTCTCGAGTTAGCTCTGTGATTGGGCAGTTCATCACTACAGTTTCTGGTCTCGTTCTTCGGATCATCTTCGGGACTCATTCTGGGATCGTTTCAGAAGCAGTGTCATCCTGACCTACAGAGCATTTTAGGGACTGTCCTTCAAAAAAAATGTAAGGACTTGTTCAACTGATATTCTGACTGCCTCTCCCGCAAACAAAATGTCTGCCTGTTCCGTCAACAGCGTGAACAAAAAAAATGTTGTCACTCCCTCCGTTGAGACCTATGCCCATCGTGGAATCTGATTTAGCACTCATGCGACTGTGTGTTCTGGTGCGAGTGCTGCCGACATGTATTAAACCGGGGCATTGCGAGTTTCGAACGTGCTGAGTCTGGTCGAAAGGGGACGAGATCGCCACTGAGCTGAGAACGAATTTACTGCGCGTGAAGGAGACCCAATCATTCATAAATCGGGACTGGGTGCATCCAGGACTTCACGATTTTCGGGAAGTGCGAGAAGACGCATGTTTACCCAGTTCCCATCCCTCCTGCGCCGGGCAACAGCGTGTCGGTCGCACGACTACCCAGTCACATTGAGGCTCCCTCTGCACACGCTTCGTGGACCAGTAGCGACGCCCCATGGGCAGGTCTTGCTCTCTGATCGGTTTCGGCAGACTCCCGTCACGACGTCACTCGAAGTAGTCCAGGCTGTCATCTACGATCGAGTCCTTGAGGCAGGAATCTAGATCAGTCTTGCGCACTCATTCACTCAATCTATGGAGACGATCCCCAGGATGATTGTACTCCGAAGCCAGGACAGTCCTGAGCACGATCCCCAGGATGATCTTACTCCGACTTCAGGACAGTTCTCAGCACGATACGCGGAACGATCAGAACCAGCGAGTCGGAACGATCCTTCAAGAGCATTTGGCAGCAACTTCGCCGGACAATTGCCGAATCTGCGGGTGCTGGTGTGAGGATGAGTCCCACTGAATATCGGTGCAGACAGTCTTCGAGCATTTCTGAACTCCCCTGCGGGCTCTGTCTCTAAGATCAACGAAAAGTGGGCAAAATTTTGATCCCATGATCAATGTGCGACAGTTCTGCGATCCGTCGGTCGGCATGTTCGAATCTGGCAGTTCTCAGTTTTAAGGACGCGGGGACAAAACGCTGTGCAGCTGAATGTTTTGGAGTGGCGCACTAATGAGCGGGTGAGTAGTGGTGCCAGGGAATCGCCAAGGCAGGAAGGGTGCAGTGCAACGGCCACAGCGGTACGGTGTGACAAGCTGTAAGCGATTTGACATAACGGAAAGCAGCAGGCACGCATGACGTCAACTCGGTCTGTTCAGTCGCAAGGACTCTACAGCTCATTACGACAGCATATTGCGGATCATCAACCAAAAGGACATCTCCATACAATGAAAACTCGCGGTGAGCCACATGTTTGACCGCTCCGTAGATTTTGGAGTGAGCCCATTCCGTAGCTGCGAGGGTTTTGTAACTACATTTGCGAGACCCGGCAACATTTAAGCATACAGCACGCCCAAACAATTCAAAAGAAGCGCCAGCGCGGCCAGGATCAACTCCTGACCACAACATTTCCCTCAGCTAGCAGGATAGAGGATTTCGTTGTTCCCTGATGGCGGGGTGAGGCGGTGCGGGGGGGTGGCGGGGGTGGCGGGGTGTTGGGAACGGAGGAAAAAGTCGATGGACTGCCGTGGGGTGGGAGGGGGGAGCGGGGTTGCTGAGGGAATAGCCGCCCCCCCCCCAACTGAGCCGTTATTGTGCGTAACAACTATGGAGAAGGGTAGAGTGGTGCGTCCGCACGAAGAGAGTAGCTGCTGCTCTTCACAGCGGGCTAAGATGGTGTGGAGGGTTGAGGACACCGCCGTGCGGTGGGCCGGGCGGATCCAGGGGGCAAGGCGCTCTCGTCCGCGCAGGTGAGGCACTTGGGCTGGAAGCCCGGGGCTGTTTTAAGGGGGAAGAGCGCCGCAGCGCGAGGCCGTCAGAATGAGCGCATTTTTGAAAGAAGCCGCGAAAGCATGCAGACGGAGACGAGCAGATGAAAGCGGCCAGCCGCCGGATTCGCGAGCCCTTGGGACTCCGCGAAACTTTACTCATCTAACACCCTGATACTAAACTTGGCAATATGTTACGTACCTCTTACACGCGCGAGTGCGTCGCGCCAATCAAACGCAGGGGATGTGCCGCTCAGGCCGGCGACAGCGGGATAGGAAGATGTGGGCTGTGCCGACATCGGAAACTCAATTGACAACTTCGATTGTTGACAGCGGTTCGTAAGGCCACTTCATTTTCGAACATATGTCACACAAAAGAAGAGGTGCTAACACGTTGCTGACCTCCAAGAAATAGCGGTTGTAGAGTGGTTGCAACCATTCAACCGCGTATGTCGACCAATGAAAAGTCTCGAAATCGTGTGAGCTCCTTGCACAGTCGCCTCGTGCAGGTCTGCGCACTGGAAACGCACATCGGGATCTCAAGAAATCTGAAGAAATTTGTTGATCTCATGAGAAATCATAGATCTGGCCCAGATCCCTCTTTATGCCCTCTTTGTGCCCAAGCAAGCGGCCCAATTTTCTCAGGAGATCTCATTGTTGGTTGCAATGGCTCTGCGTGGCTCCTGAAAGATACGTTGATTGGCTTGCAAGGTATCTGGCCGCAATTCTGAGCCAATGGTACGATCGCGGCTTGTCGAAAAGCCAATCCGACTTCACTTCAATGCAGCGTCGTCGGCTCTGCCTCCCTTCTCTCTGCAACCGCCATTCTATGGAGGTCAGAGCACACCCGACAACGTCGATTGCGAACCGCTTTTGCGTTTTATTAGTTAAACGTGACACATTTGCCAGTTATGAGCAGAGGTATGGGAAAACCGGTCATCCTACCAACCTCGAGAACCAGATACGCGAACCGAGCTACTGGTGGGCCAAATGTAATTCCAACCGAATACTATGGCGCTGGTTCGCAGGAGGTTTGTATTTTTCCATCAGCCGACCATATCACTGGCGTTTGGGCAGACGTTTGTGCCTTTCCAAACATTTTGCGAATCGAATCTGTCTACAATTGTGTCTAAACGGGGGTCAAACACCCAAATCGGGACGATCGCAGACAGACACAATGTGCGTTGACGATCGCTCAGGCGTCTCGAGGTCTGATATTCATGAGCATGCGGTCGCGAGTGGCCGCAGATTCCATCCGAGGCGCAGACGGCATTCATTGTCGGGCCCTGTGGGGAGGCGGGCGAGCGGGACACGGTTCTTCCTGGTGGACATCCGCCGCCACCCGTGATTCTAGGTCGGCCCCCTCACGGCTGAACAGTTTGATTAGGGGGGGCGAAGCGCCTAGCGGCACTGTCGTATGGGTGGGCGCGCGGCCGCAATGCGGTCGTGCCTCGGACATCTTTGGCGGGGTGGCCCCCAGTTGACGCGCTGCTGATGCCTCCAACCTGCGCTAAGAGCCAATCGGGGGGAAATTCCGCGCAGCGCAAAAATGTGTGGCCGGCATGTGATTGACCGCGCGCAGCCGCAACCGCGGGAATGGTCCCTGCATGGGGCTTTTCAGGCAGCGCCGCGCAGCCCACATTATTGGTCACGCGGCCGCCACCGAAAATGGCAGCACGATCACGGGACCTGCCAATTGCGCTTTCTGTGGAAGGGGAGGCGCCGAGCGACCGATCGACGCGGTGCGCCCGCCACCAGCGGCGCGTAGATCACATTATCGTCGTCGTGGAGAGCGCGATTGCGGCACCGCCGTCAGTGGCGTCGTCCGTCCTGTTTGCCCATTCTTCCCGTCTCCTTCGCCGGCGCAGCGGCCGTGAGCGACCGTCAGCGGCTCTGTTGACGGCCGCCTTTGCGGCCGCTTCTGCGGCCCCTTTAGCTCTCCTGAAGTCGGCAGCACTGGTGGATGGAGATGGACTCGTCCACTGATGATGGGTGTGGGTCGTCGAGCGATGACGGCCTCGGGCAGTCGGAGGGCTCTGCGCATGAGCTGCTGGCGGCCGTCATTGACGCGAGATCTCTGTTCCTGATGTGCCGTCATTGCAGGAATGGGGCGCAGCGAGCGCGCAGACGGCGTTTTGTCGGGTCTGTGGCCGGGCGGCGTGCCAACCGGCCACGTGCTTTCAACCAGGGTATGCGCGGCATCATGCGGGACTATTTTGGTGTGAATGAGCAGCCGCCTGTGTATGGAATCGAGACGTTTGAGAGTCGCTTCCGTGTGCCACAGCCTATTTTTATGGGCATTTACGAGGCCATCCGCGATCGGCTATTTTGGCGGCAGAGCATCAATGCGACGGGGCGGCCACAAGCTTATGCTCTGCAGAAGCTGGTGGCCGCCTTTCGTGTCCTCGCATACGCGCAGTCGTATGATCGTGCGGATGAGTATGTCCGGCTGTCCAAGTCTACAATCGAGGTGACCACGAAGATGCGGAGTGAGTTTATTGTTGAGGAGTGGGAGCCCGTTTACCTGCGGCCTCCGAACGACGAGGAGGTCAAGCGCATGCTGGAGCGCAACGCAGCACGAGGCATGCCGGGATGCATCGGCAGCCTCGCTTTCTCGCACTGGGAGTGGGCCGCGTGCCCAAAGGGGCTTGTTGGGCAGGATCAAAACCGCAAGAAGCGGCGCATCATTTTCATGGAGACGGTTTGTGATGAGGACCTTTACATATGGCATTTCTTTATCGGGGCGCCGGGGAGCCTCAATGACCTCAACGTTTTGCGCACCTTACTGTTGTATTTTGATGTGGTGAAGCGTGTGTGGCCGCCGAAGTCTTTCTCTCTCTGTTTTAATGGTCGTTCACGTCGCTTGTTGCATTATCTTACTGACGGTGCTTATCCCAAGTATCCATTTTTTGTTTCTCCGTACCCCAACCCTATCACACCCGCAGAAAATATTTTCAACCGGCCCCAGGAAGCGCTGCGCAAGGATGTCGAGCGGCTCTACGGGGTTCTGACCGCGAGGTTCCACATTCTTCTGCACCCTGGCCTATTTGGATCTGTTGAGCAGATGATGCTTGCCGGCAAGAAGGCCGCCATTCTGCGCAACATGGTCGTTGAGCAGAGGCGTGGCGGTTATGCTGCTCATGAGCGTATAGCAGCGGCGGCGACCGCAAGGGATGAGGAACCTGCGGCCGCCGCCGGTGATGGTCATGCCGATGGCGCAGGCGACGTCGGCTGGGCTGGCGATGCGGGATCTGGTGCGGCGGCCGCTGAGGTTTTCTAATCGGCGGCGGCCGCCGGCAGAGACCCCTTCCCCGGCGCCGTTGGGCAGGGAGAAGCTGGTGCTGATGGCGCCGCTGCCGCGGCCGCCAGTCTTGGCGCCGCGGCGGCGGCCGCCGGCGATTGATCGCCAGCGGGCCTCGGCTGTGACGGAGAAGCTGACGGTGCGGGCGTCGCCGGTCTCGTTGGCCCGGCGGCGGCCGCCGACGGTGGCTCGCCAGCGCGCTTGGGGGGCGGCGGAACAGCTATTGGAGCGGGCGCCACCGCCGCGGCCGCCCATCTCGGTGGGTCGGCGGCGGCCGCCGGTGGTGGCTCGCCAGCAGGCGTGGGTGGCGGAGGAGGAGCTGATGGCGCGGGCGCCGCCGCCGCGGCCGCCTGCCCTGTCGGTCCGCCTGCGGCTGCCGGAGGTGGCTCCAGAGCAGGCGTTGGTGGCGAAAGCAGCGCAGCCGGGGCGAGCATCGCCGCCGCGGCCGCTGTCTTTGGTTGCCGCCTCCGGCGAGGGGGACGCGGCCGCACCACCACTTGGAGAACCTGCAGGTGCTGAAAATGCTGGCGCACTTGGAGCCCTACCTGCGGCCGCACCCGCCGCCGCCTCAGCGGCCGCGGGAGCGGCCGCAGAGGTGCCCGACATAGACGGCACCGTGTTGTGGGTTCACCCGACTTCGTCGGCACATGCGTCAACGTCAACGACGAGCTTCCGATTGGCCGTTGGCAAGGGAAGTATCAGTGGGCACAACAGTGCGCTTCGAAGATCTTCGAATGCGGCGATGGTCACATCCGTTGGTGGTCGTAGGTCCAGTGGGATCTCGGCCCTAGTCAGGGCGTTCAGGGGCTTCGCTCGTTTGGCAAAGTCCTTGACGAAACGTCGATAGACGTTGCACATGCCCAAGAAGCTTTTCAGCTGGGTCTTCGTCGTTGGGAACTTGGCGTGCTTCAGAGCATTCACGTTCTTGTTATGCACGTGCAGTTGCCCGGGGCGAACAATGTGTCCGAGGTACGGCCTTTGTCGGCGTGTTAGCCGAACCCGGAACGCCCAGCCATGCTTGTGACCGCGTGGCCGAGGTCCATGGGGACCCGTTCTTCGGGAACCAGGGGCCGCACCGCCGTATCTACGAGGTTATGTCGTTTTGCACCGAGGTTATTCGTTACCAATTGCCTTTGCACCCGTCTCACCGCTTGGTGTACACCAACGCTCTGTTGTTCCCCGTGCGGGGGACGGAGACCTTTGAGGCGGCGGCCAACTCGTTCTGCCGCTTGTTGCGAAACTGGCCAAAGGCTGTCTTCCTCAGGCGCTCGATGGCTACGGACCTCGCGGTACCGATCGGCCACAACGCCGGTCTGGCAGAGTACCGTGATCAGCCTACGCTGTTGGCGGCCGAGGAGAACGACGCGGTAGATATTGACCGAAGCCCTCGCATGAGCGAGCTGCCGAACCCGTTCCTGTTGCCGCTGTTCCCGACCGATCATCGTCGGGCAGCGGACACGCGGTTCTTCCGTGGACGCGGGCTACTTCCGACGGAGTGGTCAGCCGGGTTTCTCCGTGCGCCGCGGACGTTTGCCTTGTCTGATTGGCTTCCTCCGGTCACCGATTGGGAGCCCACCACGGAGTTTTGGGTGGCGACTCCGGTGGTGGTATCGTACATAGCGGACTCGTAGCGTAACGAATACAGCTGTGCCTGGCAGGTCGTGTACTCAGAGTACTACTGCATCCTGGTTGCTGTGTTGGTTCGCACCCTCCAAGGGGACAAGATCTTTGTCCGTCTGGAAAAGAAGACGCTTCGTCAATTCGACGTCTTGGACACGTCGAAACTGCGTGACGCGCCTGACGGCGAGGCAGCAAACGCCTTGTACGGCAAGATGCGCCGGGCCGTGGAAGTTTATCCGTGGGGGGTTGTCCTCAAGGACGTGGTCCGGCGCGACACCGAAACCGGTGAGGAGCGACACGTGCGCGTGACGGTCGATGAGACCAAGGAGTACGGCTTTTGCCTTCGACACGCGTGTGTGGACTTCGACTGGGCACCTGACCCCAACGCGCCTGCCCATGTGGCGTGGTGGTTACTACCGTCTGCATTCAACGCGTCGCGATCGCTCGCGGTCGCTGCGTCGCGATCGCTCGCGGTCGGCGTCGCCGCCGCGTGCCATTGAGGCCACTTGGCCGACGTGCGCGTCTTCCTCCGCCGCGGTTGCCTTGTTTGGGTCGGCGCGCGCCCACAACGTGCGCTTTCGCGCGTCCCGTGGGGCTGCTGTGTCGGCGGTGGCGCATGCCTAGGTGGACAAAATCCCCGGCTTGCGCCGCGCTGACGGTGACGCCAACTACGAGCGCTTTGCTCAGCACCTTGAGGCTGTTAAGCCAGAGTAGGCGGTAGCGCCGACGCGCTTAAACGCTCAGAGCGTTCTGGGGCGTCGGGCTCACGTGAGCGGGGGGCCTTCGGGTGGGGCCCCAGGAGTCGGGGGCCAGCGTTGGCTCGCGTCATCTTTGCCGTCGCGACTCGTGTTGCAGCGACGAGGAGGAGGAGTAGGGTTCATTGCGGAGTGACTCTCTCGGTTGACCCTGGCGGGAGGGTGTGTTCATGTTGGGGGGCAAAGTACTTGGTACTCGAAACATGCAGTGGACTGGACCGCCTTAAGCGCCGCCGCCGGACTGGACCATTGGTCTTCGTGCGTTTCGTTAGACGGCCACCGGCTGGGCACCGGGCAGCACCTGTGTCAGCTTGCATCCGTTGGGTCGGCCTCCGTTTTCAGTGCCCTGGGCTGCGCCGACGCGATGCCGTCCCGCCCACCCCGCGGTCGCGTCGCTGCGGTGCCAGCGGCAGCGGGGGCCGCTGTACCTGGACCAGATGGTTCCTCTTCCACTCCCGCCTCGTCGCGGCCGACCCGCCGCGCGGCGCCAAACGCGGCCGCGTCTGCGATGCCACACAAGCATCGTCATCTTGCGACACCCGCCGCGACAGACGTGGCAGCCACCACCGTGACGCCTGCACCTTCGACACACAGCGGGGCCCGTGGTGGCATCGCTATCTCTGCTCGGCTTGCCACAGCCAGCATGCCCTCCGACACGACGGACGGGACTGGCGTTAACTCATCGGACGACTCGAGAGCCGGAGGTGGTCGGCCGTCGCCCGCCGGCAAGCACGGGAGCGGGCGCTCTGGCACGTCCAGTAGTTCCAGCAGCCGCAGCAGCGCGAGTACATGCGCCAGCAATGACTCTTCTCCACCGTCGGCTCGACAGAGCCTCCGTCGTCGGCAGCGCCGTTCGAAGACGCTGAAGGCCATCAAGTTCGTCGTCGGCGAGGCCAAGGACTGGGTCGCGGACCGTATCCTTGCCATCGAGGCGCGCCTGCCGGCGTCCGCAGCAAGCTCGGCGGCCATCACGGAGCGTGTGACGGCGTCCGTCACCGCGCAGGTCGCGGCCATTGCGGCAGCAAATCACCCTGTCACGGGAAAGAGCCAGAGCCACGTGCGGTCGGCCGTGGCGAGCACGGTACAAGTCCCGCTGTTGCGGGGGTCGTACAAGGTGGGGGTTGTGCGTCTGTTGAAGAGGCTCCACCTGTCCAAGGAGGAGGACGCGAGGAGGAAGCGAGGAGGACGCCGTCACCCCGTTCTTCCCTCCGTCGCGCCGCCTGGACAACCGATGGGTCCGCGAAAACTTGGAGCGTGTCGTGTATGGGACCGTCTTGCGCTATTACAAGGGGCAGCAGCTGGCCACTCACGTACCCGAGATCTCCACGGACAAGACCAGCTTTGTGAAAGACGGCCAGGACGATGTCGACAAGGCCATGGTCGCGTTACTGCTCCACCACCTGGCGGATGGGTGGTCTGCCGCACGTGTCGCGTTTTACAACGAGTTCGGATTCTTTCCAGTGCACGAGAACGTCACGGTGCGGATCCGGCCGGCGTTTTCAGATGCGGACGAGCCACTTGCAGCGGAAGCGGCGGGCTCGGCTTTTTTTGCGTACAAGACGCCGCGGATCGTGACACCATCAGGCGTGCAGGCTGCAGTCAACGCGGCGCATGTGGTGGAAGGGAGCGCGCAGATCAACGGCCGCGTGCTGGCGGGAGAGGGCTGCTTCATTGATCAGGCCGACGCCATCATCCAATCCTTGACACGGTCTACCACCCCCACGGAGCCGATCGCGCTCAAGATCTTTGCCATGAGCCTCCGCCGCGCGATTGCCACAAAGAGCCCAATGTGGAAGGAGCTGGTGGCATGGGACATCGCGCCTAACACGGTCGGACCGTGCCAGTGGCACCTGCTCATGCCGCGCCTGTCGACGCGCGCGCAGCTCGATCTTCTACTGCGCACGATGACGGAGGCGATGACCGGTGCTCTTCCCGCCCCCAACTCGGCCGCGCTGGCGACTGACTCCGAATCGGAGGAAGACGCTCTGATGAAGGCGGCAGGTGCCGCGGCGCCTCGGGCGGAAGGCCCCGATGACTGGTGCGATAGGCTTTTTGTGCTGGTGCACTGTGCTGGTGCACTCTTGTTTTTTTATGTTCTGTGTGAGGCTCAATCCGGTGTCGTGGGAGAGAGGCCGTACATGCGTATTTCGGTCTGCCAATGCTTTTTTTTGCTGTTGTTTTGTACACTGCCCGTGTGTGGGGTGGGATGATTTGGGGACTGGCACGGTGATGGTCGGGCAGTTTGGAGACTGGCACGATGATGGTCGGGCAGTTTTCCGAGGGTGTGTTTTTTAAAAGTCCATACGCTGTGTTTTCGCGATCGCGCTATTTATTGGTAGTTAGACAATTGCGCTATCCATCCAAAGCCAGGATGTCTTCGCTAACGCGCCCCCTGTTGCGTGCGTCAGGCCCGTTCGCAGACTCCAACGTCGCTTCGCATAACGCCGGTATAACGCCCGAAACGCTGCGAAAGAAACATGCGGGCCCGGTCAGCGTTCGTTTCAAATACACCATCAAAACATCAAATTATATACCGGCCTTACCTTAACGCACAGTCGACGTCCCCCTGCGGACAAAGCCACGTTCTCGGCCAGCGC
>ENA-ORXT01002342-ORXT01002342.1-marine-metagenome-genome-assembly--contig:-NODE-2342-length-22912-cov-12.304445_pt1 | contig 22912 bp, 18 predicted proteins | sample MGYA00237868_ERZ511482 | MGnify/ENA metagenome assembly ERZ511482
GACAGCGCGGCCACGCTCGCCGTGCTGGGCGAGACGCTGCAGGACACGCTCGGCATCCGCTCGCAATCGCGCATGACACGCGAGCAGGCGTTGCACGTGGCCGCGTGCGGCAGCCATCACACCGACGTCTCGCTCAGCTTCTGATGCCCGGGGGTGCCCCGGGCGTCACTCGGGCCGCGTTCGAGCCACGTTCAGGCCGCGCTGCGGCGGTGCTCGTCCGGTGCGCACGGTTCGTCCGGACGTCGCCGTCCGGGCGCCTCGCCGCCGCCCAGGTCGAGCCGCTCGAGCGCCTCGATCGACAGGCTGGTCGGCGGCAGCAGTGCCGACCACGCCTGCGCATCCTCGAAGCGTGACTCGGCCGCCGCCACCAGGGCGGCACGCCGGGTTGCATCGTGCAGGTCGCGGACCTCGTCCACCCTCAGCTGGAAGATGTGGCCGCCCAGCCCCGCCAGCCGGTCGATGCTCGGCAACAGCCGTCGGATCTGCGCCAGCTCGATCAGGCCGTAGTGCCTGGCGTCCTGCGCGAATGTGCGGAAGGCACGGGCGCGCTCGACCGTCTCGCGCAGCCCCCGGTGGGCGGCAAGCTCGGGACCGTCGCCCGGCGGCGGCTCGGCATCGGCCGGCAGCGCCGTCGTCCGCGCAGCGATGCCGTCGTTGCCGTCGGCCAGGTAGCCGGTCGGGTTCAGCGAGGCCGCGACGAGCCCATCGTGCGCCCGGCCGAGGTGGACGTCCGCCGCGATGCCGATCCGCTCCGTCTGCACGCAGGTGTCGTTCTCGAAGCGCTCGATCCAGTCGGCGAACAGCGCGATGGCGCTCTCCAGCGACAGCCGGTCCGGCACGATCTCGTCGCGCTCGACCAGGCGATCGCGCAACGCCGGCAGGAACTCCCGCTCGAATGCCGTTCGCATCGCCTCGGCGTCGCGCGCCAGACGAAGCCCCGCCATCGTCCCGGGCCCCTCGCCCGTGCGCCGTGCCCGCTCCGCCCGGTTGAGGTAGGTCCAGCCGAACAGGGTGGTGACCGACGGCACCGAGCGCACATGCACCTGGTAGGGCACGCCCAGCTGCCGGCAGGCCAGATCGGTGGCGCCGCCCGCTTCCTGCAGCCGGCGCACCAGGTCCACGCTCAGCGGAGTGGGGCGGGGCGGCAATCCCGGAAGCGCATCGCGCAGCAGCAGCGGCGCATCGGTGGCCTCGCCGGCGCGCGGCCGCAGGTGTCGACGACGGCCGGCGAGCTCGGCGAGCAGGCGAGCGCGCTCGCGCTCGGCACGGGCGAGCAGGGTGTCGCCGATGGTGACGGGCCGGGCGATGTCGTTCGAGCGCAGCAGGTGGAAGCGACCGTCGGCCCAGCTCCACTCGATCTCCTGGGGCGTGCCGAACAGCGCCTCCAGCTCGCGCCCGAGCGCGAGCAGGGGGTGCAGGTCCAGGGGCGGGATGACCGGATCACCGTTCCCGCCCTCCGCCTGGAGCGCGCCGGTCAGCCTGCCGAAGCGGTAGGCGTCCGCCGCGCCATCGGCGCCGGGTGAGGCCCCGCCGGGCCAGGCTACCCGTTCCACCCGCATGGCGCCGCTGGTGTCCGGATGCTCGGTGAGCAGCACGCCGGTGCACTGCGGCGGCGGCACGGAGCGGTCCGCAAGACGCCGCGGGCCGGCCGCGCCGCCGGCGAGCCGTCGTGCCAGGTCATCACCGATGGTGACGCCCGGCGGCGGCTCGAACCCCTGCCCGGGCGGTTGGCCCGCACGCCCGGGCTGCCCGGCCCGCACCGCCCGGTCGATGAACAGGCGCCCAGCCGCGAGGGCACGTCGTAGCGTTGCTGCCATGGCGTCGATCCCGGAGTGCCCGTGCCGGGCGAACATGTCGATACCGGGTAGACGGCATGCCGTCCCCATCCTGTAGGCACACCGCCGGGCGAAGCGCCGCGGTGTGCCCCGGCTGTGATCGCCGTCTCGGCTACAGGTCCATGGTCAGCCGCGAGCTGTCGATGATGTTGTTCAGGTCCACCCCTTCGTAGAAGTCGAAGATGGTGGCGACCACCTCGTCCGGATCGTCGGTGATGGTGAACAGGTCCAGATCGGTGGCGCCGATCGTGCCCTCGGTCACCAGCGTGTCGCGCATCCAGGCCACCAGGCCGGCCCAGAACTCGGTGCCGTACAGGATGATCGGGATGCGCTTGGACTTGCCGGTCTGCACCAGGGTGAGGATCTCGGCCATCTCGTCCAGCGTGCCGAACCCGCCGGGCATCACCACGTAGGCCGAGGCGTACTTCACGAACATCACCTTGCGGGCGAAGAAGTACTTGAAGTTCAGGCTGATGTCCTGGAACGGGTTGCCCGACTGCTCGTGCGGCAGCTTGATGTTCAGGCCGACGCTTGCCGACTTGCCGGCGAAGGCGCCCTTGTTGGCCGCCTCCATGACACCCGGCCCGCCGCCGCTGACCACCGCGAACCCCGAGTCCGACAGCAGGCGTGCCAGGTGCTCGCTCCTCTCGTACCACGGGTTGTCGGGGGCGAAGCGGGCCGAGCCGAAGATGCTGACCGACGGGCTGAGGTCGGCCAGCTGGGCGAAGCCCTCGACGAACTCGCTCATGATCTGGAAGATCTTCCACGAGTCGCGGGTCAGCGCGCGGTCGCGCTCTTCGCGGCGCATGGCGTTGTCGGTCGGCAGCGTTCTCATGGTGTCGGTCCAGCGTCGGATGGTGACTTGGCGGGTCCCGGCACGCCGGGCGGCACCGGTGAAGATAGCGGGGCCGTGGCCGGTGTGCGTCCGATGCCTGCAACGCGCACATTGCCCACGGTCCGGCGGTTGCCTGCCCGTACGGTCGTGTTGACCGGTTCGACCCGTGTGTGCAAAGGTGACGCGAACGCTCGGCAAGGATGACAGGCGGTGGTGGAGATGATTCGGATCGAGCGGCCCGTCACGGGCCTTGTCGCCTCCATCACGGACAGGGTCCGGCGCGGATGGGCCGCGTGGCCGCCCCGTTCGATCATCGGCGCCCTCGCCATCGCGACCGTGCTCGGTGCGTGCGACGGGGGTGGCGGCAGCGGGGGTGGCGATGGCTCGCCCGGTGAAGACGATCCTGCGATCGAGGCGCGCCCGCTCGCCGCCGTCGAACTGTCCGCCAGCACGCGCGAGGGGGACGCACCCCTGTCCGTGCGGTTCACCCCGGACATGGAGTCCTCCACCGCGATCAACCGCGTCTACTGGGACTTCGAGGGCGATGGCGGCGACGTCGACGGCGGGCTCGGTGCGGGCGCGTCGGGTTTCGACCGCCTTCCCCGCGTGGGTGACTACGACGTCACCGGTCGGGATTTCGTGCACGTGTTCGAGTCGCCCGGCACCTACGAGACGCGCGTGCGAGTCCGGGACGTGGACGGCAACGAGGACGAAAGCCGGGTAACCGTCGTCGTCGGCAACGCGCCCCCGCAGGCCTACGTCCGTGTCACGCCGACCACCGGCACCGTGCCGTTCACACCGTTCTTCGCGGTCGAGGCGAGTGACAACGAAGGCATCGCGAGTCACGAGTGGGACTTCGACGGCGATGGCAGCTACGACGAGACCACCGAGGCGGGCCGCATCAGCCACGCCTACGTCTCGAGCGGCACCTTCCGGCCACGGATACGGATCACCGACACCCTCGGCGCCGCGACCGTGCTCGCCCCGGTGCACCTGCAGGTCAACGCCGTGCGCGAGCAGGTGCCCACGGTCACGGTCACGGCGCGACCGTCGCGTGGCGTCGCACCGTTCGAGCCGAACCTGCGCGCCAGCGTCTCGAGCCACTCCCCGATCGTGCGCTGGCAATGGGATCTCGACGGGGACGGCGCCACCGACAGCGAGCAACCGACGAGCCTGGACCCCGTGTACGACGTCGCCGGCACCTTCTATCCGACACTCACGGTGACCGCCGAGGACGGCAGCATCGGGCGCGACATCTTCGAGATCGTGGTCGAGCCCGATCACCGTCTGGCGGTCATCGACGCGACCATCGATCCCGAGCAGGGCGAGGTCTCGTCGCTGGAACTGACCGTGAACGGCGCCTCGAAGACCGAACTGGTCATCGAGAGCGCGAGCAGCGGCACGGTGCGCACGCTGCTGCCGCGGGCGACGCGACCCTCGGGCCGGTACCCGACCACCTGGGACGGCACCGACGAGCGCGGTGCGATCGCCGCGCCGGGCGACTACTACGGAGTGCTCCGCTACCGCGTCGGTGACGTGGACCGGGTGCTCGACGCGCGCGCCACCAGTGGAGGCCAGATCTTCTACCCCGGCGACTGGAACGGCGGTTGCCGCTTCACCGAGACGCCCGAATGCGGCGTGCTGACGGTATCCGACAATCCGATCGAACCGTTCGCCGGCAGGCCGGTCGTCTACGGCTTCACGACGCCCTACAACGCGCGCGTCACCGCCTACGTCACGATCATCGGCGGCGAGGATGTTGCCCTGGCGACCTTCTTCCGCTCGCGCACGATGTCCGCCGGTCGCTACGAGCTCGACTGGTTCGGCGAAGGGAGCGACGGGCGGCTGCTGCCCAAGCGCGAGCCGCTCGGTTACCTCCCCGCGATCTATGGGCTGACGGCGAGCGACAACGCGATCTTCCTGGCCCACCGGACAACGCTCTCCGCGCTGCAGGCCACGCCTCCGATCTTCTACCCCGGTAGCGATGGCGCGAGCGGCGGGGTCGAACGCACGAGTCGGCTGACGTTCGATCTCGACCACGAGGCCCGTGTGCTGATGACGATCGACGACACGCGCGTAGGCGTCGAGGTCCTTCGCCGCGAGTTCCCGGGTGTGGCCGCCGGCAGCGGTATCGTCCTGGAATGGGACGGGCGCGACGCGGGCGGCGAACTCGTCGCGCCGGGTGGCTACCGCATCAGCCTGAGCGCGGTGGATCGTCATGGCCAGCGCTCCCTGCCCGCCCGGGCGATGCAGCGGATCGCGTACTAGATGAGGCATCACGACATGGGCCCTGTCCCGAAGGGAAGCCTCGTCGACCGGTTCGGCATGCTGGCGCGCACGCTGCTGCTGGCGCTGACGGTCATCGGCATGCCGGTGCACGCCGCCGACAATGCCAACGACGGCAATACCCACGACACGCGCGACGGCCCCACCGGCCCGGCGGGGCCCGGCCCCCGGGGCAACGACGATGACGACTGCCATTCCTCCTCCCCGGTACTGATCGAGAGCGGGGAGTTCGTCTGGTCGGATACCGACGTGGTGCTCGCGGGCCGGCCCATGTTGTCGCTGTCGCGCTACTACCGTTCCTTCGACGCGCGCGAGGGCTTGTTCGGCAAGGGCTGGACGACGCGCTGCGAGAAGGCACTGGTGCGGGTGCTCGGCTACGGGCCCGCCGATGCGGGCGACCCGGCATCCGCGGGTGCGCCGCGCGTGGAGTACGTCCACCGGCTTGCCAACGGTCGCCGCTACACCTTCGTCGAGACCGCCCCGGACGTGTTCGCCGCCCCGAAGGGCTTGCCGGGCAAGGCCCTGACGCTCGACGCCGATCGGGCACCGACGATCCGCAACCTCGACGGCAGTACCGAACGCTACGACGCCCGCGGGCAACTCGTCGCCGAGATCGATCGCAACGGCAACGTCGTGCGCTACGCCTATCGGGGCGGTGCGCTTGCCCGCATCGCCGCGGACGATGGTCGCTTTCTCGCCCTCGGCTACGACAGCCGCGGTCACGTGGCGAGCGTCACCGACCATGTCGATCGGGTCTGGCGCTACGCCTACGAGGCCGACGGCACGCTGGCAAGCGTCACCGATCCCGCTGGTGGCGTGCGCCGCTACGCCTACACCGACGTGACCCGTGCGGCCAGCGACCAGGTGTACCCGGTGATCACCCGCATCGTCGATGCAAGCGGCACGGTGGCGATCGATCTCACCTACGACGACATCGGCAAGATCGCGACCTACAGCGAAGGGGCGAACATCTACACGTACTCGACCCGCCGCGGCTTCGTCTACAAGAAGGACTCGATGCAGGCCGAGTGGGGCTACGCGACCGACGAGGAAGGGCACAACACCGAGACCTACCCACCGATCTCGGCCAGCACACCCGAGCGGCACGAGTACGACGGAAACGGCAACATCGTGCGACACGTCGATCTGGCCGGCACCGAATTCACGCGTTCGTTCGACGCGAGCGGACGGATGCTGTCGGCGACGACACCCGACGGCACCACGCGCTTCGACTACGTCGAGAACACCAGCTGGACGTCCTCGGTGACCACGCCGACCGGGCGAGTGTTGCGTCTGGAACGCGACGCTCGCGGCAATCCGACCCGCGTTGTCGATCCCGCCGGCAGCGCGAGCACGCTGCGTTGGAGTGCCGAGGGGGATCTGCTGGCGAGCACCGATCCGCTCGGCGCGACGCGTGCGCGCACCGTGAACGCCGCAGGGCTCGTCACCTCGATGACCGACGCACTGGGGCATGTCACCACCTTCACCCGCGACGATCGCGGCAACCTCACCAGCATCACCGACGCGCTCGGCGGTACCACCACGTTCGAGTACGACGTGCTCGACCGCCCGGTGGCGACCACCGATGCCCTCGGGCAGCGCACCGACCGGACGTTCGACGCCGCCGGCCGCCTGACCGGCGTGACCGACGCGGCGGGCGGCACCACCACGTTCACCCACGACGCGTTCGGGCGGGTGACGGCGCAGATGCGGCCCGATGGCAGCGAGTTCACCTACACCTGGCGCGCCGACAACCTGCTGGACACGCGCACGGATCCGAACGGCACCGTCGTCAGCTACGCCTACGACCTGGGGCGTCGGCCGATCTCGGTCACCTCGGGCACCGCGATCCGCCGGTTCACGCACGACGTGCTCGGGCGCGTCCTGACCCAGACGAGCGGAGGCGCCACGGTGCGCTACGCCTACGATGCGATGAGCCGTCGGGTCAGCGAGTCGCAGGGCCTCACCACCACGGCCTACGACTACAACGCCGAAGGCGAGCTGATCGCCACCAGCGCCCTTGGCGAGACGCTGCTCTACACGCGCGACAAGCGTGGGATGATCAGCGAATTCACCACGCCGAGCGGTACGCACCGCTACGCCCGCGACGCGCTCGGCCGGCTGGACTCGCACACCCTGCCGAACGGTGCGGCCGCGACGATGAGCCGAGATGCGGCCGGGCAGCTGATCGAGCAGGATTACACCGCTCTGGGCGGCGAACGCCACGGCTACACCTTCGATGCGCTGGGGCGCGTCGAGCGCATCACCGCGAGCGGCTCGGCCGAGCGGCGCTACGGCTACGACGCGCTCGGTCGCCTGACCCGTGCCGAGCACGCGGGCAGCCACGTCTACGCCTACGATGCGCTGGGCAACCGCCTCGATCGCGGCGGGGTTCACGGCGCGTTCAACCAGCTGCTGGAGGACGGCCTGTTCGCCTACGGCTACGACGCGGCCGGTTCGCTAACCTCGAAGGTGTCGAAGGCATCCGGCGAGCAGACGCGCTACACCTACGATCCGTTCCGGCAGCTGAGCCGGGTCGAGCGCGCGCCCGCGGTCGGCGGCACCGCGAGTGACACCGTGGACTTCGGCTACGACGCGACCGGTCGGCGGGTGAGCAAGAGCGCGGGCGGGCAGACGACGACGTTCGGCTGGTCGGGCCCGAACCTGGTCGCCGAGTACGCGAACCAAACCCTGACGGGCACCTACCGCTACGATGGCGGCTTCACCGCCGCCGAGTACACCGACGCGGACGACACCTGGTTCGTGCAGACCGATCATCTGGACACGCCGCGCGGGCTGGTCGATGGCGAGCGTCGCGGCTACGCGGTGGACCTGACCGACCCCTTCGGGGTGCTCGTCACGCCCGCGGCCGATACCGGACCGACGTTCAATCAGCGCTTCCCGGGACAGTACGCGGACCGGGAGACCGGGCTTTCGTACAACCGATATCGCTACTACGACCCTCGGGCCGGACGCTACACCCGGGACGATCCGATCGGGTTGCGAGGTGGGCCGAATGCCTATCTGTACGCGTCGGCCATGCCGACCGGGAGGGTCGATCCTCTGGGGCTGGCGGACATCTTCGTCGGGATCGAAGGCGAGATCGTCTATCTGATCGGTATCTCGGGCGCGATCGGATTTGTCTACGATACCGATTCACCGTTACAGTCGGGCGTTTTCGCCTCCGTCGGCCTGGCGGTCGGCTTCAACTTCGGCGTCTCACCGACGGGTGGCGCTGCCAACGGGGACATAGAAGGTTTCGCTGTCGATGTCGACGCGAACCTCGGGCCGGGCTCGGGTTATTTCGGAGTGGGTGCCGACGGTCAGACCTTCGCCGGCGGCAACTTCTTCGGCGGAGCGGGTGCCGGCGGGTCCGCCAGCGTCGGCTACACCGGCACCTCCTCCTTGCAGGGAATGGGGAATGCGCTCGGCGGACTGCTAGGCCCGTTCAATCCATTCGGTCCGGGTAGCTCGTTGAACCTGTTCGGCCCGGGTGGCCCGTTCAGCCCCTGCCCCTGACATGAAGATCCCGGAGCCAACGGGGTGGAGCGCGTTCCTCGCAGGTGTGGCCTTGGCGCTCGTCGAGCGTGCCGAGCGCCTCGGTGGGCTGGAGCATGTCCCGCTGCTAGGGTCCCTGGCGGCGCATGGGGTTCCGTTCATGATGTTCTTCCTCGTGGGAACGGTGGCCTGGTTCGTGAGCGGTACCGACAAGCGAGCCAAGTTCGAACCCGATGGAAAATGGTCCGTGTTCGCCTCGTTCGGCAGTGCCAAGAACCAAGGTGCCCGGAACGCCCTGCACGGGCTGGTGGTCAGAGGGTTCATATGGTTCTGCGGCGTTGCATCAACGGGCACGCTCCTGCATTTTTGGCAGTGTTCGCCCGTTTCCCCTGCATGAAGTATCGAGGAATTTCGATCAGCGAACACCATGAGCCTTTCCATGCCGCAAGCAAGCTGGTGGACCGCTCTGCTTGGCGGAGCGTCCTCGACAGGATTCATGCTGCTTGCGGAGTCGAGCTGGTACACGGAGATCTGGAGCACGTACCGGTACTGGGCTCATTGTCGGCGCACGGTATTCCGTTCACGATGTTCTTCCTCCTGGTGACGGTGGCCTGGTTCGTGAGCGGTACCGACAAGCGGGTCTCCTTCGAGCGTGATGACAAGTGGTAGACACCCTTCTCCTCTGGAGGTGCGAAGAACCAGGGTGCACGGGATGCTCTTCACGAACTGAAAGTGAGGGGATTTTCCTGGTTCTGCGGCGTCGCGATCACGGGCACGCTCATGCACATGTGGCACGGCGCGTCCGCGGCCCCTGCACGATGGGTCAGGAATCACCGACCAACGGACAGCATGGCGTTCCCATTGCCGCGGGCAGGCCGGTCGGTCGCCGTCCCCGGATGAATCCCATCGGGTCGGGCCGATACAACCGAGGCGCTCGCCTTGCATGATCGATACACCGCTACCTTTCCCATCCCTGTTCCAGCACTTCTGGCTCCTGCACGGCATCTTCTGGCTCGTCGGTACGCGGACCTTTCCGCTGAACGCGCCCCGATCCGGCGGTAACCCCGAAGCGTCCGCCGCACTCTCCAAGCGGCTCGGATTCCTCGTCCTCGGTGTCAGCGTGGTGCTGTGGGCGATCCAGCAATCGGCTGGTCCGGCCCCCACCCCGTTCCTGTTCGCGTGGCCCGCTCCTTGGAAATGGCTGGCGCTCGGCGTGGCGGTACTCGTGTGGCTGGCGAGTGCCGGCTGGGTCTATCTCGGCACCGGAGCGCGCACGCTCGCCGAGGCGTTCGGCGTGACCCCGCAAACGGTGAAGGCGTTCGTCGCGCCGGCCCTGTCCGTCAGCTCGATGGCGGCTCTGGTGGCGTTCACCTTCGGTAACGTGTTGCTCGACGGATTCCTGCGCGAGTTCTCCGCCTCCTCCTCTTTGCAGCAGCGGTGAACCTCATGGATGACGGGGACGGGTGACATGGTGATTCGCGGGAACTCGAGCCCGCTCTCGAGGAGACGACATGGAGGAGGCAGCGTGAGAATCGACGCATTGGCATCGGTCCTGGCGGTGATCACGCTATCGTGCTCATCGCTCGGCGCAGGCACGGTGCAAGCGGCCGACAGATCCTTTGTCACCGAACCGGGCAGCGGGCCGGACAAGTGGGCATCGGCATGGTTGCTGCGCCGCTTCGTCGGCGACGCTACCGTACTGGTGGCCGAGGCGGCGGCCGAGGCCCATCCCGACGCGATCCTGTTCGACGCCCCCGGCGCACGCTACGACCGAAGCGGCAGCACCACGACCTATTCGCACCTGCTCGACGCCTTCGATATCGACGACCGGGTCGCGCTGCAGGTCGGCGAGCGTGTCCGGGAAATCGAGATCGATGCCTGGCGCGCGGAACCGTCCCTGGAGTCGCGGGTGCTCGAGCAGGCCTTTCGCGGCATGCAGCTCGCCTTCGGGCGCGAAGCCGTGACGCAGGCCTGTTACCTGCGCCTGTTCGATGCGGTGGCCGGGGCGATCGCCGATGGCGCGCTCGCCGGCGTGCAACCCGCTTCGCTGCAGCCCGACGCGGACTGCCTGGACGAGGGCGAGCCGACCGGCACGGCGCTCGAGGCCGGCCGCGCGGTCGAGACGCTCGACCTGGGCGAGGCGCTTCGCCACATCGGTGACGGCGCCGACGTGGTGTTCGTCGACACCCGCGAGCGCTGGGAGTACGACGAGGGCCACGTGCCCGGTGCGATCAACCTGGCCGTGCGCGACATCGACGCCGAATCGGCCGAACGCCTGCGCGGGGCCGATCTGGTCATCGCCTATTGCGTCAAGGATTTCCGCGGCTACGAGGCGGCGAAGGCGCTCGGGCGGCTCGGTGTGCCGGCGGCCATCATGAACCCGCACGGCCTGCGCGGCTGGATCGAGGCCGGCCTGCCGGTCACCGGACGGGGCGGGGCGGGCGTCGCGGTCGATGACACGACCCGTGACGCGCCCGGTGACGCGATCCACCAGGCAATGCCGACGGCCGACGATGCGGTGGCGGCGCTGCGACGGATGGCGCGAGACTGGCCGGCGGACGCCGCACGGTGACCGGTTCGGCCGATCATCGGGCGCCTCGTGCCGCCATCGCGGCCTGCATCGGCCTGACGCTGCTGGGACCGGCGCTGCTGTGGCTCGCAGCCGTCGGCAACCCGCTCGACTACCTCGGGGCGTCCGTGCCGGACGGGCAGCTGCTCTACGTGCTGTCCAAGCTGTCCGGCCTCTGCGCGGTCGCGCTGCTCGCCCTGCAGCTGTCGTTGACGCTCCTCCGGGCGACGCGGCCCGGACGCTCGTTCCTGCACTGGTCCTCCACCGCCCACGCGCGACTCGGCGCCGCGGTGCTGCTGGCCAGCGCGCTGCACGTCGTGGCGTTCGTCTCGGCGGCGAGCCTGCGCTCGGGCCACCTGGCCGGACACCTGCTGCTGCCGCGGTGGCGGTCCGGGTTCTACGATGCCATGGTGTCGGTCGGGGTGATCGCGCTCGCCCTGCTTCTCGTCGCGGCCGGCCTGGGCGCGTTCGCTCGACGCCGCAGGCGGTCCTCGCTCGTCGGCCCTCGCGCGGCCCGTCACACGCATCGTGTGCTCGTGCTGGTGCTCGTGCCGCTGGTGCTGGCGCACAGCTACGCGATCGGCAGCGAGACCGACACGTTGCCGGGGCGGCTTTTCTACACGCTCGTTGCCATCGTGGTGATCATCGGCATCGGGTGCGGTCTGCGCAGGCTGCAGAGGCCCGGCCGTCACGGCGGCAACGAACGGACGGCCGCCTGATGTCGATGCGCGCCGCTGTCATCCGCACGACGTGCACGCTCGCGCTCGGGCTGACATGCCTGCCAGGTGCTCCGCCCGCGACGTGGGCGCAATCCGCCACGCCGCCCGCATCGCCCGCATCGCCCGCACCGGCAGCATCGGACGACATCGTGGGCATCGGCCTGCCCGACGGCCTGTCGCTGGTCGCGCTTCTCGACGACGAGTGGCGCCTGCTGATCAGCGAGGGCGGTGCGTTCGTGCCCGTCCCGGACATCGAGCACCCGCGCGACGTCTCCTACCACCACGCCACGCGCCGGATCGCCTGGATCGGTCCGGATGCGAGGCTGCGCTGGCGCCGACGCGACGGTGGCGCGACGACCGAGCTGTCGGTGGTGCCGGCCGGTGGCGAGGCCGACGACGGGCTCGATGACGCGGTCGAAGGTGACGAACGCACGACGGTCCGCCACACCCAGCCGAGCTGGTCGCCGGACGGGAGCCGCCTGCTCGCGGTCGAGTTGCCGGACGGGCGCAGCCGGAGCACCCGCCTGGTCGCCTTCGACATCGCCACCGGCGAACGCGATTTCCTGGTGCGCAAGCGCACCGCCCAGTTCGATCCCGACCTGTCGAGCGACGGCGTGCTGCACTACACCACCGCGATCTGCGTCGACGATTGCGACGGCATGATCTGGGAGCTCTGGGAGCGCGATCCGGCAAGCGGTCGTCACCGCCAGCTGACGCTGATGAACGCCGTCGCCAAGGGGCCCCGGTCCGGTGACGATGGCTGGCTGCACTTCTCCTCCGACGCGCACGCACCGGGCTTTCACCTGTGGCGGATGCGGCCGGAACCCGGCTCGCCGCCCGAGCGTCTGACGATGGGGAACGTGCGCGACAGCCACCCGGTTCCCGGTACCGACGGCGTGCTGCGCTTCCTCAGGCGGACGCCTTCGGGCGCGACCCTCATGTCGTTGCAAGACGGAGCGGTGACGCCGCTCGAGATCGGCCTACCGGTGACCGATCTGCGTGGCCTGGAAGGAGGACCTTGACGATGCGTCCATCGCTCGCGCTCGTGGCGCTGCTGGCCAGCGTGGTCGTCTCGACCCCTTCGGCAGGCGTGGCGCAGACGCTCGACGAAGGGGCCGTTCCCCCGAGCGTGCCGGCGCTCGAGGGTCTGCCGCCTGAGGCCGATGCCGACGCTCGGGCGGCGGCGCTGGAGGCGCGTCCGACCGACGTGCTGCTCGATGCCGTGCCGGAGAACGCCTCGAAGCCGCTCGGGCTGCTGTGGTCGACGACCTCGGAGTTCTCGCCCGCCCGCGGCGAGACCCACACCTTCCGCATCGCCGTGGACGAGCGCGCCGGCGTCGATCTCGTCGTGCTCGGTCCCGATGGCGATCGGGTGCGCACGCTGCTCGCCGGCCGAGTCCTCGAACCCGGCGACCACGACATCGAATGGGACGGTCGGGACGATGACGGCACACTGGTGCCGGACGAGGCCTACGTGCCGCGGTTCCGGGCCACCCGCGGCGGCACGGCCACGCTCGACGACCCGCGCCGCTACTCGGGCGGCGAGATCCTGCCGAACCTGGCGTGGCGACGCCGCGGGGCCACCGAGCTGTCCTACGACTTGCCGTTCCCCGCTCGGGTACTGGTGCGCTCGGGGGTGGAGGACGGGCCGATGCTGCGTGAACTGCTGCACTGGGAGCCGGTCGATGCGGGCCGGGCGGTGGTGCGCTGGGACGGTCGCGACGCCGATGGCGTCGACCGCTTCGCCGAACGCGACGATGTCTGGACCGTGGTCATGGCCTACCGCCTGCCGGAGTTCGCCGTCATCACCGGCGGCAACGACCGGCTCGACTACCGGCGCTACCGCGAGCGCTGGCCGCAACGTGTGCCGGAGCTCTCCGACGTGCCGCTGCAGCGGCGCGGCGAACGGCTCGCGCGGGACCACTTCCTGCCCCGCGGCTACCTGCCGCGCGTGTCGATGAGCTTCGCCGAGCCGGCGGAGCCCTCGCGGTTCGGACCACCGATCGTGAGCGACACGCTGCGCCTTCGCGTCGACGTCCCGGACGAGGACCGCTGGATCCTGGACGCGAGCTTCTACGAGACCGGGTTCTACATCGACTACCGCTTCCAGTCGGAGGAGGAGCAGGGGTTCGTGCCGCTGGTCTGGGAGTACGATGCGCGCTCCCTGCCCCCGGGGCGGCACCTCGCCACGGTCCAGCTGTTCGGGTTCGGCGGGTTCATCGCCTCCGACACCGTCGAGTTCCTCGTCGTGGAGTGAGCAGGGCGGCGACGGGAAGCGGAGCGGACGGCGGTTTCCTGCGATCATCCGGTGCATGAGAAGAACCACGGAGACGGCCATCCGGTGAGCGCCGACGAGAACGAAGTGACCCGCCCCGTCGTGCTGGTCGACGGGTCCGCCTACCTGTACCGCGCCTTCCACGTCATGGAGCGCCAGGGGCGCGGCTCGGGCGGCTCGCTGTCGACCGCCGACGGGCGGCCCACGGGGGCGGTGCACGTCATGCTCAACATGCTCAGGAAGCTGGTGCTCGACTACCGGCCCGAGCGCATGGCGGTGGTGTTCGATGCCAGCGGCAAGACCTTCCGCGACGAGATGTACCCCGAGTACAAGGCCAACCGCACCGCCATGCCCGACGACATGCGGGTGCAGGTGGAGCCGCTGCACGCCATCATCCGCGCGCTCGGCATGCCGCTGGTGGTGGTGGACGGGGTCGAGGCGGACGATGTCATCGGCACGCTGGCGGTGCGCGCCACGGCCGCCGGGCTCGATACCGTGGTCTCCACCGGCGACAAGGACATGGCCCAGCTGGTGGACGAGCGGGTCACGCTGGTCAACACCATGAGCGGGACGGTGATGGATGTGGCCGGGGTGCGCGAGAAGTTCGGGGTGGAGCCGGCCCAGATCCCCGACTACCTGGGCCTGGTCGGCGACACCTCCGACAACATCCCCGGCGTGCCGAGCTGCGGGCCCAAGACCGCGGCCAAGTGGCTCGGCCAGTACCCGGACCTGGAGGCGGTGATCGACAACGCCGATGCCGTGAAGGGCAAGATCGGCGAGAAGCTGCGCGAGAGCATCGGCCACCTGCCGCTGTCCAAGGACCTGGCCACCATCCGTACCGAGCTGGAGCTGCCGGTGGACATCGACGGGTTGACGCTGGGCGCACCCGATCTGGACGCGCTGGCGATGCTCTACGCGGACCAGGAACTGCGCACGCTGCACCGCGAGCTGATGGCCGGGCTGTCGCCGCTGACCGGCGAGAGCGTGCAGGGCGGGGCGGGGCGGCGCCCGTCGGATGCGAAGCCGGCGCCCGTCGATCCCGCAAGCGAGGCGGGCACGAGCGATGGGCTGGACGCCTCGCGCTACGAGACCATCACCGACATGGCCACGTTCGAGCGCTGGGTGCAGCGCCTGGAGGCCGCCGAGCTGTTCGCGTTCGACACCGAGACCACCAGCCTGGACTACATGCGCGCCGAGGTGGTCGGGCTGTCGTTCGCGCTCGAACCGGGGCTGGCCGCCTACGTGCCGCTGACCCATCTGATCGCCGACGAGCCGGTCGCCCCCGGCGATGCGGCCCCGCCCCCCGCGTCCTCCGGGTCCGATGGCACGGAACCGTCGAACGGGCCGGACGACCTGTTCGACGGCGGTACGACCGGCGAGGGCGATGAAGGCGAGGACGGTGCGCCACCGCCGTCGAAGGCCGCGAAGAAGAAGCGCGCGGCGAAGAGGAAGGAGGTGGTGCCCGAGCCGACCTGGTCGCGGTTGCCCGGCCAGCTCGATCGCGACGCGGTGCTGGAGCGCCTGCGCCCGCTGCTGGAGGGCGAGCGGCGCAGCATCGTCGGCCAGCACATCAAGTACGACGCCAACGTGCTGGCCAACCACGGCATCGCGCTGAACAACATCGCCCACGACACCATGCTGCAGAGCTACGTGCTCGACAGCACCGCCACCCGCCACGACATGGACTCGCTGGCGCGGAAGTTCCTGGGCGTGGGCACGGTGAAGTTCGAGGAGATCGCCGGGCGCGGCAGGAAGCAGCTCACCTTCGACAAGGTGCCGCTGGAGGTGGCCGCGCGCTACGCGGCCGAGGATGCCGACGTCACGCTGCGGCTGCACCTGGCGATCTACCCGAAGCTGCAGGAAGTGCCCGAGCTGCATTCCATCTACACCGACATCGAGATGTCGCTGGTACCGGTGCTGTCGCGCATCGAGCGCACCGGCGTGTCGATCGACACCGACATGCTGCAGCGCCAGGGTTCGGCCATGCACGCCACCATCGAGCGCATCGCAGCCTCCGCCTACGCCGAGGCGGGGCGGGAGTTCAACATCGGCTCGCCGAAGCAGATCCAGGAGCTGCTCTACGACGAGCAGCAGCTGCCGGTGCTCAAGAAGACGCCCAAGGGGGCACCCTCCACCGACGAGGACGTGCTGAACCGGCTGGCCGAGGACTACCCGCTGCCGCGGCTGATCCTGGAACATCGCGGCCTGACAAAGCTCGTGGGCACCTACATCGACAAGCTGCCCGAGCGGGTGAACCCGGTCACCGGGCGGGTGCACACCAGCTACCACCAGGCGATCACCTCCACCGGCCGGCTGTCCAGCGCCGACCCGAACCTGCAGAACATCCCGGTGCGCACCGAGGAGGGACGGCGCATCCGCGAAGCCTTCGTGGCCGCCGAGGGCTACCGCGTGCTGGCCGCCGACTACTCGCAGATCGAGCTGCGCATCATGGCGCACCTGTCCGGCGACGAGGGGCTGCTGGAGGCGTTCGAGCGCGGCCTGGACGTGCACCGCGCCACCGCCGCCCAGGTGTTCGGCGTGCCGCTGGAGGCGGTCGAGGACGATCAGCGTCGCTCGGCCAAGACGATCAACTTCGGGCTGATCTACGGCATGTCCGGGTTTGGGCTGGCCAAGGCGCTGTCGATCTCCCGGCACGAGGCGCAGGATTTCATCGAGGTCTACTTCGCGCGCTACCCGGGCGTGAAGCGCTACATGGACACCACGCGCGACACGGCGCGCGAGCGTGGCTACGTGCAGACCGTGTCCGGGCGGCGACTGTACCTGCCCGACATCCATGCCAGGAACCAGGGGCTGCGCAGCAACGCGGAACGGCTGGCGATCAACGCGCCCATGCAGGGCACCGCCGCGGACGTGATCAAGCGGGCGATGATCGAGGTGCAGCGCTGGCTGGACGAGGAGGCGATCGATGCGCGCATGGTCATGCAGGTGCATGACGAGCTGGTGCTGGAGGTGCGGGCCGGCCAGGCCGACGAGATCGCCGCGGGCGTGCGCACCCGCATGTCGGCGGCCGCCTCGCTGGCCGTGCCGCTGGAGGTGGACAGCGGCATCGGCAACAGCTGGGAGGAGGCGCATTGAGCGACCGGCCCGCCGCACCGGACGAGTCGGACGCGCCCGACGCGTCCGACGCGTCCGGCGCGCGTTGCGGCGACGAGATCGTGGCCGGGCAGGCGCGCTGGCAGTTCGGCGGCACGGTGCCGGACCGGTTCGAGACCCACATCGAACGCTCGGTGCCGGGTTATCGGGACAGCCATGCGCTGATCGCCTCGCTGTCGGACTTCTTCCTGCACGACGGCTCGCTGGCCTACGAGCTGGGCTGCGCCACCGGTGCGGTGAGCCGTGCGGTCGCCGAGCGCCATCACGGGCGGAAGGTGCGCATCGTCGGCATCGAGCGCGAGGCCACCATGGCCGAACGGGCCCGCACGCTGTGCCGCGACCTGCCATCGATCGAGATCGTCGAGGCGGATCTCCTGGAACTGCAGTTCGAGCCCTGCGACCTGATCGTGGCCCACTACACGCTGCAGTTCGTCCGGCCCGCGGTGCGCCAGCAGCTGTTCGACCGGATCCATGCCGCGCTGAACTGGGGCGGGGCGCTGGTGCTGTTCGAGAAGGTGCGCGCCCCCGACGCCCGCTTTCAGGACCTGGTGTCGGCCCTGTACACCGACCACAAGCTGGCGCAAGGGTTCTCGGAGGCCGAGATCGTCAACAAGGCGCGCAGCCTGAAGGGCGTGCTGGAGCCGTTCTCCAGCCAGGGCAATCTCGACCTGATGGCGCGCGCCGGCTTCGTCGACGTCATGAGCGTGTGGAAGCACCTGTGCTTCGAGGGATTCCTGGCGATCAAGTGAAGTGCCCATCGCATCCGGGCGAGCGGATCGAGCGCGGGCACCCATGCACAGCGTACGTGCGTCCTCCGCCCTCGCCGACCTCCGATGGCGGCGGATGTCCGATCTCGTGACGACAGGCACCACTGCGGATGCGTCGCAGACGCACGACCCGGCCGCCGCCCGGACGGCACGCGGCTGCAGCGGCGACATCGTCCGAGCTGCGCGGGCTGCGCGAGATGCGAGTCATTGGCACGAGTCGCTCGTTGGCACGGACCCGACGAGTGCCTTCGCGACACGCATCGCGCGCAGCACGTGACCGGCGAATCCTGTGTCGCAGTCGTGTTGTTTCGATGGGTCTTGCCCGAGTCCCCTCACCTGCAATCCTGCTGGGGGTTCTCGCGCCACCGTCGCCTCGTGTTGGCCGTCGACGTCGAGCGATGACGCGCCGCGTGCGAACACCTATGGTGCGGGTCGTCCGGCCTTTCCTTCGTGGAACTCTATGTCGTCCAGGTAGATCCGGCCCTTCCCGGACCTGCCGAACTTGAACAGCAACCTCGCTCCCCCGTCCTTCGACGATACCGTCTCGATGGCCTCGAACTCTATCGTCCTGGTGACCCAGTCGCTCGTGGTGGCCACGGTCTGTCTGCCGGAGTTGTCGAAACTGAGCGTCGTCTTGGGATCCGTCACCCGCGTGATGTCGACGTTCATGCCCGTCGGCCCCTCCCCGCGCACGCGGAAACGGGCCGTGTAGGTGTTGCCGGCCGTCACCTCGAGATCCTTCTGATTGAGCGTGATGTGCCAGCTCTTCTCGGCTGTCCGGCCGATGTCTATCCGCAAGACCCCCTCGTCGATGTCGAAGTTCGCCACAGCGGCGTCATTGACGTAGGCGATCCACCCCAGGCCCTCCTGCTCGAACCCCGAGTTGGTCAGCAGGTTTCCGAGCGTCCCCGGCCTCTTCCCGGGTCCCGGGTGGAAAAATCCGAACGAATGCGCCGCGAGAGCGGCCGCCGTTCCCGCGATGATGAAGGCGCCCGTGCCGACGTACATCCACCGCTTCGCTCCCGGCAGGGTGGGCTTCGACCTTCGCACCTCGCTGCCGCTGTCCTCCGGTGACGGAGGGAGGACGTTCGCACCCTCCCCCCCGCCCGGCGAAATCGAACCTCCAGGCGGTGTCGGGGTGTCTTCCCAATACGCCAGCAGTGTCTGATCGGTCGGAAGGGAACTCACTTTCAATGCCGATATCGACGGACACCCTCCGCTTCTCAGCAGCTCGTCCGCCGTGGCTTCGTCAAGCCCCAGGGCGGCCGACAACGCGGCCAGCTGCCGCCAGTTGTTGACCCTGTGCACCGATCCGGTTCTCCAGTTCCGGATGGTGGATCTGTGAATGAAGAAGGGGTTGCCGGCGATCGTGTTCGCCTGCTTGGCCAGGCGAGCATCGCCGATCGATGCCTTTCTCATGTGCGCGTCGAGCAGACATGCCAGGTCCGGGCAATCGGCCATCCCTACGTCCTCCAGCAACCGGCTCATCCTGCAATCGCGTGGACTCGGACATCAGACGTCGATCGCCGGACAGCGATCAGGGACGCCGAGCTGAAACTGGCACTTCGCGTACGCTTCGCTGCGGACGCCGTCTCGCCCTCTCGTCGACAGATACCGGGCGTTCGGGGGCGACCTGATGCCGGTCACGTTGTCACAGCCGGTGCGTCAATGCAACGCATCCGCGATTCCGCTCGGCGACGATCAGGCGTCACGACGGCTTCGGTCCGCACCCGTGTGGCCGATGGCGCGGACGGTGGCGTTCGCGCCGCGTCCGGAAGACGATCATCCATGGCGGACTCGTGAATCGGTGGCGGAGGGGTATTCGGACGCTCGGTCACAGCGGATTCGAGACGCTCCGAACACCATCCTCGATGACGAAGGACGCCGGAATCAACCGATCGAACGATCCGGTGCATTTCCGGTGCATTTCCGGTGCAGGATCGGCAATCGACCGCAGCGCCTGCCGGCGTTGCCAGCGTGGGATACAGGGCCTTCGCCGCTACCGAATCGCCGATTCGCGCGGTGGCAGCGAAGCCGACCCGCCCCCCCCTGTGCCGCTATCGATCAACAAGCGTGGACCCGTTCGCCATGCCTGCGGTCGCGGACGACCGACGCCGATCGCCTCGTCGGGGAGATCCACGACGCGAGAAACCATCGGTACCGGAGCTGCCGAATCCGCGTGCGCTCGGATCGGACGCTCGCAGATCGAGACACGCGCGGCGATGCGTCAGGAAACCGGCATCGACGCATCCGGTGCAAAGCTGGTGCAGCCTTGCACCTTGAGCGCTCGCCCTCGCCGCCGCATGGTTCGTGCAACGAAAGGTCGTTCTCGTGAACATCGAGACCGGAGCGAAGACCATGAACATCGAGACCGGAGCGAAGACGTCGCAGGTCGCCGAGATCGCGGAAGGCTCGAGCGCCGAGAGGACCGTACGGAATCCGGATGCCGGACGGGCGATTCGGACCGTCCACGGGGTTCAGGGGCGTGTCCGGCAGGATTGCCCCACCGGCTCGTCCGATGCCTGCGCTGAAGCGAGGGGGAGCACCGATGAACGGTCGCACGAACCCGAACTGACGCCCGCTCAGGCGCGTTGGCTGGACATCGGCGAAAGGATCGGTGCGTGGCTGGTCAGGATGAGAAGGCGGCTGTCCGCGTGAACTGACATGCCGTTCGCACCCGCTCCGGAACGCCGAGGTCGATGTTCGCAACCGGCTGTCGATGAACGAGATCGAGACGGGTGGGCATTCCGCCCGGAGACCGTCGCATCCGATGCGGCGTGATGTACGGCCGGAGTCTCGATCTTTCGCCACGGCAGGGCCGCCACGATGTCCAGGGTACGCAGCAGACTACGCAAACGACGGAAAGTGGTTGCCGGCGTTCCGATTCCGCCGAGTGAGGCGGATTCGGTGCGCTATGCAGGCAGATCCGGAGGGCGTCGCGTGGAGAAACATTCGGGGTCGACCATTCGACCCGGAGCAGGCACGAATGGCGCACCGCCATCGGGGCCTGAACGTGTGGCGAGCAAGCCATCCTTCATCGCCCGTATCAAGAGCCGTAACATGGAGTTGCAGTTCTGGGGCTACGAGACGGGAAACGTACTGGCCACCATTGCCGGCGCCGGTGGATTCCTCAGCTTCTTCGAAGTCATTCACGCTGTCATCAACGACCGGAGCGAGAGGGAGTTCGGCATCGCTCATCAGTTGTTGATCCGTTATCCGGACGCGGCGGTGACGCTGGGACTCGGGATGCTGGTGCTCGTCGTGCCGGCGATACGCGGTCGCGTCCTCGCGAGATGGCACCCGAGGTCGTTGAACATGATCGACCTGGCAACGACGGTAGCTGCCCTGGCCATCCTCTGCTTCTCCATCCTGCAGGATGCCAGCTCGATCGCCGTTGCCAGCTCCTGTTTCGTCCTTGCATCGTGCTTTCTCAGGCACAGTCGACGCAATCCTGTCCTGCTCAAGGTCGGCGGACTCGCGCTGGCACTCGGCGGAATCGGGCTGGCGATCTTCGGCTACCAGGTCGCTCTTTCGCCGGAGGCGATCGAGAATCGTACGCTGGTCGCCATGGGTATCCTCACCCTGGCAACGGGCGTGCATGTCTCCTACGCGGGCTTGCTGACCTATGAAGGCGGAATCTTCGCTGCCCGCAACACCGTCGCGACGGAGCCGGATCGGCTCGGCGATGTCTGGCTGGCTCGACTGATCGATCCGGTGAGCGGAATCCTGGTGCGGGGCGTGTTCAACCGCACGGACCGACTGATTCTGGCGTGCAACCGGCGCATCTCGAAGCCGGCGATCTTCTGGGTCTCCGATCTCACCAAGAGAACCAGGCCCTTCAAGACAAGCATGCTTGCGCGAATGCCGTGGAGGTTGCTGACCGGCATGGCCGCCCTGTCGTCCATGACGCCTACCGGGTTCGCCCTGTTCGCCGCCAACGTCTGCTGGGCCATCGGCGATCTGGCGATCGGCTCGGAGGACTGGTAGTCCTTCGACGGAGCGATCGGGAGCGCGCCGCGGGCCGAGGGGGCGCGTGTGGCGGATCGGCTGCCCGCTGCCTCCGCGGACGGGGTAGCGGTGACGAACCCGTCCGGGGACGCCACCGTCAGAGGCCGAACAACGTCCGCGGCGTATCGCCCAGGATCGCCGTCCGCCGCTCCTCGGTGCCGGCCCACCGTTCGAGATCGTCCAGGCCCTCGCGATCGTCGATCGCCATGAACGGCTCGATCCCGGTCAGCGGGCGGCCCGCGCGCAGCGACGACCTGCCGGTATGCGGCCAGTCGCTACCCCAGATGACCCGGCCCGGCGCCGCGTCGAACAGCGTCGGTGCCACCGCGTCCAACGCCGAGGCGTCCGGGGCGTAGCCCGTCGCCCGGCAGGTCCGAGAGGCCGGTCATCGGCCGTTCCGCATCATCCGCACGCCAGGCTCCGCTGCCCGCTGCCCGCTGCCCGCTGCCCGCTGCCCGCTGCCCGCTGGCTGGTGCCACGACTCGATCGGTCGAGCTTCGGGAATCGCATTCGATGGCGCATACCGGACGGCGCACCGGACACCGACTTTGCACGGAACGACGCCGGCCTGGGGATCCGGTGGGCCGGCGATCCGGTGCCGGAAGACCTTCGGCGGGGGGAGACTCGTACACGTCGAGATGATGGACGGCTGGACCGTATGGTCTCAGGAGGCCGGCAAGGCCGTTCTCCTCTTCCGTGTACCCGAGCAGCTTGGCTTCGATCCGTTCCAGCGTCTCGTTCCAGAGCCCCGCTCGGTACCGCTCCGAGATCAGGAGCTTCATCGCCGGCATTCGCCACGCTTCATCGAAGTTGCTCCACGGAAACCCCGTCGTTCACGGCGGGGAGGAAATGGGGCGCGGCAGAGCTGCCGCACTGCTGATGCTTACAGCGTAAGGCTGTATGATGTGAGCCGTGTCGAAGCGCGCCTGCAAGTTCAGGTTCTACCCGTCCGAGGAGCAGCGCGTGCTGCTCGCACAAACGTTCGGGTGCGTGCGCGTGGTCTACA
>ENA-ORXT01002345-ORXT01002345.1-marine-metagenome-genome-assembly--contig:-NODE-2345-length-22893-cov-4.809914_pt1 | contig 22893 bp, 18 predicted proteins | sample MGYA00237868_ERZ511482 | MGnify/ENA metagenome assembly ERZ511482
CTGTACCGTCTCGAATTCAGTCAGAACCACGATCACTCATTTTCACCAGAATAACTTATTATTCCGCGACCCCTAAGTTTCATCGCCTTCTTCGCGGCGTCTTTTGGCGGCTAACTTATTTTACAGTGTACTATTCGGCCCGCATCAACGATGCTTAATAAATAACATTTATGGACGTTCAAACCTGGACCTACCTGCTGGTCGGCCTCACCTTCTCCCTGTACATCGGTATTGCCATCTGGTCACGTGCCGGCTCTACCAAGGAATTTTACGTCGCCGGCGGCGGTGTTTCTCCTCTCGCTAACGGTATGGCAACGGCCGCGGATTGGATGAGTGCGGCATCCTTCCTCTCCATGGCCGGCATCATTGCTTTTTCCGGTTACGACGGCTCAGTCTACCTGATGGGCTGGACCGGCGGTTACGTGCTGCTCGCGCTTTTACTGGCACCCTATCTCCGGAAATTCGGCAAGTTCACCGTCCCCGATTTTATCGGTGATCGGTATTACTCCAATACCGCTCGTTTGGTCGCTGTATTTTGTGCTCTGCTGGTATCGTTCACCTACGTAGCCGGACAAATGCGCGGCGTTGGCCTCGTGTTCTCCCGCTTCCTGGAGGTAGACATTAACACCGGCGTCATTATCGGTATGATCATCGTACTTTTTTACGCCGTGCTCGGTGGTATGAAGGGCATCACCTACACCCAGGTGGCGCAGTATTGTGTACTGATCTTTGCCTTCATGGTGCCGGCCATTTTCATTTCCTTTCAGATGACGGGTAACCCCATTCCGCAACTCGGTATGGGCGGTACGCTGGCCGACGGGTCCGGTATCTTCCTGCTCGATAAGCTGGACGGTCTGAGTACGCAGCTGGGCTTCGACGCTTATACCGACGGCTCTAAATCGATGACCGACGTATTCGCCATAACGCTGGCGCTGATGGTCGGAACGGCCGGACTGCCGCATGTGATCGTTCGCTTCTTCACCGTAAAGCGCGTTAGAGATGCCCGCAAGAGTGCCGGTTACGCCCTGTTGCTGATCGCTATTCTGTACACCGCCGCGCCCGCCATCGCCGTATTCGCCAAAACGAACATGATCGACAGCGTCGTCGGCAAGACCTACGAGCAGCAGCCCGACTGGTTGAAGAACTACGAGAACATTGGTTTGATCGCCTGGACGGATAAGAACAACGACGGCATCATCCAGTACGGCCCCGGTTCCGCCTTTGTCGGCAAGCCCGCCTTTGACGGCGAGGCGCGCACCGCCGTTGGTGCCCGCGCGGTGACCAACATCAACCCCGGTAACCCCAACGAATTGTACGTCGATCGCGACATTATGGTACTCGCTAACCCCGAGATCGCCGATCTTCCCGCCTGGGTGATCGCTTTAGTTGCCGCCGGTGCCCTTGCCGCGGCCCTGTCTACCGCCGCCGGTCTGCTGCTGGTGATTTCCGCTTCCGTATCGCATGACCTGGTCAAGAAAGTCATCAACCCGAACATCAGCGAAAAAGGCGAACTCGTTGCCGCTCGTCTGGCCGCCGTTGCCGCCGTTTGTGTAGCCGGTTACTTTGGTATCAACCCGCCCGGCTTCGTAGCCGCGGTTGTGGCACTTGCCTTTGGCCTGGCGGCGGCTTCTTTCTTTCCGGCCATCATCCTGGGCATCTTCTACAAACGAATGAATAAGGAGGGCGCGATCGCGGGTATGGTGGTCGGTATTGCGGCCATGTTGCTGTACATGATCAAGTATAAGCTCGGCTGGTTCGACGTTACGTTGCCTTCTTCCGATGAATGGTGGTTCGGCATTTCTCCCGAAGGGTTCGGTACGATCGCCATGCTGGTCAACTTCGTCGTTAGTCTCACGGTCTGCCGCTTCACCGCCCCACCGCCGAAGGCGGTACGGGACATCGTAGAAAACATCCGCATCCCAAGTGGGGCGGGGGAGGCAAGCGGACACTAGCGGCCGGCGAGCAAGATTCGACACAGCTTACGCTTGTTATCGCGGCACCGCCCAAACGCAAAACGCCCGCTCCGCAATCAGCGGAACGGGCGTTCGCATAAAGCTCGTGAAGCACGTGTGTATAACAATAGTCCACAATTTCCCCGGGAGAGGAGTAGACGCTTCAGGCGGCAACGGGCACCGATCCGTGGGCTTTGTAATACACGAGAAGCACGGTTTAGAAATCCTTCAGCTTCCGCTTCGTGGATTCGATCTGTTCTATCTGAGCCTCGATCTCTTTGTCTTTGTTGTCCTGGTCACCAAGGTTTGACTCGATGTCGGCGCGGGCCTTCTCGATGGCGCGCTCGGCGTCGGCGATGTCTTTCTCCATCTTTTCTTTGTCTTTGCGCAGCTTATCGAGGTCCTTTTCCAGGTCCTTGAGGGCTTTCTCTTCCTCCTCGATCCGCATCTCGATCTGGGCGCGGCTTACGGCCAGGGCGTAGCGCATCAGCATCTTTTCGGCTTCGATATAGCGGCCGCTGCCGAGCTCGGGGCTCACGTACCCGTCGGTCGTGGCGATCCATACGATAAGTTCGCTGCCGTTACCGGACCCGCGGACGGTGCTGTACATATCCACCTTGCCACCCGTGCTGACGCCGGGGATGGAGAAGTTGAGGGACTGTAGCTCGCCCTTTGATTTCTTCACTTTTTTGGTCTTCACATCGTAGTTGTCCTTTACCCAGTCCGGCCATAGTTTGCTGACCATTTTCTCGTCGGCGGTGGGCAGCTCGAGGATGATGGCATCGTTGCTGCCGCGACTCATGTTCATACGCTGGCTGGTCACCTGGGCACTAAGGACTTCGCTACCCGCAAACACGAGGATGACCAGAAAAGAGAGGGAAAACAGTATATCTTTCACTTTCATAATAGGTTGGTTTTATAGTTAAGACGCGGTAATACTTCTTGGTCACCAAGATAAGCTAAAGAGACGGTTACCGCAATCGTAAGGATGATCAAAAGCGTGTTGCGTTGCCTATTGTTCTCATTTTAAGATTTCGGTTTGTTAAGATTTTACCAACTTTCAATGGGAAAGTAAAGCCGTACGAGTGTTCCCTTCGCTTTCCCACCGGCGTCCCGCCGGTCTTCCACTTCCATGCGGCCACCGAGGTTTCGGATGCGTTGGCGAGTCACGTCAAGCGCAACGGATTCATGGCTGGTGGGCCGGGCGGCCTTGCGCGCGGCGGCCGCCTCCCGCCCAACGCCGTTATCGGCAATAGTACACTCCATGCCCCGCCCGCGCGGCAGGAAGGTGACCGTGATGTGGCCGGGTCGCCCCTTTAGCGAGGAAAGCCCGTGCAGTACCGCGTTTTCGATAAAGGGTTGCAGCAACATGGAGGGTAAATTCACTTCTTCGGCATCCACGTCCTGAGGTGGATGGATGACGTAAGTGAAATCAAAAGGTTGGCAGAACCGCTCCATCTCCAGGTAATCCGTCAGCGTCGTGATCTCCTCGTCAAGGGAGATGGTTTCGCGCCGGCTGTTGTTCAGAATACCGCGCATCAGTCGGGCGAACTGACCGATCCGTTGACGGGCCTCCAGGTCGTGCTCACCGTCCACCAGCCCCCGGATGCCGTTGAGGGCGTTGAAGATGAAATGAGGGTTCATCTGCAGCCGCAGTGCCTTTTGTTCCAGCGAAAGCAGCTGGTTTTTGGCTTCCAGCTCCCGGCGTTTGCGCGCTTCCCCCGCCAGGATGCGACGGTAGAAAACGTAAAACCCACCCACCAGTAACCCAATGGCCAGCAGGGTAAGCAAGGCCTGGAACCAAGTCTGGCGCCACAGCGGGCCGGCGATGCGGAAGACGTATTCCGCCGGCGGCCCCCAGGTCTTTCCGCCGTCCGTTGTCGCGCGGGCCAGGAACGCGTATCCGCCCGGCGCAAGCCCGGCGTAACGGATGCTCGTTTCGTCGGTCAGCGGTTGCCAGTCGTTCTCCGCGCCGCGCAGACGGGTTTGGTAGCGGACGCGGTCGGGGTAGGTGAGGTCGACGGCACGGTAGCGAAAGTTGAGGTGGTTGCTTTCGGCGGGCAGCTCCGGCGTGCCGTCAGACCTCTTTTCGTAATCCGCCGGTTGTAGCGGGCGGTAGAAGAGGCGGACGCCGGTCATTACGGTAGCGGGCGGGGAGAGGTAGCCGTCCGTGCCGTCGGGCGTGTATTTGATCAGGCCGTTGGAGGTGCCGAAGTAGCGCGCGATCCTTTCGCCGCCGCCCGCTCCGGTGTAGGTCCACATCACCGCGCCGGGCTCGGGGCTTACGCCGGGGAAGCCTTCGGCGCGGCCGATCAGGCGCGCGTAATCCGGCCGGCCGTTGACGTTGAGGGCGATCCTCACCAAACCACGATCGGTACCCAGCCAAACTTCCCGCTCCTCGTCAAGCACAAGCAACTGTTTTATGGTTCCTTCGATACGGTCAAAACGGGAGGGGAGCGGTGCAAACACGGGCTTATCCGCGCGAATATCGGTGTAGAACAGCCGGCCCCCCTCGGTAAGTACCCAGAGTTGGGTTTCCCGCCGCAGCCCGAAAGCGAGGACTTTACGGCCGGGCAGCCGGTTTTTCACGCCGTAAGTGGCCAGGGTATTTCCGGGCCGCCATCGGATGATGCCACCCGCATCGTCACCGAGTAGCAGGTCGCCGTCCGGCATAAGAAAGGCCGCCTCGTACCTCCCGGCGGGCAGCGCATCGGTGGTGTCGTAGCTGGTGACGCGGTAGCTGGAGTCGGCAAAAAGGATCGAGGCGATGCTGCCGTCAAAGCCGACGGCCCAGACGCTGTCCATCACGTAATCTCCGGCTAATACGTTGCGCAGGTGATTGTCGGGCAGGCCGGAACGTTCCGTCAGGCGGTCCACCGTAAAGCTGTCCGTCAGAACCGTGATGCCATTTCCGTTGGTGCTGACGTAAGCTCGGTTAGTGATGTCGACGGCAATGCCGGTGATGGGAGAACCGAGGGTAGGGTCGTCGGTGGGGAGGCCGTGAAAATCGGCACCGTCGAAAAACTGAATGCCGCTGGTACCCAAACCGAGCATCAGGGCGGAAGTAGAATCCGTCTTCCCTTCGGCATTTACGTACCGGAAGGGCGGCATGAGCGGCAAAAAGCCGTCTCCGATGGCCGTTACGCGGCGGCCCGCCAGTCCGTCCGCCCGGGTGAAATGCGCCAGACCGGTAGGGATCATGCGGACCAGACCGGCGCCGGTAGCGATCCAGAATCTCCCCTGGCGGTCGGCCAGCAGGTCGTTGATTTTGTCAGCGGGCAGATCGGTGGGGGCCCGGTAGCGGGTTTTGACGTTGCCGTCCCGGTCGAGGAGGTAGAGACCGTCGGCTATAGTGCCGATCAGAATTTCCCGCCGTGCCCGCAGTTGAAGGCTTGCGGTGACCCGACCGGGTTCCGCGAACTTCGATGCGGCGGCGGCCAGTATCGCTTTTCGTTTTGTTGCCGCTTCCTTTGCACCCGCGTCCGCGCCCTGAGCGGTGAAGCGATTCGAATAAGCATTGTAGCGGAAGTGACCGTCCGGGCTTTCCACCAGCAGATTCCCGTCAACGGACATCACGCGTCCGATATCGGCGGGCAAGCCCTGGTCCGCACCGTAGACCTCGAACCGCTCGCCGTCGAAGCGGGCTACGCGATCGTCGGCGGTCGTCAGCCAAAGATAACCGGTGGTATCCTGGGCCAGGGAGGTCACCTCATTCGCCGGCAGCCCCTCCGCCACCGTCCACCGCAAAAAGCCGTAGGACTGGGCGGAGAGCGGGCCGGAAGTCAGGGTTAGGATCAGGAACAGGTAGCGCACGGCGGAAAGATAGCACTTTGGTCTATTGGTCTGGTTGGTCTGTTGGTCTATTGGTCGTATTGGACTATTGTGGGCAACAGACCAATATGACCAATAGTCCAACTACAGTTTTCTCCCCCCCACTACTTTACCGCTCACGTCCTTATTCCGCAAGCGCTTCAGCGGGATGAGGAGGCTGGCGTAGGCGTCGACGCTGTTGATCGTCCATTTGCGCCCGGCGTAAGTAACGGTGCCGCTGCGACGGTTCCATTCGGCGGCTCTGATGGCGTACCGGTTACCCGCTTTGGGGTTGGGGCCGAAGACGAGGTAGTTCTCGTCGGAGTTCTCGAAGCTGACGGCGATGCGTTGGCCCTTCGGCGCGAAGACGAATACGCCGGGGGTATTGCGCTTAAAGACGACCTGCTCGACCTCACGGCCGTCGATGACCTTGACCTGGCCGTTACGGATTTCGGTCTTGCCGTCGCGCAGCTCCCGCGTCAGCACCAGATCTTCGGACAGGTAGAACTGGATGCGCTTGAGCTCCTCTTCAGACCAGTTTTGGTCGTCGACCAAACGTTGGGTCAACGGACTGAGTTTGGGGCCGCAGCTGGAAAAGAGGATGGTGAACAGGACGAGGGAGGAGAGCAATCGTGTCATAACTAAAAGAAATTTGGTACAAGCAAATGACGGTCTAAGTCGGCGCATAGTCGGCATGTTCCTCCGCTTTAATGCGAATTTAACGGTGGGCGGCCATTGTTCTATCTCCTGGTAACGCTTTGTGAGGCGTGGGCATTAAGCCTACGATAACGCGGCGGTAAAGATGTTTTAACGGGTTTAGGGCAATTCATCCCCAAACTTTGTCGCTTCTATAACCAAACCCCTTGGCTCTAACCAACAAATTCCAAGTCATGACTTTTAAAAACATTTTCCTGCTCGCCGTTCTTCTTTTCGTCGCCGGCGGGCTGAGCGCCCAAATTGAATTCGGCCTTAAGGCCGGCCTGGCCACCGAAGCCTTACAGGAAGAACGCTTCGACCTAAGCCAGACGGGCCGCGATAACATCCGTCTCGCCCTGTCCGACGCCACTTACGGTTTTCAGTTCGGCGCGATGCTGCGCGTGCCCCTGTCGGATCGTTTCGGCCTGCAGACGGAAGCGACCTTTAACACCTCCGCCTCCGAATTTCGCTTCGATGACGACGAGCAGGGTATCACCCGAGTTTTCCGTGAACGTTACAACGACCTGAACGTACCGCTGCTGGCCAGTTGGAAGCTCGCTTTCCTGCGCTTTAACGCCGGACCCGTAGGCCACTTCTTCGTTTCCAGTAGCAGTGACCTGCGAGATGCCGACGGCCGTGAGCGGGTGTGGGATACGTTCAACCTCGGCTACGCCCTCGGCGTGGCGGCCGACATCGGCCCGCTTACGCTTGACGTGCGCTACGATGGTAACTTCAGCAAGTACGGGGAGGATTTCTCCGTGGCCGGGGAAACCTTTCGGGTAGACCAGGCGGCGAAGCGTTGGGTGGGCTCAGTCGCGTACCGTTTTTAAAGTAGGAAGTGGGAAGTAAAAAGTGGGAAGAGCTACCGCTGTCATATGCGGTAGCACTTCCCACTTTTTACTTCCTACTTAAGACTACTCTTCCAGGTCAAAAATGCTGTCATTCTCCCCCTTGTCCACATTATCCCGGAGCTTGTCCATTGCATCTACGGCTTTATCGTAGAAGTCGCGGAAAGTGGGATACAGGTCTTTACCGCGCTCCCATACGGCGGTCCGGATCTGGGTAAGTGGTTGATAGGTAATGCTGGATGCCCGCACATCGTCGGAGATGATGCGGCTCTGGTCGCCGAAAAAGACGAGGCCGGAGTAGATGAAAGTGAAGAACAGGCCGGACAATACGCCCCCCGCGATCTGGTTGATGAAGTTGACGTTGATCGTTTCCAGGAAACTGGTCAGCCCCCGGCCGACTATGCGAAAAAGTATGAGCGTCAGGATAAGTACCACGATGAAGCCGAGCACAAAACCGCCGCCCGAAGTGATGGCGGGCATCCATTCGTAGAGCATGTGACCCATGATGGGTCCGAATTTCATGGCCGCCAGGATGCCGAACACGTAACTAGCGAGCGTAAGAACGGTGGCGATGATGCCCTTGCTGTAGCCGATCCAGAAGCCGTAGGCCAAAAAGATGAGACAGATGATGTCGATTACCATAAACGCGAAGTTACGACCCGGGCGGCCGGGAAGTGCGCTTCGGGCGGTTTCTTCGACCAATGGTGAGGGAATGTCGATGTCAAGAGTTAGGAATTAGTCCGGCTAACTCCTGATTCCCAACACTTCCTACCGTAAAACCGATGGAGAATCAAGCCGTTATTTCAACAACCGCGCCCGCCTTATTCCGTTTCTTTGCCACTTCCAAGTACGGAACCCAAATAAACATTCCCCCCCAATGATCAGAGTGCTCGCCAACGACGGCATCGCCGCCAACGGAAAAGAACAACTGGAAGCCGCCGGCTTCGAGGTCGTCACCGACCACATCCCACAGGATGAGTTGATGACCAAGCTAAACGACTTCGACGTGATCTGCGTCCGTAGTGCCACCAAGGTACGGCGGGAGTTGATCGACGCCAGCCCGAACCTGAAGGCAATTTGCCGTGGCGGCGTCGGCATCGACAACATCGATCACGCCTACGCCAAGACGAAAGGCATCCCGACTTATAATACGCCGGCCGCTTCCAGTGCCAGCGTGGCGGAACTCGTCTTCGCTCACTTTTTCGGTTTAAGCCGTGACGTGCAGCGCTCGAACGCCGAACTGCGCCGGGAAGGCAGCGAATTCAAGAAGTTGAAGAAAGCCTACGCCGGTGGTCAGCAGCTGCGTGGCCGCACGCTCGGCATCCTCGGTTTCGGCCGTATCGGCGTCGAAGCCGCGCGCATCGCCATCGGTCTCGGCATGAACGTCCTGCCCGTTGACCTGGTGAAGAAAAGCGAAGACATTGAGCTGAGCCTTTTGGGCGAAAAGGTAACCGTCAACGTTCCCGTTGTCTCCCTGGATGAGATGCTCGCCGAGGCGGATTACATCACCATTCACGTTCCCGGCGGCAACCTGATCGGGGAGGCCGAACTGGCGAAGATGAAGGACGGCGTCATTCTGGCCAACACCAGCCGCGGCGGCGTGATCAACGAAGATGCATTGCTCGCCGCCCTCGCATCCGGAAAGGTGCGTGGTGCCGCCCTCGATGTGTTCGTCGGTGAGCCCACCCCCCGCCGTGACCTGCTGGAAAACCCGAAGATCAGCGTTACGCCGCACATCGGCGCGGCGACGGGGGAGGCGCAGTACAACATCGGTACGGAACTGGCCGATCAGATCATCGCGCATTTCAAGTAATGATTCCGGAATTTCTCGTTGAAAATACGGAACCCTCACCAGCAGAGCTGGTGAGGGTTCCGTATTTTCAACGAGAAATTCCGGGATGCCTTATTGGCCACCTTCCTTCTTCTTGCGCTTTGCTTCTTCCTTCAGCCGCTTCTCTTCCGCTTTCGCGGCGTCTTTCGCGGCCTTTTCGGCGTCCTTAGCGGCTTTTGCGGCTTCCTTCGCGGTTTCCTCCGCATTCTTTTCGGCCTCCTTTTTCATCTTTTCGCGCTCCTTATCCGTCATATCTGATTTATTATTGAGGTCAGTACGCATGGCGCGGATCTCTTCAAGAATGCTTTGGGTACTGGCTTTCATTTCCTCGCGTAATTCCTTCTTGTCTTCGATTCGCGCTTTCTCGGCGGCATCCTGCTTGTCAGCCAATGAGGTGACGGTGCTTTGCAGGTCAGCGATCTGACGTTCCATCTGGTTGATGCGGGCATTGTCTTGCGTTGTAGCGGCGGGGCGGCCTGAAGCCATGCCGTTCTCGGTTTCCACGTCGTATTGCATAGGTGCCATCTGGCCCGGTTGCATGGCGGGCATACCGTAGTTGAGGCCTTCGAAGATCTCTTCGATCAGCCCTTCGAACTCGGCGGGGGTGAAGCTGAGGCGGCTGACCGATGGCGCGGGCGTACCGTCGGCGTTGCGGCCGCGGAACATGCCGCCGTTGTTTTGCGGCACGGCGGTGGGCACGGTGGCGGGTACGTTAAAGGTGGTGGGCTCCATGTTGACCTCGCGGTCCAGTTCTTGCTTAAGGAAGCTGGATTCCGTCTCAACGTCGGTGGCCGTTTTTTCCAGGTCTTTTTCGCGGGTGTCGAGCTCGGCGACGACTTCCTCGGTTTGCTCGATGGCGGCCAGCAGGCTGTCCATGGCAACGGTATCCCGTTTAGCGCGGGCCGTTTCGAGTTCCTCGTTTAGCGCGTAGATCTTTACTTCGTAATCGTTCTTCAGTTGGCGGGTAGCTTCGGCGTTCTTCTTTGCCTGATCGGCGAGGGCGGCTTGCTGCTCCAGGGTAGCTTCGGCGCGCTGACGCACCATCTGGTCTTGAGCGACGCTGGTGAACATGGCGTCGGGCCGTTTGGCTTTCTTGCCGAACACCAGGTTGATGCCCGCGCTCCACTGGCCGGAGGTGCGGATCTGATCCGTGGAGGCCAGGTCTTCCACATCGGAGGAAGTGGTTAACAGGGCTTTGTAAGTGCCGGTAATGCGAAGGTTACGACTGAGGTTGAGGCTCAAACCACCACCACCACTGGCGAAGGCCTGGCTATCGATGGCCCGCCGGTCATCACGACCAATGTACTCGTCTTGCGTATCGATGTAACCGCCACCGAGGCTGATGAAGGGAGAAAGACCACTCGTTACGCTGGTGAGACGAAAGCGGAAGTCCGCTCCCCAAACGGCGATGTCATCAAAGTCGAGGCTGATTTCGTCGTTTTCCATGCCTTTGAGGTAGAACAGGCGCATACCCACCAGCGGGCCGAAGTCGAGCCCGACGGATGCACCGCCCAGCCACATGTCGCGGTAGGCGAGTTCATCGGCGAAGTTGATCTTCGCCAGGGTCGGTTCCACCAACAGGCTGAGGTTACGGAATCCCTTGTTGAACACGTCGCTGTAGGCGCGGTCCACGTCCGTCAGCGTACCCGGTCTGCGGCCTCCCAGGAAGACGGCCAGCCCGGCACCGACCGACCAATTACTCAATCGTCCGCGCCGGAAGTCATCGAGGTTGAGGGCGAGATCGTTGCGCTCTTCGTCGTTGAGGAAATTGCGGACGGGGTTAAAGTTGAAGGCCGTGTTTTTACCTTCCAGTTTAAAGGTGAAGCGGTCCGCCACGCTCAGCGTAATGCCGAGGCCGCCGGAAGCGTAGATGTGCTCGTTCTTCGCGCCACCGTCGAGCTCCAGCGTCTGAACACCCGCGCCGAGCGTCAGGAAAGGGAGAAGCGTACTACGGCCGAGGTTTAGCTTCACCTCGCCGCCGTAGCGGGTCAGGTTGACATCGCGCTCGGCAAGGTTAGCCGCGCCGGCACCGAGGCCGTAATCCTCGAAGTTGGTCTTAAGGCCAAGATCGAAGAGGTAGAGTCCTCTCAGTTCGACCATTTCGCCGAAACCGATGCCGAGGTGGCCACCGGCCAATAGCCCGTCACCGAGCCCGGCCTGATCATCCCAAAAGGTATAGTGGGCGGCGGGAGAGAGGGTATAGGAAATGCCGCTGACCTGGGCGGCGAGTGGCAGGGTTACCGCCAGAACGATCGCGGTGAGGAATAGTCGAATTTGTAACATATTTTTCATTGGAATAACTTTTAACAATAGTGGGGTGGCCTGAAATACGAGACTGTTTACGTTGTGTAACTCAGGTGTAGCGTTTGCGGGGTTATATGGTAGTCGGTTGGTCCGGATTTGATTTAAGTCAGTCTGCTGGACTGCCGTCGGCCTCTTACCTGGGTATCGCCTTGATCTCTACCCGGCGAGCCGCGGCCGCGTTTACGGGCTTATGATCGATTCCTCCCGGCACCAGGTAGATCAGGTCGCTTTGCAGCCCGGCGGCTTCCAGCCCCGAACGCACCGCCTGGGCGCGTTTCATGGATAGGGTTTGATTATAAGCCGCGTTACCACTGGGGCTGGCGAAGCCGGTAATGCGCACAGTATAGCCGGTTTTACCATTCAGCTCCCTGACGGTCGTTGCCAGCAAATTACGGTGCGTTGCATTGAGCGCGCTGGAATTATTGTCGAAGAAAATGGTCGGGAAACCGATCGGCTCCGTGGCTTTCAATTGTAGCGTATCGGTACGCACGACCTCCCGATCCTGAATGATTGTGTTTCCCTTTTCCACGATCACGGTATCCCTGATAATGGTAACGGTGTCACGGATAGGTTCGGTGGGGATGTAAACCGGCGTGGTACTTATTCGGTCTACCACGACCGTATCACGAATAATACGAATCGACTCATTTTCGATCACTCTTGCCGTCGGCGGAGCGTTGAGGTTATTCCGCGCGGCCTCCCTTCGCTCCCGCTCGTAACGCAAGCGCTCGTTGTTTCGGGTTTCATCGCGTGCGCGGGTGCGATTTGCTTCCTCTTCCGCGCGGCGGCGGTTGAGGTCCCGTTCGTAACGGCGTTGCTCATCGTCCCAATCATCGGAACGGGTGCCGGTATTGTTGTTCCGAATCCGTTCCGTCTCGAGTTCCGCCCGGTGGCGTCGGTCTTCCTCATCGGCGAGCCGCCGGCGCAGACTGTTGAGCTCCGCATTCATCCGGCTGAACTCATCGGCAAGCGTTTGCCGTTCGACTTGAGTCAGTCCTTTCTCAGTTTGTTGTCTACTGATCATTTGCCGTACAATAGTATCGGGCCGGTCGGTAGCCGGCGGGGCGGTTGACGTAAGCGAGCGATCCCGAATATCCATCAGGAGTTCCTCCTGGCGGTCAAGGCGACGACGGATCTCGGCCAGTTCAGCCGGGTCGACGGCTGAAAAACCGGATTGCCGGTCGGTGGTATTTTGATTTATGACTTCCGTCGAGGAGTCTTTAACCGGCTTGCCGCCCGGTGTTTGAGAGACCGTCCGCCGCCGCGCGGACTGCCGTTGCAATAATACTTGCTGTCGCCGCCAAGCCATAATACGCTGCCGGCGTAGATCGGCCATTTTTCGGACCATAACTTTCAAGTCGTCAGCGGTGAGTTCGATCGCCTGAACATCCGCCGAAGAGGTTTGGGCGGAGAGGTCATTTGGCGTGGCGACAAAAACGAGTGCTATAAGGAGCGATAGAAGATTTTTCATTGAGTAAGAGTCTGAAACATTTAGACGGACCAGTTTTTATCCGTCACGTCATTAGCAACAATTTTTCCTTCCGTGTTCGCTTAACCATGGTTAAACTACAGCAACTTTCCCGTAAAACCGAAAGGCAGAAGGTCTTCCGCCGACTCAAAGATAAAGACCGGCCCTTTTTCCCCGCGCAGGATGAGTTTTATTTTTATGCCAAAGCGACCTTCGTGCTCCGCGAGTTGCTGCCGGCAGGAGCCGCAGGGGCTGGCGGGTTTGTTCAGTATCCGGTTGGGAGATTTCACGGTGATAGCCATTGCCACTACCGCCATGCCCGGTCGTTGGCTGGCCGCGGCGGCCAGGGTAGCGGGTTCCGCGCAGAGGCACATGGGGTAAGCCGCGTTCTCCGTGTTCCAGCCGGTGACGACGGTGCCGTCTTCCAGCCGCGCCGCCGCCGCTACCCGGAAGTTGGAGTAGGGAGCATAAGCGTTAGGGAGGGCGGCCCGGGCGGCCGCCAATAACGCTTTATCGCTTTCGTGAACGTCGCGAAGGGTATCATGGCGGGTGTAGGTGATGGTGTGGGTGGGCATGGACTCAGAGCAGCTTTTTTCTTATTCTATTAAAATCAAATTCAAACCCGGGTAAGACGTCGCCAACGGTAAGCACATCTGCCGGCCCGGTAACGACTTCAACGCTTCCGTCCGCTTTGTAAACGAATACCTGGTCGGGGAAGCGAAGCGCGACGCTTTCACTACATGGGATGTTAATGGTTAACGACATACACCAAGCGATTGAATGGTAAGGTAATATACTGAACGTGAATATCGATGGGCGGGTTGCGCCCAACAAGCGCTTAATCATAGGTACCAACCACCTCGATGTCACCGATGATCATCGCGTTCATCTCCGCCAAATCCTCCGCCAGAATCCATAGCTCGGTATGGTGATCGGGAAGGCCAGGCCGCACCCAGCCAGAGTTATGAGATGGAGGTAGTGCCCTACGAAGACCTCTACGCCATCCTGCTCGAACTGCCATTGCCGTTCCGACAAGCGGGTTAGACGGGGCGACTACGCCCCAAACCTTCCATCGCACCCGCGTCCCCCCCGCCCCGAAAAGCACCGCTATGCCATTCAGCCGCGGTAATTTCCAACAGACCAACAGACCAACAGACCAACAGACCAACGGACCACACTACCGAATCTTCACCTCCTCGCCGGCATTTACGAACAGCACGTTCCCGATCTCCTCGTACCCACTGAAATACTCCGGGCCGATGCGCTTCAGCGCCTCGTCGCGGAAACCGAGGATGACCAGGTCCGCCTCGCCGGATTTGCGGGCGATGACCGATTTGCTGTCCGATTCGTCCATGCGGCAAAGCACGTCGATGTTGTTACGGCTGATGGGCAGCTGCCCGGTTTCGATCAGGTCGTAGAGGGCTTGTTCCTCCTCCGCCATTTTGGATTCCTCGAAGACGGCGAACAGTTTGATCTCCGCGCCCTCCCAGTCCGGGTGGCCCGTCATCACGTAGGCGAGCAGAATCATCAGATTGGCACTCTCGTAATGCGCCCGCGTGATCCAGACGTGGATGGTCTTCTTGAGCCCGAAGCCCCGCTCCGACAAGCCGAGGATGCCGATGTTGAAATCCACCGATTTAATCAGCTTGAAGTTGTCGATGATGTCATCGAGGCCCGCCTGGTTGAGCTTGGAAAATTCCAGCAACAACAAGTTGTTCTCCGTACCCGCGATGCCGGGAAACTGCACCGTTTGGGCGATGGCCGAGGTGTAAGACGGCGAAACGATGGTGTCCACGTAAATGCGGCTGTCCGTCGCCTCCGCCATGCGGATGATGCGTTGCTTGATCGCGGCCGCCTCCTCGCTCATCTCGTGGCTCAGGTAGCCGCTGAGGTGATGCAGGTAGGTGCCGAAGCCGTACTTCTGGCTCAGCCACCGCAGCAGGTCGAAGGCGCCGAGGCGGGTGAAGGTCGCGTCACTGGCCGCGATCACGCTCGGCCGCCAGCTCTTCTTTTCTTCCTTGTCGGCCTTCTGCAGGAAGATCTGCAAACGGCGGCTGAACTGGAAGATCACGCCCTGGAAGATCAGGGCCATACTCCGTTTGTCCGGGTTGGCATAGGCGATGTAAACGTAGAGGCAACCGATGAGCACGATGGCCAGCGCGGCGTAGGTGGAGTTCATGAAGAACATCAGCCCGAAACAGGCCAGCGCGCCGAAGAGCGAGACGTACCACTTGGATCGGAACGTCGGCCGGTAGCTGGGGTCGGCCGCGAAGTGGTTGAGGAAACTGATCAGGCACAGCGAGCCGTAAGTCACCATGAAAAACATGGAGATGATCTCCGCCACGCTGTCGAGCGCGCCCAGCATGATGAAGAAAGCGGCCAGCAAAACGGTGATCAGGCTGGCGTTGTACGGCTCGTTGTTTTCGCCCTTGCCCTTGCTGATCCATTTATTGACCCCGCCGGCGGGGAAGATGTTGTCGGCCGCGATGGCCTGCAGCGTGCGCGGCGCGACGAGGATGGAACCGAGGGCGGAGCTGATCGTTGCCGCCGCCAAGCCGAGCGGAATCAGCCACCAGCCCTGCCAGGCGATATCGGCCATCACCAGGCGACTGGTGTCGGCCAGGGCTTCGGGGCCGGCCGAGGCGGACAGTTTCCAGGCCATGAAGCAGTAGATGACCATGCCGCCGATGGTCGCCGCCAGCGTCCCCAGCGGGATGCTGCGGCCCGGGTCTTTCAGGTCGCCGCTCAGGCCCACGCCCGCCGTCATGCCCGTAAAGGCGGGGAAGATGATGGCGAAAACGGTAAAGAAACCGATGCGCGGCAGGTCGGGCGGCGGCTGGCTCATCGTTGTCTCGGTCACGGAGGGGCCGCTACCCAGCGTACTGTCTACCGTAGTGGCGATGGCCTCGTTGACCATGTTATTGATGCCGTTGAAAAAGTCCAGCTCGTTGTTCGCCGCGTACGCCGTCGAGCCGAGGAAGAAGGCCACCAGCGCGATGCCGAGGGTGAAAACCACGCTGTAGAGCACCTTCACGCCCAGGTCCGCGCCCTTGGTCAGGATCAGGAGCGTGAGCAGCAGCAGGGCGGGAATACCGATGGTTTGCGGCTGCTGGATCAGCACCTCGGCCCACGGCAGCAGGATGTACGTCTCGCTGACCCAGGCGATCAGCGGGCGGAAAGCCTCCGTAAAGGCCATGATGTAAAAGGCCACCGAAATGGCCTGCGACAGGTACAGCGCCATCCCGATCGTGGAGCCGATCACGAGGCCGAAACTGCGCGAGATGATGTAGTATTCGCCGCCGCCTTCCACCTTCTGGTTGGTGGCGATCTCGGCGATGGCCATGGCCGTCGGGATCGTCACGGCGTGCCCGATCAGGATGATCCCGATCGTGCCCGCCAGCCCCACCATACCGACGGCAAAGCCGAAGCGGAGGAACATGATGGCACCGAGAATGGTACTGATGGCGGTAAAGAATACCGGGGCGGTACCGAATTTTTGTTTACTCATAACTACAGTGGGAACTCGGGTAAAGGTAGGTAGTGGGGCGGGGAACGCGGGTGCGGAGGAAGGTTTGTAAAAACCTCGTTTCTAAGCCCGGCCTTTGGTTATCTTGCCAACCTTTGACCACCCTGATAACCCGTTCTGAATGATTACGGATAAGATTACCCCGCCACCCACTACCCGCTTCGGCTGGCTTTGGCGCATCCTGTTGGAGATCGCCATCATCGTTCTCGGCGTGCTGCTGTCGCTCTGGATCAGCAACGGCTTTCAGAACCGGCAAGACAACGACCGCGCGCGCAGCTACCTCCAGCGGTTGGACAAGGACCTGGCCAAGGACGAAGACCGGTTGAAGCGCCGGGTGGAACAGCGGAGAACGCAACTGGAGCAGGCCGGTAAACTCTTGCAACTCATCAGTAAACCAATTACGCCCGATGCCGCGCCCGCCCTTTCGAAAGGCTTTCAGACGCTGCTCTGGACCAGCCGGTTTTCCGCCAGCGACGCTACCTTTCGTAGCCTGGAGAGCACCGGCGACCTTCGCCTGATCCGTCAGGATTCCCTGGTGGACCGGATCGTCACGCTCTACCGTAATCAGTACGACGGGCTGCGGGAGAACAACGAGGACGTCACGAAATACCGCGACAACTTTCTGCTCCCCTTCGTGGTGGAAAACGTCAGCTTTCGGCAGGCTTTTGCACCAAAAGGGGAAATGAAAAGCTTTACCCAGGCCCAGGTCGGTGAATTGTTCAACCACCTGGTCTACGAGCGTATTTCGCTTACTTCTACGGTAGAGTCTTACGAAAGGACCATCGGGGAAGTAGAACGGCTGCGGGCCGACGTGAAAGACGCGCTACAATGATGGTGGCCCGTCCGCTGCTACGCCCTCGCCCATTCCCCCGGCACCCGCGACCCCGCCCAAAAGAATATGACGCCTTACTGAAAGCAATTAGGCCGCCAGGGAGTTATCTTAGCCCAACCAAACCAAACGATTATGCCAACCACCACCACCACCAGTAAGCAATTCACCACCCGGGCCGATTTTCACGAATCCTCCAGCCCCGACCGCTTCCGGCACCACGACTACATGGGCGTGGACGACCTGCTGACCGATGAGCACAAGATGGCGCGCGACGCCGTCCGCGACTGGGTCAAGGCCGAAGTCAGCCCCATCATCGACGATGCGGCCATGCGTGGCGTCTGCCCCACCCACCTGTTCAAAGGCCTGGCCGAGATCGGTGCTTTCGGGCCCAGCCTGCCCGTCGAATACGGCGGCGGCGGGATGGACGAGATTGCCTACGGCGTCATTATGCAGGAGCTCGAACGCTGCGACTCGGGCCTGCGCTCGATGGCCTCCGTGCAGGGCAGCCTGGTGATGTACCCGATCTATAAATACGCCAACGAGGCGACGAAGAAGAAGTACCTGCCCAAGCTCGGCGCGGGCGAATTCATCGGCTGTTTCGGCCTGACCGAGCCCGACAGCGGCTCCGACCCGAGCAGCATGAGCACCAACATCAAGGACGCCGGCGACCATTACGTACTCAACGGCGCGAAGATGTGGATCACCAACAGCCCCGTGGCCGATCTGGCCGTCGTCTGGGCCAAGGACGAAGACGGCAAAGTGCGCGGTATGGTCGTCGAAAGCCAGTGGGAAGGTTTTAGTGCCCCCGAGATCAAGGGTAAATGGAGCCTGCGCGCCTCCGTCACTGGCGAGCTGGTGTTCGACAACGTGAAGGTGCCCAAGGAAAACGTTTTCCCCGACATCAAATCCCTGCGTGGCCCGCTGAGCTGCCTGAGCAAAGCCCGCTACGGCATCGCCTGGGGCGCGATCGGCGCGGCGCTCGATTGCTACGATTCGGCCCTGCGTTACAGCCAGGAGCGCACCCAGTTCGGCAAGCCGATCGGGCAGTTCCAGCTCACGCAAAAGAAGCTGGCCGAGATGATCACCGAGATCACCAAAGCGCAACTCCTGGCCTGGCGCCTCGGCACGCTGGCCAACCGCGGCGAGGCAACGCCCGCCCAGATCAGTATGGGCAAGCGCAACAACGTCATGATGGCGCTGGAGATCGCGCGCGAGGCGCGGCAGATCCACGGCGGCATGGGCATCACGTCAGAATACCCGATCATGCGGCATATGGCGAACCTGGAAAGCGTGGTGACCTACGAGGGGACGCACGATATTCATTTGCTGATTACGGGGATGGACGTGACGGGTTTGAATGGGTTTGCGTAGGGCCTAAACCGCGGATGATTGTTTGACGAGCGCGCGACATAAGTAGCTTGTTAGCGGTAGTTTGGAGTAGATTGAAATAATTTTGCTGCCCTATTATTATTGTGGCTAGCATATTCTGATTTTCATATTCCTAAACATACTACAAGCATGAAATACCTATTCTTTTTCGTTTTCAGTGCCATAAGCATGTCGTTAGTCGCTCAGCAGGCGTACTCAATGCTTGAGGCGGGTGTCTCCTGGGTGAATGAATTGGCCACTTCCAGCGGAGAGGATACCGATACGACCCTTCTTGTCGGTTACCTGCCGGCCGGAGACAGCATCGTTAACGATACGGTATATCGTGTTTTTCGCACGGAGGGTACATATCAGCGGACCTCCGATGACTCCGTGGTTAGTGCCGTCGGTTATCGTCTCCTTCGGGAGGAAGAAAACCGTCTTTTCGGCCGGGTTGGTGGGAAAGACGCGCTTCTTATGGACTTTTCGTTAATGCACGGGGATACTTTTCGTGCGGGGAATAACGAAAGAATATTTGCTGATAGTCGATCATATATGGTAGTGACGGAAATCGATTCCATTGCGTTGCTGGACGGTTCCTTGCGAAAGCGTATCAAGTTGGAAATATACGGCGCGGGCTTTGACGGGATTCCCTACGCCGTTAACTGGATAGATGGTATCGGCTCCACTAATTCTCTGTTTTTCCCCTGGAGGTGTGGAGCGTATTGGGGTGGCGGGCGTTCCGTTTCCTTGGTTTGTTACCACCGACTCATTTGCGCAAAAGACGCCGAAAACCGGCTATTATTTAACGACTCGGAACAGGAGATATACGATTGTAACCAAGAAGGTGTGGTAAGTAGAAACAGGATTTACCAGCTACCCGAAGAAGCTTTTGACGTATTTCCGAATCCATCCGCTGATTTTATAACGGTGGAAGCTAATGACCGCTACCAAATCGCCCGAACGGTGCTAACCGATATGACCGGTCGCATAGTTAGTGAGTGCAGTTTTGTCACCCCCGCCCGCTTGCCTGGGCGCATCGATGTGCGGGCGTTGCCGGCGGGTATTTACGGGCTGAGCGTCTTTACGACCGCGGGAGAGCGGGCTGCGCTACGGGTGGTGATTAGGTAGGAGAGCGCGTACGATCTTTCTATATCAGCGTGGCTTGGTCCACGTACTCCAATTTCAAATAATCGGGGTCGAGGTGTTCGAAGTCCCGGTCGGTAGTGAGCAGCGTAAGATCGTAGTGAGTGGCGGTGGCGGCGATCCAGAGATCGTTTTTGCCCATGTTGCGAGCGGAGAATTTTGGATTGGGTCGGTGGGCCAGTTTCATCTGGGAATAGGCATCTAATTCACCGTAAGTCTTGATTATGTCGTCATTAAATATTTCTATAGTGGTTGCGTTTGACAGTATGCGCTGAATACGCATCGTTCTGGCATGACCGAATTTGAGACGTTGCCCAAGTGAGCTTAGCTCTCCTAATGAAACGGCGGAAATGAAAAGTGAATGTAGCCCACTGTCTAATTCATAGCGTGAATTAAGTGCTGTGGATTGTTCGGTGTTGCGTGATAATAGGAAGACAATATTCGTATCGAGGAGATAATTCATAATTATTTCGTGAGCAATGCCATTTCCTCTTCTAAAGACAACTCATTATCATAGTCTCCGCCAAAATCAGATTCGGTGGTAAATAAGGCCGGAGGACCATTCTTTTTTTGATCAGCAACAATCTCCTCCAGTGATCTTGCTTTGGGTACACTATGGGGCATGATCGAAAGGTCATTGGTCTTGCAATCGTTGTTTGAGGTGCTTGCCTCTTTAAGTTCATCAGGTAACTCCGCGGCTAAAATGTCCGCGAGTTTTGAAATTAGTGCCAGATCATCACTTCGCATCACGGCGTCGATAACGGCAAACTTCAAAAGCTGTTCGTCCGTGGAACGCGGTTCAATGTATTTGGTCATGGCGATATGCGTTTGGTGAGTGACTTAAAGGTAAGGATTGTCCCCGTTTGGTACGGCGGACAGCTGGAAAACGTACGGAAGTTCCCACAAGTTGCTGAGCCTCAATATCCGTATCGGCGAGATCTGTGAGACTTTCCCTTAGTTCCGTAAATTGTGACTTAAACCCTTCGTATGGATAATCTACTCACAGCACTACTTTCCCCCCCCCCTAGATCAAATCAACTCTTGAACAAAAAGCAAGAGCATAAAGTAAATTATACCCGATTGCAAAATAGGAATTCAGGCCGGGAAGTGCCGAATTTCTTGCATCGATCACCTTTAGCGACTGAAACTGGATCGGAGCCTCTTTTCAATTACGTCGACCACTACGCCAAAGACGCTGAATTCTTCGACTACTTCGCTAAACCGGAAGACTCCGCTTCTTTACACGAAAACCGCCGACTCCACGAAACCATTTTGCGGGAACTACCCGCGGATGGTTCAACGATTCTGGACGTCGGCTGCGGCGGTGCTTGGTTTGCTGGCGAAGCCTTGCCACTCGGGCACACGATCGTGTCTTTTGACGTTGCGCACACTAACACAACGAAGGCGCTTAAGAAATATCCGCATGACCGTCACTTTGCCGTAACGGGAGACGTCAATGCGCTCCCATTTCGAAACGAGGTTTTTGACGTCGTCGTATCCGCCGAAGTAATAGAGCACGTGCCGGATTTGAAGTCGTACCTCGACAACATCCTGCGCGTTCTCAAACCCGGCGGCCGGGCGATCATCTCTACGCCGTACGACGAGAAAATTCAACACTCGTTGTGTATCCACTGCAATCAGTCTACGCCCCTACACGCGCACCTGCGGTCGTTTCGGGAAAATACGCTGGATAAATACCTGGAAAACCACGCGATGGTCGATAAACGCACAATCGTATTTTCAAGTAAACTGCTTTTGTTTTTGAGGACTCACGTCGTGCTCCGTCATTTACCTCACCGACTCTGGCGGTTGGTGGATCGGGCCGCTAACGTCGTCGTTCGTAAACCCTCCCGCCTGATTTTCGTGCTTCAGAAAATAGGGAACGAACGCACGGCGAAGTAAGCCAGCGAAAGCCCCGCGGTGTAAGCCAGAAACGTTTTCAGGTCGATGTACCGGCCAGGCATAATTTGGCGTCGGTAAACCAAGTAGGCCATCAACACGCCCTTATTGAGAATGTCCGCCAAAACGGTCGCCCAGATGATACCGGTGATGCCGAAAAGGGAAACGAACCAGATGGAGAGCAGTAAATTAGTAGCCAGTTCGCTAATGGCGATCGGTGCCAGTAATCGCGTATGGCCGAGCGCGGTGAGCACCGGGGTAGGAAACAGCATCCGACTCACCACAATCAGCAAATACACCTGAAACAACGGAAGACTCTCCGCAAACACCCCCGTAAACACCGCCGTCCACCACCACGGCGAGGTGACCATCAGCCCGATCGCGCCGCCGAAGACCCAGTGAAACAGCTTGCGGGATTCCGTTTTAAGCAGGTCGAGCCCCGCCGCCCGGTCTTCCGTCAGCCGGGGCAGCACGGTGATGATTAGGCCGTTGGTGACGGCGGCCAGCAGCGGCAGCTCCCGCGCGCCGTAGCGGAAGGTGGCGAAGACGGCCTCGTCGCCCGCGTACCAGTAGTTGACGAACCAGGGGTCGAAGGCGGTGACGAGCGCGCCGACGGAGGCGTAGAGGATGAGGGGGAGGGAGGTGCGGAGTAGTCTTTTGGTCTGTTGGTTTTTTGGTCTTTTAGTGCCGTCGTTGGAGGTTTCGGAGGCGTGGGAGATATGCGATATGCGATATGCGATATTCGATATTTGATTGCCATCGTTAGAGACGTTAGAGGCGGGAGAGGGGCGCGGGTAGCCGCGTAACAACCACCCCGCAATCACCAGTCCCTTCACGCCCGCGAAGGCCGCCAGCACGAACAGCGCGTGCGCCAGGCCCGCGCCGTGCCAGATCGGCAGCAGCAGCGACAGCAGGAACCCCAGCGCGGATAGGCCGGAGAAAACCATCAGGGCCACCGGCTTGCCCCGAATCAGTAACACCTGCTCGAAGAACAGGCCCGGCCACTGGGTCAGCAGGAAGAGGAAGAAGTACCACCAGCCGAAAGGCGCTTCCCCCAGCCGCAGCAGCCGGAACAGCGGCTCATGTAGCCCCGCCGCCACCGCCAGCAACAGCGCGGAAAATAAGCCCACCCCCAGCACCGCTTGCCGTGAGAACGCATCCGCCTCCACCGGGTGCGACAGCCGTACGCTTACCAGGTAGCCCTGCAGCAGCCCCG
>ENA-ORXT01002347-ORXT01002347.1-marine-metagenome-genome-assembly--contig:-NODE-2347-length-22876-cov-7.357735_pt1 | contig 22876 bp, 19 predicted proteins | sample MGYA00237868_ERZ511482 | MGnify/ENA metagenome assembly ERZ511482
GAAACGGCCGTACCCCGCCAAAGTATCACGGGTGGCGCGAAGACATGGACGGTACCAGCCGTGTCGGCGAGCCCGAGTTTTCCGACGCCCTCCGCGAGGAAGCCGAGGTTTTCGTGTACATACACGGATAGCGGGGGTGCCTTCGCCGCACATCCGCAGATAGCGTACGGGAGGGGCTTACCCCCTCCCTCCTGCTCCTCCGCCCCCGCACTTCTATCCAAAATAATTCCCCTTTCATCATCCCCAGGCGGCCACCCGCCCCCAACCCACCGCAACCATGACCACAAAACTCCCCCCACTCTCCAACCCCGCATCCTTCGCCCGCGCCATCGTAGAGCGCATCACCTACATCGAAGGCAACCCCCGCAACTACCGTTTCAACGCCAAAGACGGTGGCCTGAACCACGAGGGTGAGGAAAAAATCACCACCGACGGTGCCACCTTCTCCCTCATCCCCATCGCCCTCCGCGTTTTCACCGCCTCCCTGTTCAAGAGTCCGGAGCGCGAGTGGTTAGAAATCTTCTTCTTAAACCAAAGTGGCCACATGAGTTCGCTCCTGTTTCACTCCGCCAGCGTTGAGCGCTACTACGACCGGGTAGGGAAAAGGGTTTCCTACGACAAGGTAAGCGCGCTCGATTCGCTCATCACCGTCCGGCCTCTCGTCCGCAAGCACCCCGAGCACGGCATCTACTACGTCGCCGACTTCTTCGTTGAGCCCCTCCCCGAAGCCGCCATCCAAAAGGCAGACGAAATCCGCGCAGCCTTCCCGGCCATCTTCCGCAAAGACACCGTTTGCCATCCCGATCAAATGACCATTTGCCAGGGCTACTACGCCCCCGGCTACGAGGAGGAGTCCACCGAGGTTCCCGCCCCCGCCCCCAATTCCCGTCACCAGAAAACCGGCCAGCATGTCCCAGGATAAAAAACAGCTTGGCCTTTTTGGTAGCACCGCGTCCACCCTCCGCCGGCAGCCCGCCGGCGGGGTCTCCGGACCCGCGAAACCTTACCCCCGCCGCCCGGCTCCCACCATCACCGCTCTCGTTATCAACCCCGAGGCCCGAACCGTCAAACGCGCGTACATCCGCCCTACGGCCACCGGTCTAAAATCCGTCTTCCCGGTTCAGCGCGCTACGTTCCAGGATTTTAATGACTACCGCGTTTACGCCACGGCTCAAAATGCGGATAAGATCACTAACCGTACCACTTTGCCCGGTTGGGAACTCGGGGCCTCCGGCCTCCTCCTGATCACCGGCCCCAAATTTTCCAGCCTCGACGACCTCACCGCGGAAGGGTTGATGAAAGGTGCGGAATTCAGTTGCACCGACGGCACCCGGACTTTTGGCATCTTCCCAAAAGGAACAATCAATAATACTCCTCCGACTATTTCTTTAAACGAAACATGAGCGGTTTCAGTAGGTGTTTTTAGCAGGGTAGGAGCGGGCCGAAAAAGTTGGTTGCATCAACGGCCCCTCCTCCCTGCCTTTTAAACCTTCCGCTGCACCCGCGTCCCCGCCCAAATATCTTACCTCCAACGTCCCCCCTCTCCTCAGGAGATGCGTATTCTGGGAAGTGGGGACCAGAATTAAGCAGGGAGAGCAAAGCGAGCATCCCCACCCCCTTATCCCTTCACCCCTTACCCCCTTACTCATGCAGCGCACCACCGCCGTAAAGCCACACCTGTATCAAGTCGTCACCGACAAACTCATCGCCCTCCTCGAATCCGGCGTCGCCCCCTGGCAACGCTCGTGGAATCAGTACGGACTGGCCAGTAACTACGCAAACGGCCATACCTACACCGGCATCAACGCCTTCATGCTCAATTTTTTCCCCTCGTTCGAGATTCCACTGTACATGACGTACAAGCAGGCTAAGGACTTGGGCGGCCAGGTCCGCAAAGGCGCAAAGGCCGAACTCGTCTTCTTTTACAAGACCTTATATAAGGACGGCGACGGCAAGTCGGTAAAACCACAAAATGTCAACAACCGCCGCGCCGCCGGCGAGGACATCGTTACCATCCCATCACCTAAAAAGTTCCACCTGTTCAATATCTCCGATATCGATGGCATCGACTTCACTATGCCGGACGGCTCCCCCCTTCGGGGGGCTGGGGGGGACCCCGCCGGACCCCTCCAGGCTTGCGATGACTTTGTGGCCACCTTCCGCAACGCCCCCGAAATCCTCCACGAGGACACCAACCGCGCGTTCTACTCCATCACCCACGACCGCATCAATATGCCGCCCCTCCCGCGCTTTGCTTCCTCTCAGGAGTATTACCACGTTCTTTTCCACGAGCAAATCCACGCGTCAGGCTCCGCCGATCGCCTCAACCGCCCCGGCATCACCCTACCCACCGAAGAACGCGCCCGCGGCACCACCGCCTACGCTTTCGAGGAACTCATCGCCGAGATCGGTGCCAGCTACCTGTGCCAACACGCCGGCATCAGCAGCCAGCCCCTGCAGGAGAACTCCGCCGCCTACCTTGAAGGCTACCTCACCCACCTGCGCAAAGACAAAAAGTTCGTCATCCAAGCAGCGAGCGCGGCGCAGAAGGCGGTTGATTATTTGCTCGGGGCCAGTAAGGGAGGGGCTTGCCCCCTCCCATAACTCCGGCCCCGCCGCCGGGGTAGGGCAGGGGCTGGGCTTCTCCTTCTCTCTTGCAAAAAAAATCGCCCCCTTCGGGGGACCAAGAGCCTTAGCGGACTGATTTCTGATTCGCTGTACCTTGTACCCAGGGTTGCAAACCACAGGATTCCTATCAGTCTAGACCTGACCCAACAAGAATCTCTCTCACCAAGAAGTTTTAAATGGGGCCGTACGGCCCCATTTAAAACGAGACGGCCATTTGAAACTTAAAACTAAGAACATGAAAAGCGTAAAAATTGGAGATGTTGACGTTCGGATCGATGCAAACTCTGGCTTTCTTTGCCTGACAGACCTTGCTGGAATCAGAGGTAACGCCCGGGATAACATGAGGGGATGGATGAAAAACACGCAAACCATCCGTTTCTTTGAGGCCTGGGAGAAAGATAATTCCACTGATAAAGAGGGAATCGATTTCGAAGGCGTATTTCGTCAGAATAGAGATAACTCGTTCTACGTAAGTGCGTCAATTCTTGTAGAGGTTGGTTGTCAAGGCATCGCTGTAAAAAGAGGGCGGTACGGTGGTACCTACTGTCACATTGATTGGGCCACTCATTTTGCTAACTGGTTAGACCCGGAATACTACGTTTTTACCATTCGTGCGCTTCGCGAGTTAACTACTCGACTGTACGGTAAAGATCAAAACTACCTCATGTTCTCGCGCCAGCTTGCCGCAAAAAACTACGGGATGATCACGGAGGCAAATGATAAGCGTAAGATTGCTAGCCCTCCTAATCCTATGACCGCCGCGGTAGTTCCTGGAGACCGGCGAGTTTCCGCCCGCCGCCACCTAAAGCAGGTCGATGCGGACATCCTAAACCTTGCGCTCTGGAGTATGACCGCCAAGCAATGGCGCGTCAAATTCCAACCAGACGATAGCCGAGTCAACATGCGTGACTTCGCCACCGCCGAAGAACTCAATACGATGGCCTCCCTCCAGGTCATACTTCGCCACCTCCAGGAGGATCAGTATACCAAAGAAGAAATGCTCGATCGCCTGACCATCAAGGCTAAAGAGTTCGTTAGATTCTACTGCGATACGCCGGAGAAAAAGGAGCGTCTTACCGCAGTACGCAAGAAACGAGGATGGTAATGGACGACGATCCTAATACCCTCGATTTCGAGGGTATTAGGATCGTCTTAGCATAAGCAGCTTACGGATTTCTGCGACTAAGCGAATCATTTAAGTACTAGCCGACGGATCGCTAAAACCCGTCAGATTCGACGGGTTTTAGTAGGCCGGTAAAGCGACGGAGTCCAGTAGCATAGCCCACTACCACTCCCTACCACCTATCTGATGCGGCTTCTACCATCCGCTAACCCGTCTCCGTATGAGGCAAATACGCCTAACCCGGAGGTGCCCTGGCAGGGGCTTCTCCGGGCACCTGACGAAGTCAGCGCCGGAATCCGATCCACCACATCCCAAACCAAAGGCGCGGCCCTTCCCCTTCGGGAAGCGCCGCGCGCAAAACTTTATAGATGCTACAAATGTAGGGACATTTTACCTTAAAAACTACTATTTGTTCATTAATTCAAGATGCGGCATCTTCGGTAGATTAAATGTATATACAACATAGTTACATTTAATATAAAAATTAGCGCATAATCACAGCTTTTCAAAGTCTGACTTCGTACTTTTGGAAAAGCTATACACTGATTTTAACACTTTCTGTTTTTCTGGTTTCTCCCCGCGCCGTCCGTCTTGATTCCTGCTTTATTAATCAGGATAGGCAAAAGAAGTGGAAAAGCAACCTAACTAATTTTTATACACCCCCATGAGTAAAGACCAAAACAAGACTCCCAAGAAGCGAGGTCGCCCCACTAAGGATCCTCGTATTCCCGTCAACATCCGCATCCCCAGTAGGCTCCTGGCCGCCCTCAAAGAAGATGCGGCCCGTAACGACCGTAGTGCCGCAAGCATCATCGTCGAATTCCTTCACCAGCGCTATCCGCAAGACGAGTAGCTTTAACCGTGACTAACTTCTGCCTCGTCTTCCCCCTCCCCTTTGGTGAGGGGGGACCGAGGGAGAGGGCACTGTCTCTTTTAAGACATTCGCACCAATAAGCGTCAAAACATTTATATAAAGTAGGTACAACCGATACACATTTTACATATATTACGCCATGACTATTGAGCGGCGTCTTCTCATTAACCAACTACCTACCAATATTATTAACTCGGTAGTACAGGATGCCCGCTTGGCAAACCAACCCGTTCCCCACCTCCTTATCGTCGGCTTTCGCAAGAACGTCGTTCGTTACTACCGTATCGTCAGAGTGCCCCCGGACGCATTGATCTAGAACGCTTTTCCGCTATGCACGCAGCGGATCAGTGCAAAAATTTACTCATCGACTTGGCATTTCGTGCCGTTGGTTTGTGCGCTGGTAAGGCGGTCAAACCAACAAAAGAAATATCGGGAGCATGCGTGAAGATTTGCACTAATGTTCTCTCACCTCTCCATTTAAGCACCTATGCTCACCTACTTATTCTTGGATACCAAGACAATGGCATCCGGTACCAGAGATAACCCTATCCTGAAAATGAACTACCGCTTAGCGGAGCCCGATAAAAACACCGACAGTTCAGTATCCGTCCGGACGGATTTGAAAATAGCAACCGCTCCACTTCGCTGCGCATCATCACGTAAAGAGAATAATCTAAGTAGTTGCATCTGCCAGGCCCTTGAGAATTTTAACCTGCTGCTGGACAAAGCAGATATCATCATCGGTCACGACATCTCTCCCGTGATCTCCTCGATCAAAGCAGAAGCCACCCGGATCGGCAGAATCGACCTGCTTGCCAAATTATCGTCTCCCGATTTCGGTACCGATGATGGTTACAAAGCCTCTATCTGCCTCCGCCGTTTGATCGAAGAGTTCCGGACGTACACCACAAACAACCCGAGCCAGGCGGCGGCGTCGTGACGTGCCAGCGCCCGCTTCAGCACCGGCTGCCGGCTGGCCCAGACGCCGGCCCCCTTCAGGGCCGCGTCCAGCCCGGCACCGGCGGCCTGCGCCTCGGCAGCGCGCGCCCCGGCGCGCACCTCCTGGTTGAGCGCCCACAGCACCAGCACCGGGGATTCGTTGGTGGCGGCCAGGGCCCGCAGGATGCGCAAGGCGCGTGCCGCATCGCCCCCGAGCACCGCCGGCACCAGGTCGGAGATCGCGTAGCGCGCGCTGTCGGCGACCGCGTCCAGCACCGCGTCCGCATCGAGCACGCCCGCGGGGTACAGCAACGACAGCCGTTCGACCTCCTGGGCGGCGGCCAGCAGGTTGCCCTCGACCCGCTCGGCGATCAGCGCCACCGCCTCGGGGGTGGCCTGCAGTGCATGCCGCGCCAGCCGTGCGCCCAGCCAGTCCGGCAGGCGCGCCGCCTCCACCGGCCACACCGCGATCGTGACGCCGGCGGCCTCCACCGCCTTGAACCAGGCGCTGGACGCCCCGCCGCGGTCGAGCTTTGCCGAGCTCACCAGCAACAGCACATCCGGCGGTGGGTCCTCGGCCCAGCGCTTGAGCGCATCGCCGCCGGCGCGCCCGGGCCTGCCGGTCGGCAGCCTGAGCTCGATCAGCCGTCGTTCGGCGAACAGCGACAGGCTGGCGCCGGCCTCGCGCAACCGACCCCAGTCGTCGTCGCTGTCGGCGACGATCACCACCCGCTCCTCGAACCCCTGCTCGCGCGCGTGCCGGCGCAGCCGGTCACCGACCTCGTCGCGCTGCAGCGGTTCGTCGCCGTGCACGAAATAGATCGGCGCGGTGCCGCGCGCGAGCTGCTGGTCGAGCTTGTCGGGATAGACCTTCATCAGGTTGCGAGCATAACCAACCTCGTCGCGTCCCGGCCCCGCCCGTGCCCGACACCTTGCCTCGTCAGGCGGTACCCGGAAGGCACGATCGCTGTGCACCGGCCCCGCTCGGCGGCGGCGCCAGCCAGCACGACTGGCGCATCCGGGCCCTGCCGCTCGCCAGGATATCGTGCGCGCGACGCAGCACCTGCTCGACCGGCTCCTCCACCTCGCGCACCGCCATGCCGATCGTGGCATCGATCCGGCACGGCCCGGCGGCGGTGACCACCGGTTCGCGCACGATGCCGGCGCGCAGCCGATTGACCGCGATGACGAAATCGGTGCCCGCATCGACACGGAGCATCAGCACGAACAGGCCCCCTTCGAGGCGACCGACCAGATCGCGCCCGCGACCGGACGCGCGCAACCGCTCGGCCACGATCTCGAGCACCCGGTCGCCGGCTGCACGTCCGAGCCTGTCGATGATCGACCCGACACCGTCGAGCTCGAGCACGACCACGACCATCAGCTCGCGCCTGTCACGGGACCGGCGGCCCGGGAGGGCATGCCGGAGGCGGCGTTCGAACTGGTCCCGATTCAGGAGAGCGGATCCGCCGGCTCCCCCCGCCCGCTCGTCCGGCGGCGATGCGAATCGCGTCAGGATGCCCGAGCGTCGCATCGCCGGCACGCAACCGATCGCCACCGCGACCGTTCCTGCCACCAGGAGCGCATAAGCCGCGAGCAGATCCTCCAGCGGCCATCGTCCGAGCGGTCTCGCCACGCCGACGAACGCGGCCAGCAACCAGTGCACCGTGCTCAGGGCACCGGACACCACCAGCAGGAGCACCGCGCCCGGCCCGGGCGCACGGTCCGACAGCAGGATGGGAAAACACAGCCGGTGCAGCACCGCACCGTTGAGCGTGAGCACGCTCACCGCGAGCAGCTTGAGCAGCAGCTTCGGGCGCGTCGCCAGTTCCGCCGGTTCGAACCCGGTATCGAGCCACACGATGGCCAGACCGGTGGCCCACAGCGCCGCGAGCAGCACGCCCATGTCGCGCACCGTACCGCGCAGGCGCTCTCGGGTGAGCCGTCCGGTGACCAGACCCGTGTCGGCCTCCAGCACGCGGGCGATGGCCAGCATGCTCGCCAGCAGGTGGGCGTAGAGCAATATCAGGCGAGTCGACTCGCCCGGGGTCATCACATCGAACACGCAGTGTCGTTCCTTCGATTGCGTGGCGAGACCGGACCCGTCGACGCACTCGCGCCGCCGTGGCCATCGGGCTCGCCCATTTAGGAGGTCACAGTGTGATGGCCCCACCAGTGAACTCCGCAGGGGAGCGGGGAGGTTACCGCTCCCGCCCCCTCCATGGCTCGGTGGCCATCCTTGCCGTCCACCGGCTCCGACACGGTGGCGCAGCCCACGTGCGGCCGATCGGTCCTGTCAGGATAGACTTTCACCGATGAATGGACCCGACCGACCCGCCCCCCCCCCCGACCCGCTGTGGCGGCTGCTGCGCGCCATCCTGTTCGAGCTGGACCCGGAGCGGGCCCACGACCTGGCGCTCGGTGCGCTGGAGTGGCCCGGCGTGACCCGCTGGCTGGGCCGGCGCGTGCCGGCGGTACCGGCCGTCACCTGCATGGGCCTGACCTTCGCCAACCGGGTCGGGCTGGCCGCGGGACTGGACAAGAACGGCGACCACATCGATGCGCTGGCGGCGCTGGGCTTCGGCCACGTCGAGATCGGCACCGTGACGCCGCGCCCGCAGCCGGGCAACCCCCCACCGCGCCTGTTCCGGCTGGAGCAGCACGGCGCGCTGATCAACCGCCTGGGGTTCAACAACAAGGGCGTGGACCACCTGGTGCGCCAGGCCGAACGACGCCACAGCCCGGTGGTGCTCGGCATCAACCTGGGCAAGAACCTCGACACGCCCAACGAGCGGGCGGCCGAGGATTACCTGACCGGGCTGGATCGTGTCTGGCCGGTGGCCGACTACGTGACCATCAACATCTCCTCGCCCAACACGCAGGGGCTTCGGGACCTGCAGCACGGCCGGGCGCTGCGCACCCTGCTGGACGCGATCGGGGATCGCGGCGCCGCGCTGCACGCCCGCCACGGCCGTCGGGTGCCGATCGCGTTGAAGGTGGCGCCCGATCTGGACGACGCCGAGCTGGCCGACGTGATGGAGGCCCTGTCCGACCGGCCGTTCGCCGCCCTGATCGTGGGCAACACCACGCGCGAGCGCCAGGCGGTCGCCGGGCACCTGTACGCCGGGGAGGCGGGCGGGCTGAGCGGCGCACCGCTGCGCGCCCTGGCCGACGATCGGCTGGCCGCGTCGCGCGCGCACCTGGAGCGCAGGGCGGGCCCGGATCGTGCGACGCCCGACGGTGCGACACCGCCGCCGCCGCCGCTGACACTGATAGGTGTGGGCGGCATCGACAGCGGCACCGCGGCGGCACGCAAGTGCCGGCTCGGTGCCGAGCTGGTACAGCTGTACACCGGATTCATCTACCACGGGCCCGCGCTGGTGCGGGACACCATCGAGGCTTGCGCATGACTCGCTACGACGTGTTCAACGGTGACGCCGACGGGCTGTGCGCCCTGCACCAGCTACGCCTGGACGAGCCTGCCGACAGCGTGCTGGTGACCGGCGTGAAACGCGATATCGCGCTGCTGCGGCAGGTGGACGCCGAGGCCGGCGATGCGATCACGGTGCTGGACGTGTCGCTGGACAAGAACCGCGATGCCCTGCACACGGTGCTCGATGCGGGCGCCTCGGTGCGCTACATCGATCACCACGCCCCCGGCGAGATCCCGCACCACGAACGGCTGACCACCCACATCGATACCGGTGCCGCCACCTGCACCGGCCTGATCGTGAACCGGCTGCTCGAGGGGCGACACCGCGCCTGGGCGGTCACCGCCGCGTACGGCGACAACCTGTTCGACAGTGCACGCGATGCGGCCGCCGAGCTGTCGCTCACCGCTGCGCAGCTGGCGACCCTGCAGGAGCTGGGCATGCTGATGAACTACAACGGCTACGGTGCCACGCTTGCGGACCTGTTGTTCGAGCCGGCCACGCTGTACCGGCGCATCGCCCCGTACGCGGATCCCCTGACGTTCGTGCAGGAGGACGACGCGTTCGCCACGCTGCAGCAGGGCTACGCCGACGACCGCGCGCACGTGGACGCGTTGCACCCCGAGCACGCCGGCGAGACCACGGCGCTCTACCGGTTACCGGATGCGGCCTGGGCACGGCGTATCGGCGGGGTGTGGGCCAACGAGCTGGCGCAGGGCGCACCGGGGCGGGCGCACGCGTTGCTGACCGAACGCTCCGACGGTGCGTTCGTGGTCAGCGTGCGCGCACCGCTGCAGGAGCGCGACGGGGCGGACGAGCTGTGCGGGCAGTTCGAGACCGGTGGGGGCAGGAAGGCGGCGGCGGGCATCAACCGGTTGCCGAGAGAGGAGGTCGAGCGGTTCAGCGCCGCGTTCGTGCAGCGCTACGGGTAGCTGCCCGGCGGCGCACGTACCGGCGCGGCAACGGCGTCATGACGGGTGGTGCGGACACCGGGTCCGGAGTTGAAATGTCGATGGGCGTGGTAGCGTCGGACGCGCCGTGACATCGCGGTGACGATATCCGGATGGGGTACGAACATGACGGGAAAAGGCAATCCCGATCCGACCGCGCTCGATCCGCCTCACGAGCCTGCCGTCACCTCGCCATCCGGACCGCTCGCCCACAACACCGACACCGGCAGTGCGAAGCATCGCTTGTCCAGCTGCAGCGGCTGATCGCCGAGATAGAGCACGATGGAGGTGACCTGCCGGCCGCGAGCAGGCCCTTCGGACGAGAACCAGCGCAGATGGCGCAGATCCTCGTGCGACACCGAGTTCGACGCCTTGACCTCGATCGCGACGAGCCGTCGGCGGCTTTCGGCAACGATGTCTATCTCGCGCCCACGCGCCCCGGTCCAGTGCCACAGCGTGAACGACCCGTCCTGCAAGGGTGCCGCCCGCAACAGCTCGTTGAACACGAAGCTCTCCAGCAATCCTCCGAAGGCTGCCGGATCGACATCGGCATCGAACGACTCGGCCGCCAGGTCTCTGAGGGCACAGGCAAGACCGGTGTCGACGATGTGCAGTTTCGGGCGGCCCGCCTCGCGCCGCGCCTCGCCCGATGCCCAGCTGCCGACCCGGACCACCATCGCGAGACGTGTCAGCACGTCGAGATGCTGCTCCAGGGTGGGGCGCTGCACGCCGATGAGCCCGGCAAGATCGGAGACGTTCAGCGTCGATGCCGTGCGCACCGCGACCTGATCGACGAGCCGGCGAAAGGCATCCGTGCGGCGCAGCCTGAGCAAGCCCGCGACATCCCGATCGACCAGTGTTTCGACATAATCTCGCAGCCGTGCCCGACGCGGACGCGCGGCCAGTGTGCGCATTTCGGGAAACCCTCCCCCGACGACGCGCTCGACGTAGTCGCGCCGTGCGAGAGGCTCGGGTACCGGCAGACTCGTGAGTCTCGGGCTGTCGGCAACAGCCCAGTCGAGCAACGTCGATGGCGTTCGACCAAGGGTTTCGCTCGCCGTCAGCGGCCAGAGCCGGCAGGTCTGCAGGCGTCCCGCCAACGAATCGGCAACGGCGAGTGTCGTGAAGACGTTCGATGATCCGGTCAGCAGAAACTGGCCCTTGCGACGCTCCACGTCGACGATGCGCTTGATGGCCAGCGCCAGCTCCGGCACCCGTTGCGCCTCGTCGATGACGACCGGTGCACGGCCTGCGGCTTCCGCCATCGAACAGAGCTGACCAAACGGGTCGGCGGCAATCGCGTTGCGGACGGTATCGTCGTCGAGCGTGATGAAGCGACCGATTCCGAACAGATCGCGTACCAGTGTCGTCTTGCCGGCCTGACGCGGTCCGACGAGATTGACCACGCGTGCCGAGTCGAGCGCCTCGGTCAGCAGAGGGTGAAGGTGGCGTTGAAGAAGGTCATCGTCCATTTACGGCTGCACGCCATCCCCGGGCGTGGAATTGTATAGTCGAAGCCAGTTTTTTTGTATAGTTCGTGGATGACTCCTTGTACAGTTCGCAGCGGCGGACCACGTCGATTCAGGGTTGCCGCGCTGTGCATTCCCGACCTCGGAACGCCCGTCAAGGGGCCCACAACACCGTTCCCGGGTGAAACTGCGACCAGGCGAACCAGAACGCCTGGTGCCCGCCCAGGTCCTCGCCCGCTTCGTCGACCGCACGCAGCCCGTCGCCCTCGAGCACCAGGCGGACGTTCTCGAACTCGACCGGCTCGCCCGCGCGCAGGGCGGCCAGTGCCGGCTCGCGCTGGAACGCGATCGGTGTGCCGGAGGCCGAGATCAGCCCGACGACGTCCTCCTGCACCGGCAGGCGCGGGTCGACATCGCCGATCGGGAAGATCGGCCCGTCCGCGTCACGGCCGTTGCGGAAATCGAAATCCCGTCCGAGTGCCAGCGATTCCAGCAGCACGGTGGTGCCCGGGTGCTCGGCCTTCCAGGCGCCCCAGGTGGTGGTCACCACACCGGCCTGTTCCAGCCGCACGCCGCGCTCGGCCAGCGCACCGGTCACGGCGGTGCCGCGGAACGTGTCGAACACCGAGCGGGTGATCAGGTCGTACATCACCTTGTTCGAACGGATCAACAGCCCGGAGGTGCGCAGCACCGGACGCTCGACACCCTCGGGCAACCGGTCGGTGAAATACGCCTGCGCCGAGCCGCACAGGGTGCAGTACGGGATGCCCACGTCGCGCCCGCCCAACGTGTCGTTGACCATCTCGCGCACCTCCATGATGCGGCGCGGGTAGGCGCGCTGCTCGCCGCCGATGTCCAGACCGAACACGATGGCATCGTCATCGAGCCAGTCGGCATCGGTGGCCGGGCCGGCCGCCGGGTTGTCGGCCGCCGGAATGCAGTTGCACGCCTCGTCCGTGGTGTCGTAGGCACGATCGTCGATGCGCACCCCGCCCCAGGAGACGTGACGCCAGTCGATGTCGCCGGGCACGAACAACGGTTGCCACGCGGGCTCGATCAGGGTGTAGACGCGGCGCTTGTAGTCGAGGTAGCCGGGCGGTGCGGGCACGTCCCAGGCGATCAGGTGATCGACGGTCTCGCCCCACGGGTTGCCGGTGGGAAGTGTCGTGCCCAGCAGGGCATCTGCGGCCGCGGCCAGGGAGGCGTTCAGCGCACCGGACGACGAGATGCGCATCGTGTCGGCGAGCAGCCAGGCCAGACGTGGATCGTTCGAGCCGGCGATGCGCTCCAGCGCCCGCGACTGCGCCTCCCCCCACCGCCCGTCGCGCAGTCCGCCGCGCAGTCCGTCGGCGAAGACGGTGTCCAGTGCGGCGATCGTGTCCGCATCCAGCGGACCGTCCGGCACGCGGGGCGGCGTGCCGAAGCGCTCGATGATCCGTTGCCGGAGCGCGGAGGGATCGAGCGGCGCGACGAGCTGCCCGCCGCTGTCGGTGGTGGACGCCGTCGTGACCGCCGTCGTCGCCGCCCCGTCCGGTACCGGTGCCTGTTGCGCACACGCCGGAGCGAGCGTGGTGCCGGCGCAGACCATGATCGACAGGACGGCACGGCGCAACGGTCTCGAAGGAGCGACGGCGGATCGGTTCGACATGCAGGGTCCGTTCTCGTGGCATCGGCGACAGCCGTGCCCCTCGGACGCCGGATGGCGTCGGGAGTTCAGCCGATGAACCTTGCCTCGCAGGCGCGTGCCCCACGCGGTGCACGCCCTCAGGCGGCGCGTTGCTCGACAGGCTCGACAGGCTCGACAGGCTCGACAGGCTCGACAGGCTCGACCGGCTCGACCGACTCGGCGGGCTCGGCGGGCTCGGCAGGCATCTCGATACGGGCGATGGTCGTCTCCAGCTCGCTGGCGCGGACAGGGGCGGAGTGGTAGTACCCCTGCACGTAGTCGCAGCCCAGCGCCTCCACCTGTGCCCGCTGCTCCGCCGTCTCGACGCCTTCGGCCACGGTGCCCAGTCCGAGCGAGCCGGCCATGTTGACGATGGCGCCGACCAGCGCGCGGCCCTTGTCCAGGTCCAGCTTCAGGATGAACGCACGATCGATCTTGAGCGTGTCGAGCGGCAGGGCCTCCAGGTACTGCAGCGAGGAGTAGTCGGTACCGAAGTCGTCGATGGCGATGCTGATCCCGGCGGCGCGCAGCTGGCCGAGCTGTTCGATCACGCGGTGCATGTCCAGCATGCCGACGCTCTCGGTGATCTCCAGCTCCAGGTGACGCGCATCCAGCGCGTGCGTGCGCAACGCGCGCAGCACGCCATTGACGAAATCCGGCTGGCCGAACTGCTCGGCCGCCACGTTCACCGCCACCTGCAGCGGCTGTGCGCGCCCGCGATTCCAGTCGGCGGTCTGACGGATCGCCTCGCCGGACACCCAGGCGCCGATGGCCGTGATCAAGCCGCACTGCTCGGCGATGGGTATGAACACACCCGGCGAGATCATGCCCTGCACGGGGTGATTCCAGCGCACCAGGGCCTCGACGCCGTTCACGCGGCCCGAGCGCAGGCACACCTTCGGCTGGTAATGCAACTCCAGCTGCCGTCCGTAAATGGTCTCGCGCAGGTCGTTCTCCAGCTGGACGCGCTCGCGGTGCCGAGCCGCGAGCGTGAGGTCGAACAGGTGCACGCGGTTGCGCCCGTCATCCTTGGCCTGCCGCATCGCCACCTCGGCCTGCTGCAGCAGCTCGCGTGCCGGCCGTGTCGAACCGCTGATCGCCGCATCAAAGCTGCGAACCGCGACGCCCACGCTCGACGTGACCAGCAGCGACACACCCTCGATCACGAACGGCTCGGTGCAGCGCGCACGCAGGTCATCGGCGATGGCGACGGCGGCGACGGCATCGCCGACCCGCGGCACGACGATGGCGAAATGATCGCCACCGAGCGCACCGAGGGTGCAGGCCTTCGACAGCGACTCGCCGACGCGTGCGGCCAGCAGGCACAGCAGCGTGTCGCCGATGTCGTGCCCGACACGGCTGTTGACGCCGGCGAAGTGATCCAGACCGAGCACGATCACGGCGAGCGTCTCCTCGCGGGAGCGGCTGCCGGACAGTTCACGATCGAGCAGGCTCTCCAGCCGTGTCCGGTTGATCAGCCCGGTCAGCCGATCGTGCCAGGCGTGACGGGGGATGCTGCGCAACAGGGTCAGGCAGGCGAGCGAGATCCACAGTCCCACGGCGATCAGCAGCGTATCGACGATCAGGCGCCTGCGTGCCTGGGCGGCCACGGAGTCGATCTCGCGCACCAGCAGGTCGGCGATCCGGACGTGCAGCGCGGCCGAGGTGCGCACGTGCTCGCGAACGGCAGCGTCTCCGAAGAAGGGCCGGTCCAGCAGCGCGCTCAGCTGACGGCGAAGCGCCGGCGCCAGGCCCGATACGCTGGTGTGCAGGTGCAGGCGCTCGCGATCGTGCCGCGCCTGCCCTCGGGACAGCGACGTGTCGAGCGCCCACAGATCCGTTCCTCGCTCGGTGACCGCGACCGGTACCGACGATGCGGCGAGGGCCAGATCGGCCGTGCGGGCCGCGCTGACCACGAATCCGTGCAGGTCCCGGCGCAGACGGCGCAGCTCCCGTATCGAACGGCGCGTGGTGCGCGGCTCCACGTACAACCCTTCCTGCAGAGCGTGGAGCGTCCGGATCGTGCGATCACTGCGGGTCAGGGTCCCTCGCCGCGCTCGCTCTCGCCCCAACGACCCGTCGGCCCGGGCGTGCGCCTTCTCGTCCGCCTCCAGCACCCGTCGGTTGGAGGAACGCTGGCCGTCGAGCGCGCGCCACGCGCCGTTCAGCACGGCGACACTTGCGGCCAGCTTGTCGGAGGTGTGCCGCAGACGCGGCGCGAAGGCCGGATCTTCGCGCATCGCATCGACCCGCTCGAGCAGCGCATCGATGCCCGCATCGGCCTGGCGCTCCAGCCTGGCGAGTTCGGCGCGTGCCCCGGCTGCCGGTGCGCGCCCGTTCGCCAGGAGCTCCAGCGCGGTGCGGCGCTCCTGGAGCAGGCCGTCGGTCACGCTCAGGAAGTCGCTGTCGATCGCCACCGCGCGCTGCAGGATGATCGCATCCTCGCGCTGCAGCCAGGCGTCGAACCAGAAGCTGGCCGACAGCCAGAGGATCAACGCGCCCGCCACCATGCCGAGCGAAACGATGCCGAACCGGGTCTGGCCGAGGGAACCCATGCAACTGCCCAGCAGGTTGAGGAACGGTGGTGACGGTGAACCATCGCATCGCCGCCGCCCGCCTTTCGTCTAACGGCAGCGTGCGCTGTCAGGCAAGGATATTCACCGCCGAGTGCGACCTGTGCCTCGTCCGGACGCCTGCCCGTCAGACCGGCTCCAGGGCAGCCGGTACGACGATCGCGCCACCGCGCCGCGCCTTGTTGAACTCGCGCACCCGGGCCAGCACGTCCACGCCCACCTGCCGGTACAGGTCGAGCAGGTCGACCAGCACCCAGTTCTCGCGGATGAGTCCGTCCTCCAGGCGCCAGAAGTCCAGGCTGCGCAGCAGCACCTCCCGCCCGGCGGGCGCGATGCCCATCCAGCCATCCTCGTTCAGCGTCAGCCGCATGTTGGGCCAGCCGGTCTCGCAGGTGTACTCGCCCTCGGAGACCCAGTGCGAGACCAGATCGGCGACGATGTCGAGCTTCCTGTCCGGCATCGCGCGCAGGAACGGGATCTGGTGCCAGTGCCGGAAACCGCCGATACCGCGCGTGGTGCCGATGCCGGCCGGTCCGTACCAGTTGAAGCGCGGGTGCCAGTAGTGCTCCAGCCGCATCACCGCCGGATCCGGATCGGCCGGATGGCGGCACAGGTCGGTCAGCATCGCCAGCACGTGCTCGCGGCTCGCCCGCCCGTCGCCACTCGCGAACAGCCCGTCACCGCTCATCGGAGCGGGGGTGCACAGGGAGGCGCCCAGCTGCGGCGCGAGCGGCCAGGCGCCGGCCAGCATCATCAGTTCGGGCAGGTCCCAGATGGCGTGCACCTCCACCACCCGTCCGTCCTCGATGCGGAAGAACTCGTGATAGCGCAGGTGCGCCAGGTGCCCGGTGGGCGGGATGTCCAGGAACGGGGCGATGAAGGTCCCCATCCAGTTGCCCATCGTGGCGATCCAGTCCTGCCCCTCGGGCGTGGTGCCGGACAGCACGATCATGTCGCGCCGCTCCAGATCCGGCATGGCGGCGAACAGCGGTGCGAGCGCGGTATCGAACAGGGCGTCGGGACCGCGCAGCTCGCCGAACGGGTGGCACAGGCGCACCGTGGCGTCGGGGGCGAACAAGGCGCGGAGGGCGGTGCGTACCGAGGCCGATTCGAAGGTGGCGCAGGCGGTCCGGTAGTCGTGCAGCAGGGTCTTGAGGGCGTTTCCGGTCATGCGTGGTCCGTCGTGAAGGAGGTGGAAGCGCCCATCACATCACGGTCACCGATGGTTCGCACGAAGCCACGGCGGATCTGCCGGACGGTGCCGCTTCAGGTCACCGCCTGCCGGCGCTGGAAACGCGGCTCGGCCCAGCGCTCCTCGTCCAGGATCGCCTGCAGCGCATCCACCGCGCGGACGATGTCGTGCTGGTCGAGATACAGCGGCGTGAAGCCGAAGCGCATCAGGTCCGGTGCGCGGAAGTCGCCGATCACCCCGGCCTCGATCAATGCCTGCACCACCGCGTAGCCATGCTCGAACGCGAACGACACCTGCGAGCCGCGCTGCGCGGGGTCGCGCGGGCTGGCCAGGGTCAGCATCGGACAGCGGGCCTCCACCTCGCCGATGAAGCGCTCGGACAGCGCGATGCTGGCGCGGCGTACCTGCGCCATGTCCACACCCTCCCAGACCTCGAGGGCCGCCTCCAGCGCGCTGGCCTGGATCACCGGCGGGGTACCGATGCGCAGGCGCTCGATCGACATCGCCGGGCGGTAGTCCGGGTCGAACGCGAACGGGGCCTCGTGACCGAACCAGCCGGCCAGCGCCGGTTCGACACGGTCGACGATGTCCGGACGCACGTAGACGAACGCCGGCGCGCCCGGTCCGCCGTTGAGGTACTTGTAGGTGCAGCCCACCGCGAACTCGCAGCTCGATCCGGCCAGATCGATCGGCAGCGCACCGGCGCTGTGGGCCAGGTCCCACAGGCTGACCGCGCCGGCGGCCTGCGTGGCCGCGGTGATCGAGGCCATGTCGTGCAGCCGCCCGGAGCGGTAGTCCACCTGGGTGAGCATCACCACCGCCACCGTGTCGTCGATTGCCGCCGTCACCGCCCCGGGTTCGACCACGCGCAGCGTGTAACCGCGATCCAGCGACCCGATCAGCCCTTGCGCCATGTACAGGTCGGTCGGGAAGTTGCCGCTGTCGGACAGGATCACGCGCCGCGCCGGGCGCAATCGCAACGCCGCCGCCAGCGCCTGGTAGACCTTGATCGACAGGGTGTCGCCCACCGTCACGCTGCCCGCGGGTGCCCCGATCAGCCGGGCGATCCGGTCACCGACCCGCCCGGGCTGGCTCGCCCAGCCGGCCTCGTTCCAGCCGCGGATCAGCTGCCCGCCCCACTGCGCGCGCACCACCTCGTTCACGCGCGCCGCCACCCCCACAGGCAGCGGCCCGAGCGAGTTGCCGTCCAGGTAGACGACGCCGTCGGGGAGGTCGAACCGCGCCTTCACCGGCAATGCGATGCCCGTGCCGTTTTCGTCGATCATGCCCGCTGTCCGTTCCGAATCGTCATCACGCATGTTGTACCGTAGACGGCTGTTGCCACGGAGACCCCTTTGCATGAAGACATCGATGCTGAACGCCGCCATGAACGTTGCCCTGAAAGCCTCACTGGGCATGGCCGCGGGTGCCGTCCTGAGCGCTCCCACGCTGGCGGCCGATGACGTGAAACTGGGCGTGCTGCTCAGCTTCACCGGGCCGATCGAGTCGCTGACACCTGCCATGGCGGGCGGTGCCGAGATGGCCATCGCCGAGGTGAACGAGGCCGGCACCTTCCTGGAAGGTGCCACGGTGGTGCCGGTCAGGGGGGATGCGACCTGCATCGATTCGGGCGCGGCCACCACCGCGGCCGAACGGCTGATCACCGGTGACGGCATCAAGGCCCTGATGGGGCCGGACTGTTCGGGCGTCACCGGTGCGGTGCTCGCCAACGTCGCCCTGCCCAACGGCATCGTGATGATCTCGCCCTCGGCGACCTCGCCGGCGCTGAGCACGGCCGAGGACAACGGCCTGTTCTTCCGCACCGCCCCGTCCGACGCCCGCCAGGGCGAGGTCATGGCGCAGGTGCTCGAGGAGCGCGGCATCACCTCGGCCGCGCTGACCTACACCAACAACGACTACGGCAAGGGACTGGCCGACTCCATCGAGCAGGCGTTCACCGCCCTGAGCGGCGAGCTGACCATCTCGGCGGCGCACGAGGACGGCAAGGCGGACTACGCCTCGGAAGTGGCGGCACTGGCCTCGGCCGGCGGGGACGTGCTGATCGTGGCGGGCTATCTCGACCAGGGGGGCAAGGGCATCATGCAGGCATCGCTCGACACCGGTGCGTTCGACCTGTTCGCCCTGCCCGACGGCATGATCGGCAGCAGCCTGACCGATGCGCTGGGCGGCGACGGTGCGCTGGACGGCAGCTTCGGCACCGTGGCCGGCACCGACAGCCCGGGTGCGAAGACCATGATCGAGATGGCCGAGGCCGCCGGCATCTCCGACGGCGGCGAGCTCGGCCCCTACGTGGGCGAGTCCTACGATGCGGCCGCGCTGATCCTGCTCGCCATGCAGGCGGCGGGCTCGGCGGAGTCGGCCGATTTCGGCGAGCGCATCATAGCTCTGGCCAACGCGCCGGGCGAGCAGATCTTCCCGGGCGAGCTGGCCAGGGCGCTCGAGATCGTCGCCGAAGGTGGCGACATCGACTATCAGGGCGCCACCGCCGTGGAGCTGAGCGACGGCGGCGAGACCAACGGTGCCTACCGCGAGATCGAGATCGTGGACGGCGAGATCACCACCGCGAAGTTCCGCTGATCCTCGCACCGTCCGCTCGCCCGGTGTCGTCGGGGCCGGTGATCGCCGCGCCGTGATCGTCGTCGAGGACCTGCACCGGCACTTCGGCGGCGCCCGCGCCGTCGACGGTGCCTCGCTGACCATCGAGCCGGGCTCGATCACCGGGCTGATCGGCCCGAACGGGGCGGGCAAGACCACGCTGTTCAACGTCATCGCCGGCGTGCTGGCGCCCACCTCCGGGCGGGTGTTGCTCGGTGGCGACGACATCACCGGCCTGCCCCCGCACGAGCTGTTCGCGCGCGGGGTGCTGCGCACCTTCCAGATCGCGCACGAGTTCGGCTCGATGAGCGTGCGCGAGAACCTGATGATGGTGCCCGGCGGGCAGAGCGGCGAGCGGCTGATGGACGCGCTGTTCCGCCGCTCGCGCATCGTCCACGAGGAGCGGGCGCTGCGCGAGCGCGCCGACGAGGTGCTGGACTTCCTGACCATCGATCACCTGGCCGAGGAGCGCGCCGCCAACCTGTCCGGTGGCCAGAAGAAGCTGCTGGAGCTCGGTCGCACCATGATGGTCGATGCGCGCATCGTGTTCCTGGACGAGGTGGGTGCAGGGGTGAACCGCACGCTGCTGGGCACCATCGCCGGCGCGATCGAGCGGCTCAACCGCGAGCGCGGCTACACCTTCGTGGTGATCGAGCACGACATGGACTTCATCGACCGGCTGTGCGACCCGGTGATCTGCATGGCCGAGGGACGGGTGCTGGCGCAGGGCACGCTGGCCGGGATCCGCGCCGACGAACGGGTCATCGAGGCCTATCTCGGCACCGGGCTCAGGCACCGGCCGAACGCTGTCGGCAGGACGCCTGCAACCGGTGCGCACGCACCGATCGTCAAGGGCCCGATCGGTGTCGGCGGTGCGGCCCTTTGAGCACCACCTCGAATCACCTCGGGAATCAGCCTGCGAGCACGGCCGCGCCTGCGCCCGCGCCTGCGCCCGCGCCTGCACCCGCGCCTGCACCCGCGCCCGAGCCGTTCCTGGTCGGCGAGCGCATGACCGGCGGTTACGGGGCTGCCGACGTGCTGCACGGCTGCACGCTGACGGTGAACCGCGGCGAGATCGCGGTGATCGTCGGGCCGAACGGGGCCGGCAAGTCCACCGCCATGAAGGCGCTGTTCGGCCTGTTGCCGTTGCGCGAGGGCGGCGTGTGGCTGGACGGGGAATCGATCGATGCCCTTTCGCCGCAGCAGCGCGTGGTGCACGGCATGGGGTTCGTGCCGCAGAGCGCGAACGTGTTCGCCTCGATGACGGTGCAGGAGAACCTGGAGATGGGCGCCTTCATCCGCCGCGACGACATCCGCGCCACCATGGACGAGGTGTACGAGCTGTTTCCGGTGCTGGCCGAGAAGCGCCGGCAACCGGCCGGCGAGCTGTCCGGCGGGCAGCGCCAGCAGGTGGCGGTGGGCCGCGCCCTGATGACGCGCCCGCGCGCCCTGCTGCTGGACGAACCGACCGCGGGGGTCAGCCCGATCGTCATGGACGAGCTGTTCGACCGCATCCTCGATGTCGCCGCCACCGGCATTCCGGTCCTGATGGTGGAACAGAATGCAAGACAGGCCCTGGCGATCGCCGATCGCGGGTTCGTGCTGGTGCAGGGTCGCAACGCCTTCACCGGCAGCGGGGCGGCCCTGCTGGCGGACGACGAGGTGCGGCGGAGCTTCCTGGGCGGATGAGGGCGGACGCGACACGGACGAACATCGGAGAGTCCGCATGGACGCACTGAACGCGATCGTCGCCCTGACGAACTTCGTCATCGTGCCGGCGCTGGCCTACGGCAGCCAGCTCGCCCTCGGCGCGCTGGGCGTGACGCTGGTGTACGGCATCCTGCGCTTCTCCAACTTCGCGCACGGCGACACCATGGCGTTCGGCACCATGTGCACCATCCTGGTCACCTGGGCGCTGCAGGCGGCGGGCATCGGTGCCGGCCCCCTGCCGACCGCCCTGCTCGCGCTGCCGTTCGGCATCGCGCTCACCGCCCTCTGGCTGCTCGCCACCGATCGGGTGGTGTACCGCTTCTACCGTCGCCAGCGCGTACCGTCGATCGTGCTGGTGATCGTCTCGGCCGGCGTCATGTTCGTCACCAACGGCGTGGTGCGCTTCATCATCGGCCCGCAGGATCGCAACTTCGGCGATGGCGAGCGCTTCATCGTCACCGCGCGCGAGTTCCGGGAGATGACCGGGTTGCGCGAGGGCCTGGCCATCAAGACCAGCCAGGGCATCACGGTGCTGACCGCCATCGTGGTGGTCGCCCTGCTGTTCTGGTTCCTGAACCGCACCCGCACCGGCAAGTCGATGCGCGCCTACTCGGACAACGAGGACCTGGCGCGGCTGTCCGGGATCGACCCGGAGCGGGTGGTGCTGGTCACCTGGCTGATCGTGGCGGCCCTGGCCACCATCGCCGGCACCCTGTACGGGCTGGACAAGTCGTTCCGGCCGTTCATCTACTTCCAGCTGCTGCTGCCGCTGTTCGCCGCCGCGGTGATCGGCGGGCTGGGCAACCCGCTCGGTGCCATCGCCGGCGGCTTCATCGTCGCCTTCGCCGAGGTCACCATCACCTACGCCTGGAAGAAGGTGGCGGGCTACCTGCTGTCCGACGAGCTGGCCCCGTCGGGGCTGCTGCAGGCGATCAGCACCGACTACAAGGTGGCGATCAGCTTCATCATCCTGGTGATCGTGCTGCTGTTCCGGCCCACCGGGCTGTTCCGCGGTCAATCCTTGTGAAAACCGACCTTGTGACGACCGACATGGCGAGCACCGACACCGCAGGCACCGACAAGCGGCGCGCGGTACCGGTGCGCGACACCTCCACCCGCCGTGCCGTGCTGCTCGCGATCACCCTGGTCGCCCTGCTGCTGACGACCGGTTTCCTGCAGAGCTGGAACACCGCGCTGATCATCCTGAACATGGGGCTGATCAGCGCGGTGATGGCGCTCGGGGTGAACCTGCAGTGGGGCCTGGCCGGGCTGTTCAACGTCGGCATCATGGGGTTCGTGGCCCTGGGCGGCCTGGCCGCGGTGCTGATGTCGATGCCGCCCGTCACCGCGGCCTGGTCGGCGGGCGGCGGGCGGCTGGCGGCAGCCCTGGCGTTCGGTGCGGCCGTGGTGATCGGTGCGGTGCTGATGTGGCGGCGCACGACACCCGGCAGGGCGCGCGCGCTGACGATGTTCGCGCTGCTGCTGACGGGGTTCGTGCTGTTTCGCTGGCTGCTGGACCCCGCGGTGGCCGCCATCGAGTCGGTGAACCCGTCGGCGAGCGGCTACCTGGGCGGGCTCGGATTGCCGATCCTGCTGTCCTGGCCGGTCGGCGGGCTGTTCGCCGCCGCTGCCGCCTGGCTGATCGGCCGGACCGCCCTCGGCCTGCGCTCGGACTACCTGGCGATCGCCACGCTGGGCATCGCCG